>Ga0307989_1000356_pt1 | contig 30827 bp, 32 predicted proteins | sample EllFjometagen185_FD_203164 | JGI IMG/M metagenome (GOLD analysis project Ga0307989, IMG submission 203164) | Marine microbial communities from Ellis Fjord, Antarctic Ocean - #185 | ecosystem: Environmental > Aquatic > Marine > Unclassified | place: Southern Ocean | collected 2014-10-08 | reverse complement strand
CATACCGCTAGATTATCTGAAGCTACAAGAGCTTTAGCTGGAAAATGGGAAAAGACAGGTTTATTAGAAGGAATTGACAACGATATCGAAAGAGCAGGCGTAGCAACACTTTTAGAAAACCAAGCAAAACAATTAGTAAAAGAAGCATCTTCTACTGGAACACAAGCAAATCAAGAAGAATGGGCTGGAGTAGCACTTCCTTTAGTAAGAAGAGTATTTTCTGAAATAGTATCGAAAGATTTCGTTTCAGTTCAACCTATGAACTTACCAAGTGGATTAGTATTTTACTTAGACTTTAAATATGGTACAGCTCAACCTGGATTCACTTCCGGTTCTGGTAAAGATTCTCAAGCAGATTCTGTATTCGGTATTACTGATACTACATCAGATGCTAGTGGTGGATTATATGGTGCAGGGAGATTTGGTTATTCAATCAATGATGTATCAACTGTAGCACAAACATTAGGTTCTGCTGGAACTAACAAATTTGTAACTGGATCAGTTACAGCTACTACTTATAATCATGATACTGCATTTAGTCAATCTTACGCAACTGAAATCGCTGATAGTGAAGTATTTACAGTAGCAGTACCAACTGCTTCTATGACTGGTTTAGATTTAGACGGTGTTAGAGCATTTAGAATTGTAGATGTAGATGTAGATGACCAATTCCCACAGTTTACTAAATTAGTTGGTGGTGATATCAGATTCGTAGTAAAAGCTACATCAGGTATTAGTGCAAACACTCATTTAGTTGTTAAGTATCACAAACAACCAACAGATATCACTAGAGGTGATTTTGAGGAGACTGGTACTACAACAGCAGTTCCTGAATTAAATGTTGAGATGAAATCAATTCCAATCGTTGCTAAGACTAGAAAGTTAAGAGCACAATGGACTCCTGAATTCGCACAAGATTTAAACGCATACCACAGTATTGATGCAGAAGCTGAATTAACTTCTATGTTATCAGAATACATCTCACAAGAGATTGATTTCGAAATATTAGATATGTTAATTACTGAAGCTAAGACTACTGGTTATTGGTCAACGCAAGTTGGTAGAGAATGGAATGGTTCAGCATTTGCTAACTATTCTACTGTAGCAGCACAAGCATCTTCTTTCAATCAAGGAGCATGGTTCCAGACTTTAGGAACAGTTATCGCTGGTGTATCTAACAAAATTCACTCAAAAACAATGAGAGGTGGAGCAAACTTCATCGTAGTATCTCCGGATGTTGCAACAATAATCGAATCTATCCCAGGATATGCTAGTTCAGCAGATAATGGCGATGCACAATTCGCATTTGGTGTACAGAAGATTGGTGCTTTGAATAGCAGATTCACAGTATATAAGAATCCTTATATGAAAGAGAATGTAATCCTTATGGGATACAGAGGAAATCAATTCCTTGAGACTGGAGCAGTTTACGCACCATATATTCCATTGATTATGACTCCTTTAGTGTATGACCCACAAACTTTCACACCCCGTAAAGGTGTCATGACTAGATACGCTAAGCAAATGCTTAGGGGCGAATTTTATGGAAAAGTTTATGTTGATTCATTAAACAAAATTCAATAAGAAATTATTAGAATTGTAATATTTATTCAAAGGGTAGCTTCGGTTACCCTTTTTTTATGTCTAAAATCGAAAAAGTTATAAACATTTCTAACGTTTAACCATAGAACTCCATATCTATTATAAAGGAGAATTATATGGATGTAATATATAAAATAACATCACCAAGTGGTAAGGTGTATATTGGTAGGACTAAAAACTACAATAAACGAATGAGTGAACATAAGAACATTGCGGAATCTGGCAAAGGTACATACAAAATCCACCAAGCTATTAGAAAATATGGATGGGATACTTTAACTAAAGAAATTATATGTAACGTATCACATAAATCAGCACCTATCATAGAAGAACAATTCATTACTGCATACGATTCTTATAAAAATGGATATAACTCAGTACCAACCGGCGCTGGTGGTGAATTTCCATACAAAGATAGACGAGATTCGGTTGAATATCAACAATACCTTAAAACTATGAGTAACGCTACATCAGGCAAAGGTAATGGTATGTACGGAAAAACTCATTCGGATGAAGCTAGAGCAAAACAAAAACAAAAAGCTAAGGGTAGATTCTCATTAGAATGGTATATCGATAGGAACGGTTCAGTTGATGGAATTAGGTTATATGAAGAGCGTGGTGTTTGGTTAAAGAATCGAAATCTTAAAAAAGATAGTAAGGGTCGGTTCATCAAATCAAATAATATAATTAAGAAAGATTAAAAGCTCCCATTTTCTATGTTATTAATCTAAATTTTGATATTTATACTAAAGGTTACTTAAATAAGATTCAATATGGCAGATAACAAAGTAAAAAATCCCCCAAAGGGAAATGTTAAGTTTTCAATAAGCTTATCAGAAGAACAGAAGTTAACAAAAGCAGAGATTCTAATTCACCCATTCAATTTTGTAATAGGAAAAGCCGGTAGTGGTAAAACTCTATTAGCATGTCAAATTGGTTTAGATATGTTTTTCAAACGATTGGTAAATAAGATAGTAGTTACTAGACCAACAGTTTCAAATGAGGATAATGGATTTCTTCCAGGTTCTTTAGAAGAGAAAATGGAACCCTGGTTAGTACCAATCAAATCCAATATGAGAAAGGTATATAATAAACCTACTATATTAGATAAAATGATGGCAGATGAGGATATCGAAATGGTATCACTATCACACTTTAGAGGGAGGACTTTTGAAAACTCTTTAGTTATAGTGGATGAGTTCCAAAACCTCACTAAACAACAGCTTCTGATGGTTTTAGGTAGAGTTGGAAAAGGCTCTACTATGATATTATGTGGAGACCCTCATCAAATAGATTTAAAGTTTAGAAATGATTCAGCAATACACGATGTTCCAAAGCTAAAAGATTCCAAATGGGTTTATGATGTTACACTAACAGATAATCACAGACACGAATCATTAGATGAAATATTGAGATTATTAACTCAGTATTAACGAAACATAATAAATGGTATATTTATACTTAGAATAGATAATAAACATGGAGATAAAGAATGTCAGCATATAGTGGTTCATTTGAGGGTAATGGTAGTCAATTAACAGATATTGATTACTTTTCACTGTCAACACTTCCCAAAACAATATCAAATTTTGAATTAAACTCAATAGTAGCTAACTCACATTTACGAAATAACTTTACAGCACGTGTAAAGGCTCAGTTAAATGTAGAGGGTGTAGTATCATCATCAATCGCACCAAACGATAGTTCAACTGAATCAATCGCTACTGCAGATAATGTTGGTACATTAAGATATAGAGCAGATTCAAATAATTCATGGGTAGAGATATGTATGCAAATTGCAGTATCTACTTACGAATGGAGTGTAGTAAAAACACATAGTTGGTAATCTTATAATTGATATAATAACATATCGTAATCATAAACGATTGTATTATAATAAACTCTATATTTATACTTAGAATAGAAAACAAAATCGGAGATGTGTAATGCCAGCATATAGTGGCTCTTTTAGTGGATCGTTTAGTGGGTCATATATAGGTAATGGTAGTCAATTGGTTAATATCGATTATTATACATTACAAAACTTACCCCAAACAATATCAAACTTCAACAAAAATTCCATAACTGCGAATTCAGCGTTCAAGGATAACTTTACAACACATGTAAAGACTCGATTAAATGCCGAAACCGTAGTATCATCATCAGCACAGATGTCAGCATCAATGGTATTAGAGGGGTTTGGGAGAGCAGATGATGCACAACCACTTCTTTGGAGTCGTATAATAAACTTACCAAGTGGTATAGTAAGTAGTTCAGTTGAAAGCTTAGTAGGTTCTGATTTAGTAGTTGCAAGTATAACAGCAGAACGGTATATAGTAAGTTCATCAATAACACATATGACTACTTCTTTTAGTAGTGGTTCAACAATCTTTGGTGATTCGTTAGATGATACGCATCAAATAACAGGCTCACTATCTATAACGGGTTCTATAAACTTTATTCTCATCGATGGTGGGAGCTTTTAAAACGGATAATTAATGGCTGGACAAATAAAATTAAAAAATAGTAGTGTAGGAGCTAGAATTCCAGGTATATCCGATTTAACATTGGGTGAACTTGCAATTAACACGTTTGATGGTAAATTATTCTTTAAACGGGATAATGGCGTGGCATCTTTACAAAGTATAGTAACCACTAATGTACAGATAACAGGTTCTATAAATATGACTGGGGCAGTATCATCATCACTATCTCTAATAGAAAATACAAATACAAATACATCGGATGTCTTTCTAATTAAAATAGCAGGTGTTGAGAAGATATCTATTAATTCAGATGGTACATTGATAATAAAAGAATCACAAACGTTACCAGCCGGAGCATCTGGTGGACTAGCAGTTAGTGGAAGTAATTTATTTATATATTTATAATAACAACCACACAGCAAACATAAAACAAATATAAAACAAAAATAAAAAAAGGAATCTATTATGGCAAATTGGAAAAAAGTAATTGTATCCGGGTCAGCCGCAGAATTACTAAATATAAACGTAACAAACGCAGTTACAGCATCATACTTCAAAGGTGATGGTTCGGCATTAACTGGAGTAGCAGCATCGGGCTTAGACATCGAAGGATTTACTGATGGGACTGGTATAACCGTATTAACATCAGATAAGTTATTATTATCGGATGCAGGAACTGAGAAATACATTACAGTATCTCAACTACCATTCAATAACACAACCTACTCAGTAACAGATGGTGAGCTATCTCAAAATAACTTTACAAATACAGACCATTCCAAATTAGATGCAATTGAAGCATCCGCAGATGTAACAGATGCAACTAACGTAACCGCAGCAGGTGCATTAATGGATTCGGAATTAACTTCCATTGCAGATGTAAAAGCACTAAACCAATCAGTAATTAGTGGGGCAACACCAACATTCACAACAACTAACTTTACAGACGCGACTAACAAACGTCTTATGACTGATGCACAGGAAACTAAATTAGATTCAGTTGAATCTTCTGCAGATGTAACAGATGCAACCAATGTAACTGCCGCAGGGGCATTAATGGATTCTGAAGTAACTTCATTAGCATTGATTAAATCATTAACCGCTGCAGATATATCGGGATCATCTACTACATTAACACAAGAGCAAGTTGAAGATTTCGCTGGAGCAATGGTTGCTTCTGGTGGAACTAAGACTGGTATAACCATTACGTATCAGGATAGTACTGGTGATATGGATTTTGTTGTTGCAACACAAGCTCCAACATTAGCTGGTGATGTAACCGGAGTTAGTTCGGGTAACTCAGTAGTAAAAATACAAGGTGTAGCAATCACATCAGGAGAAGCAACTCAAATAGCAGCAATTGGTTCAACTACAATCTCAGCAGGACAATGGGGTTATTTAGGTGGATTGGATCAGGATGTAAAAACTAATTCGAATGTTACTCACTCAAATTTAACATTGACTGGTGATTTAGAAGTACAAGGAACAACGGTAACTCTTAATACAGCAAATTTAAACATTGAAGATAAGTTTATCCTATTAGCATCGGGTTCTACTGGAAATGTAGATGCTGGTATTATATTCCAAAGTAACACAAACGGTTCAGGTGAATCATTTTTCTTTGATGCTGGAACAACTAGACCGGCTTGGTCAACTACTGATGTAGCATACAACGCTACCGCAGTAACACCAACTTCATTTATTCCTAGAGTATTTGATACAACGGCAGGTCAATCGGTAATCGCAGAGCGTGGTTCAATTAAAGTAACAGGTGATGATATTTATATCTATAGCTAAAATGAAATGTTTAAAACAATTAGAAATAAAGTTATGAGTACATTAAGCAATTTAAAGAAGAAAGCTGTTGAGGTTAAACCTGAAAGTTTAGAATTAGAAAAGGTTGAGGTTGAATTCCTATTAAAGACAATCGCAGAATCTAAATTTGAGGGAAGAGATGTTCAGTTAGTGTATGAAACGGCCGTAAAGCTACAAACATACTTGATATCATTATAAATTAATATAAACCCCCACCGTAATGATGGGGGTTTTTTAGTTTAATACTAAAATATCTCATATTTATATAGGAACAGCTTTATGTTGGCCGCCAATTAAGGGGGAAGTGGGCTTTTAAAATCTAGTAACCAACCGCAATAAAGGAAATAATATATGCCAAATTGGAAAAAACTCGTTGCATCGGGTAGTAATGCACATCTTAACACATTAAACGTATCTACCGATATAACCGCATCAGGCCACATTAGTGCAAGTGGAAATTTACTAATTGGCACAGAAATATATACGAATGGAGTTAAAACTTTACAAAGATATGCAAACGGGAATCTTGAAATTGGTAATTTAGACGATGAAGCACAACAATCACATTTAGGTCTTTATGTTGGTGGTGCTTATAGCGCAAATGCAATATACATTACCTCTTCAAATGGGTATGTAGGATTATCTAATGAAAATCCAACAGAAAGATTATCTGTAGAGGGTAATATTAGTGCAAGTGGTACTATGTACGCAACCACAGTATCAGCATCAAACTTTTCAGGTTCTTACTATGGAGATGGTTCTAATCTAACTGGGATTTCTGCTGGTGGGTTATCAGTAGCAAATTCAGCAAACAATCGAATTATTACATCAGTAGATAGTTCTAATGGAAATGCAGAAGCAAGTTTAACATTCGATGGTAGTTCGTTAATTGTAACCGGTTCAACAACACTATATCGATCTGGTTCAGTTGGTGATACAGATGTATTATCAATTGAGGGTGGGCTCGGCAATCTATTTTCAATAACAGATGAACTATCAGGATCTCTATTTTCGGTAAATGATATATCAGGCCTACCTGTATTAGAAGTATTTTCGGATAATACAATTAAGATGGGAACGTTCGGAGCAGAGGCTCTATTCATTGGTGATGCAATAAGTGGTAGTTCAGTAGGAGTTGGACACGCACCAACATACAGATTTGATGTTTCGGGTTCAGCTAGAATAACAGATACACTAACCGTTAACACCACAGTTTACACATCAGCAACGGCATTAAAAGAGCAAATTGCAAGTATTAATAAAGTAAAAGCTAAGGTAATTGAATTTAAAGAATACCAATTTAAAGTTGGTGGTGGCGGTCGAAAACGATATGGTGTATTAGCAGAGGATATAGAAAATGATTATCCTGAATTAGTATTTACCGGACCGGATGGGGTAAAGGGCGTTAACTATATTGATTTATTAGTAAAGAGAGTTGCTGAATTAGAAAAAGAATTATTAGATATGTTACCAGCAGTCAGTACTCTTTCCGATACAACGAATATTAGTTGGGATTCATTAAACAAAGCAGCAGTAGTAACTTTAGGTGGTAATCGTGTTTTAGACAACCCTACTAATTTAATAAATGGGCATACTTATACTTTAATTGTAAAGCAAGATGCGACTGGTAACCGAACCTTAACGTATGGGAATGTTTACAAATGGAGTGGAGGTACAGCACCAACTCTAACAACTACAGCAAATGCAGTGGATATATTTACTTTCATATATGATGGTACAAGCCTAACTGGAAATCCTGGTGGTTCTTCAGGAGGTGGCGGTGGTGCATCTAACCTAACGGGATTATCAGATGTTACCATTTCAAGTGTTCAAAACAATGATTTATTAATGTACAATAGTGTAGCATCTAAATGGCAGAACACTAACTTAGGTATAAGTGTTACACCAACAATCACAGGTTCTAGTTCAGTAACCGCAGGGATATCATATACATTGACAGTATCAAATCATGCAGTTTATGATGACCCAGCTTATCTTTTAGAAGCGTATAGTGGGAGTGTCGCAGTAGTAACTGGTAGTGCTATAACTGATAACCTAGATGGGACATTAACATTCCAAGCGCCGGTACCAGGAACGTATGAACTAAGAGTCCGTTGTCAAGACTTTGGTGACTTACAATCTGAGATTGCTACCACCGCATTAACAACAACACCGTTTGGTGGGACGTATAGATATTGGAGAATGACTGGTGTTACATGTGGTACTAATGGTAACTGGTGGCAGGTATCAAATTGGAGAATGTTTACAGGTGCTGGGCAAAGTGGAACATCATACCCCGCATCAATGACAAGTGATACAGCACCATCACCGTATGTTGTAGATGTTAGTTATTTATATAATTCAACATACACCGCATGGAAAGTATTTGATAGCAATACTAGTAGTTATTATTGGGCGATTGGTTCAAACGCAGGGCCTGATGTTACATTGGATATAGATCTTGGTTCGGCAATTAATGTAAAAAGTATGACTGTCAAATCAGGACCGAGCGTATCATACCTAGCAACGGGATTTACGATATATGCAAGTTCTACGGGTGCTTTTAATGGCGAAGAGGTATTCATTCATACTGAAACTGGAATTGCAAATGTATCAAACACAGTAACAAATATGGGATAATAATTATGAGTTTAAAAACAGAATGCAGAGATGCAATATACAATTATGTAAATGAAGAAACACAACGTAATGCATCCTTAACAGGTGAGCATAAGGAATATGTACTATTAGTATTACAACTATTACGTGATGCTTATAGAGAACAATTAGCAGCAGGTGCGACATCATTTGTCGTTGCACCAGAACTTGAATCAATATTAACAGAAATACGTCCTTGGTAACATAAGTATAATTAGAGCAGATAATAAAATTGGAGAATAATATGTACGATAGTAGAAACTTTATGGTATTCAGTATGACTGAAGCAGCATCAATAGATTTTAATACAGTATTAGAAACATCAACATCAACACTTAGATTGAATGTAGCAGGTACAAAATCATTCGTTAAATGGGATGGTACTATACCATCATGCATTTCCTCACTAACAACAAAGGAAGGACCATATACTTATACTGAAATTGGAACACTACTAAACGGTTCAGATTGGACTGATGAAAATGAGATACTATAATGGCAGGTACTTCAGGTCCTGATATAGTAACCGATGGTTTAACATTAATGTTAGATGCAGCAAACCGTAAATCATATCCAGGTAGTGGAACTGTGTGGAATGACCTGAGTGGTAATGGTTATGATAGCGAATTAAAGAACGGACCTACATTTAATTCAAATAATAGTGGTAATATTAGAATTGATGGTTCTAATGATTTTGTGGCCGTAGTAACAAATGGTCAGAATAAGTTCGATATTCAAACGTGGGCAGTTGATGCGTGGATTAGATTATCATCACTAGCAGCAGATAACGTAATATTCAGTTATGATAACACAGTTCATTCAGCACCATACTACAGTACTCATATGAGAACATCAGCATCTAACAAACTTTCCATTGGGTGGAATAGTAATGGTGAGTACACCTCATTGGCAACAGATATCGGGCAATTCACTACAAATACTTGGTATAATGTAGTTGGTGTTTATGAAAGTGGTAGGCAAGAACTTTATATAAATGGTAATCTTATAACATCATCGACAGTGGTGGGGACTATAACTTATTACGCTCAAGAAGTTTGGGTTGGTAGAGCTAATTATGCATCTAGTTATTTTAATGGTGATATTGCATCAGTTAAACATTACTCCAAAGCATTAACATCAGCAGAAATAACTCAAAATTATAACGCAACAAAAAATAGGTTTATATAATGGGAACATACGGTGGACCACAAATAGTAACCAATGGTTTAATACTTAAATTAGATGCAGCAAACAAAAAATCATATCCAGGTAGTGGAACTACATGGACTGACCTAAGTGGTAATTCAAATCATGGAACATTAAGAAGCGGACCTACATTCAGTACCGATAAAATTGGAAACCTTGTATTTGATGGAACAAATGATTGGGTGGATTGTGGGGCAATAAAACCTACCGGAGCAATGACTATATCAACTTGGTATAAGGGTAATGTGCATATAAATACTCACACAGCCGGTAGGGGTGCAATTGCCGGTTACGCATTGAGATCTCAAACTGATACACCAAACGGTAGAATATCTCTCAACTTTACCATACCAGTCGCATCTGCAACAACAGTTTATATATCCGGATGGCACACCACAGATACATCACTATGGTACAATGTTGTTGGGGTATTTATCCCATCAACATCAATCACAATATACCTAAATGGTACTAATCTATTTGAGCACACAGATGACATCCCAGCAGCACAATACGTTGGGAATCCATCACCCACACGAATTAATGTAGATGGATCTACTAACTATGAAGATGGAAGTGTAGCTGAGGTTTCTATGTATAACATCGCATTAACGCAAGCAGAAATCACTCAAAATTTCAACGCAACAAAACACAGGTTTATATAAGTTATGGCATTTCATTATTCCCCAAAAATAGTAACAGATGGTTTAATATTCGCATTAGATGCCGGAAACCATAAATCGTATCCGGGTTCCGGAACTGTATGGACTGACCTAAGTGGTAATTCAAATCACGGAACATTAACAAATGGACCAACGTTTAATTCAGCTAATAATGGTAGTATTGTGTTTGATGGTGTAAATGATTACGTAGATTGTGGAATAATAAAACCAACTGGGGCAATGACTATATCATTTTGGTTTAAAGGAAAATCAGCATCAACCAGCATATCCGGAGTAGGTGCTTTAGCAGCAGATAGAGGGTATCTAATGGGTGTTAATAATAGTAATTCTTGGAAATTTTATATTGCAGAGAATGCATCAACTCTAAAGTTAGCAGCAGGCACACTAACTATCGATGAATCACGTTGGTATAACATTGTAGGTGTATATATCCCATCAACATCAATTACATTATATGTAAACGGTAATTCGTTAGCAGAAAACACAACATCAATACCAGCAGCACAATATGTAGGGAATGGTGTCAGTACAAAAATAGCTAATAGAGGTGATGGGTATTACTTTGATGGTAATATAACAAATGTATCCATATATGATATCGCATTAACGCAATCTGATATAACTCAGAATTATAACGCAATTAAATCCAGATTTGGATTATAATTAACAACAATAATAACATACCGCATTCATAATTGATTGTATTATAATAAACTCTATATTTATATATAACAATAAGGAGAAACACTATGGCAGTAAATATTCCAATATGGACCGGAACATCAACATTCACACCAGGATCATCAACACCGTTTGGGTATTACGATACAGATACGGACTTCCAAACAGATGCACCTAAAATAGCATCTTGGAGTGCAAAGAGAATGGGATACCCCATCGTTGATATTGAATTACAAGATATCAACTTTTTTGCATGTTTTGAAGAAGCAGTATCTGAATATTCAACGCAAGTAAATCAATTCAACATTCGGCAGAATCTTTTAAACTTAACAGGTGCATCGACTAGTACGAATCTTTCACAAACTCATGTCAATGCAAGTTTAGGTGGTATAATATCTATTGCAAAAGATTATGGTTCAGAAGTAGGTAGTGGTGGTAGATTAACATACTATACAGGTTCATTTGATGTAGTAGCTAATCAGCAAGTATATGATTTAACAGATCCAACCGTTGCATCATTAGAAAGTGGTTCAGCAGGTGTAGATGCATTTGAAATTAAAAAGATGTTACATAATGTACCACCTACAATGGTAAACTCATTCAACCCATCACATGGTGTAAGTATTGGTAACACATTAGATTCATTCGGTTGGGGTAGCCAGGCTGCAGGGATGTCATTTATGATGCAACCTGTATTTGAAGATTTACTTAGAAGTCAAGCAATTGAATTTAATGCAATGATTCGTAAATCACAATATGGATTCAGTATTCAGAATAATAGAATTAGAATATTCCCTAGACCTGAAACTGGATATAAAATACACTTTCATTATATATTAGAAAAAGAAAGAAGTAGTGGTGGTTCTGGCGGTGATAACTCTACAGCAGGTGTTTCGGATTTTTCTAATGTACCATACGATAGAATCACATACAGTTTAGTAAATCACGTTGGAAAACGATGGATTCACAAATACGCATTAGCATTAGCTAAAGAAATGTTAGGCGCAGTAAGAGCTAAATTCTCATCAGTACCAATTCCTAATTCAGAGATTACATTAGATGGTTCAGATTTAAGAAGTGAAGCAGCAAACGAAAAAGAAATACTAATAACGGAATTAAGAGAGAATTTAGAAGCAACTTCTCGTAAATCATTATTAGAAGCACAAAAAGATGAATCGGAATTTATGGAATCAACACTTAGTAGAATTCCAAGAACAATTTATATAGGATAACACTATGGCACTATTTGGCGGGAGCAGAGATGCATCACTTTTCAGAACGGTTAATAAGGAACTTATCAATGATATAATTGATACTGAAGTTTACTATTACAAAATCAGTTTGGATGAGACTAGGAAGAATATTTACGGAGAAGGAAAAGATAAATCATATTTTAACCCTGTAAAAGTCCCCACAATCATAGAACGGTCAGAAGTATCGCAAGTATTTGATGAATTCGGTTCAGATTACACTAGAGCGGTAAAATTCTTCTTTTTAAGAGATACATTGGTAGATAAAAACATATTTCCCCAAGTTGGTGATGTAATTGAGTGGAATGATGAACAGCATATAGTAGATGTTGTTATTAATAATCAGTATATAGCAGGAAAGAATCCAGAGACATGGGATGGTGGTACAGAGCAAGGTTATAATCTATCAATACTATTAGAAACTACCGTTGTTAGAAAATCCCAACTTAAAATTAAAGATGATTATAGAGTTGGAAATGATAATAGTAATAATGATTTACCAATAGGAATATAAAATGGCAAGAAAGTATAGAATTAATAGAGATGATAAGGTAGACTTGAAAAAAACACAAAGTTCATTTTCAGATGACCCTATATTGAATAAAGCTAAGCAAGTATCTCGTAAAGATGATAATGTAAATGCACCTAAGATTGGTATCTATGATATTGACTTAGCATTTAAATCTTTCTTAGAAAATGATGTAAAACCAACCATAGTAGAAGATGATAAGTTCATACCAGTCCCAGTAACATATTCAACTCCAGAAAACTGGTCATCAGCACAACGAGATGGGTATATGCGAGATAGTAATGGTAAGATTCAAACACCATTAATTACATTCAAACGCAGTATGCTGAATATTAACACAGAATTATCTAAATTAAAAGTATTAACTGATGAAGATACATCAAGAACCTTTACTAAGACTTATACTCCAAAAAACAGATATGATGCATTCTCTCAATTAGTTGGAGAACGTAATTTTAGTGAATACCACATAGTAGATACTCCTGACTTTGTAACTATAGCATATGATGTAATTATATGGTGTGATTATATGGAAGATTTAAATAAAGTAGTTGAGCAAATCATATACTTCCAGGGTGGTTCATTTGGAGAACGATATAAATTCCAAATAAAAGGAGAATCATATACATTCGAAACTGAAAATGGTGTAGGAGCTGAACGTATTGTACGTAGTAGTATGACTCTTACAACTAACGCATATTTAGTACCTGAACATAAAGGGCATACAGTAAACGCTCAAAAAGCATTCGGAACATCAAAAATAGCTTGGAATGTGAAACTATCCTCTTAAAACTTCCTTTTGGAATTTCTTTTTCATATTTATATACAACGATAATAAAACACAAATAAAGTTATGGCAAATATTGACCAAGTAAAGGAATCAGCAGGTATCAAATTTTCAACCGAAGAAATAGAAAAAGTAGAAGCATTTAAATCCGATTTTGGTGATTTAACGGCTAGATTAGGTGAAATTGAAATCGAAATGATTATAATAGAGAATCAGAAAGCACAAATTGAACAATACAAAGAAACATTAAAAGCAAAATACATTGAATTAAGAGAGAACGAAGTTAAGTTAGCAAATGAGTTAAAAGATAAGTATGGTGATGGTGAATTTGATACCACAACAGGCATTTTTACTCCTAAGCAATAAATACCAACGTTTCCAATTTTTTAATGTATTTATAGATATACACAATCAACAAAATTAATAGGAGAATTATATGGCAGAAAGAATAGTAAGTCCCGGCGTTTTTACGAAGGAAAAAGACTTGTCATTTCTACCTCAAGGAATTGGAGAAATTGGCGCAGCATTAATCGGGGCAACTGTAAAGGGACCTGCATTTGTACCAACAACAGTACAATCATACCAAGAGTTTCAACAAGTATTTGGAGGATTGACTGAAGATTCATACCTACCTTATACTGCACAAGCTTATTTGGAAGATGCAGGTACTGCAACAATCGTTAGGGTATTAGGGCAAGATGGATACACACTTGAAAATCCAATAGCATTACATCTATCATCATCAGCTGGTGAAATGGTTGCTGCAGTATTACACCCAACAACAAATATAATAAAAGATGAAGATGTATTTGTTTCATCGGTACTAACTGGGGTAACCGCATCTGGATTTGTACTACAAATATCAGGTTCAAATTCATCTGAAGCTAATTATTCTTCTTCAATGAATCCAACAAACGCAGATTACCTAACTAAGGCATTTGGATTTTCACCAAAGGGTGATGAAGATGCATATGTTCATTCAAACTTTAGTACATTCCAATCAGCATCATTTGCAACTGGAGAAGTTGTAACAGTATCGATTATAACCGGTTCTGATATTGATTATTCAAAAGCATATACTGAAGCATCTACTCCATGGATAACATCTCAAAAAGTTGGTGGAAACACTAGTAATTTGTTTAAGTTCCATACATTATCACATGGTAATGCAACGAACTATGAATTCAAAATTGGAATACAAGATATTAAAGCAGCAGGAACGGTTCCTGGTTCTGAATACGGGTCATTTACAGTACTTGTAAGAAGAGTTGACCAGGACAAAATCAATAATTCACCATTTGTGGGAATAGTTGATTCTGATATCAGACCAAACTTAGTTGAACAATTTCAGGGATGTAACTTAAACCCAGATTCACCTAACTATATAGTTAGAGTAATTGGAGATAAGTACATTACAGTAGATGCAAATGGGAAACTATCAACAAATGGTGATTACAAAAACATTTCAGCAAATATTAGAGTTGAAGTAACTCCTTCAGTTAATAACGGAGCAGTTGATGTATCATTAGTACCATTCGGATTCGCAGCATTGCAAAATCCATTCGGAACTGCGTGGACAATACCATCTCCAACGTATATAACAAACCAACAAATCAATAGTTCATATAACTCTAGAAAGTTTTTTGGATTTAATTATGATTTAGCTACAACTGATAACTTAGCTTATTTAGCAGGGTATCCTGATTCAAATAAGGAAGCTTCTGGAACGGCATTTTACTTAGGTGATAATAATCAAGAAGCTGGAGCAAATTATCCGGCAGCAGATGACCAATATAGTGGTTCAATATCAATTAGTGATACAACAACATCAATTAACTCTCGTAAGTTCTTAATCCCATTCCAAGGTGGATTTGATGGTTACAAACCGAACAGAGTTGTTTCAATGGGAACTGATATAGAAGCAGGAAACACACAGGGGTATGATTGTTCATCAAATACGGCATTGGGTACAGTAGCATTTAGAAAAGCTATCAACTCAGTATCTAATCCTGATGAATTTGATATCAATATGGTAGTAATTCCTGGGTTAATTCATAAAGTTCACTCGGCTGTTACAACATTCGCTAAAGATATGTGTGAAGATAGACAAGATACATTCTTTATAATGGATGCTGGTTTATTGGATGATTCAATATCAGCAATAGTAAACACAGTTCAACCATTTGATTCAAATTACGTAGCATCATATCACCCATGGGTTAAAATACTTAATTCAGATAAAAACAAACCTGTTTGGGTCCCACCATCCGTAGTTCTACCTGGAGTTATTGCATTCAATGATTCAGTAGCAGCAGAATGGTTCGCACCCGCTGGTTTAAATCGTGGTGGTTTAACAAACGTTATCGAAGCTAAAACGAGATTGACTAGAGTAGAAAGAGATAAACTTTACGAAGGTAGAATAAATCCAATCGCTACATTCCCTGGGCAAGGAGTTACAGTATTCGGACAAAAAACATTACAGGCTAAACCATCAGCATTGGATAGAATTAATGTAAGACGTATGTTAATCGCAGTTAAGAAGTTCATCGCATCTTCTACTCGTTACTTAATATTTGAAAACAATACAGCAGCAACTAGAAATCGATTCTTATCAATTGTAAACCCTTATTTGGAATCAATCCAACAAAGACAAGGTTTATACGCATTTAGAGTTATTATGGATGAAACAAACAACACTCCTGATATAATTGATAGAAACATTATGGTAGGTGAAATATTTTTACAACCGGCTAAAACAGCAGAGTTCATAGTTCTTGACTTTAATGTATTACCGACTGGGGCAGCATTTCCAGAGTAATAAAGAAATGAGTTATTTCTAACTTCGGTTAGTGATGACTTGTAAGAGGTTGTTCTCCACCGAAATGGAGGGCATGTTATTCCCCATTTCGGTGGGGGCTAACTTCTTTTTAAAAAAGAACATATTTATAATAAAGAAAGTAAAGAAAGTAAAGAAAATAAAGTTGATAAACAACGGAGAAAACTAAATGGCACAACTAATAGACCCAACAGAAATAATGTTCACATCGTTCGAACCGAAAATGTCGAACAGATTCATTATGTATATAGAGGGAATCCCAGCATACTTAATTAAAGCAGCAGGTAGACCTGAAATAACAAATGGTAAAGTAACTATCGATCATATTAACGTTAAACGTTATGTAAAAGGTAGAAGTGAGTGGAGTGAATTATCAGTTACATTATACGACCCAGTAGTACCATCAGCAGCACAAGCGTGTATGGAATGGGTAAGATTACATCACGAATCTGTAACTGGAAGAGATGGTTATTCTGATTTCTACAAAAAAGATATCACATTTAACAGTTTGGGTCCTGTTGGAGATAAGGTAGAAGAATGGACACTTAAAGGTGCATACATCAAAACAGCCGCATTCTCAGATATGGATTATACTGGAGAAGCAGTTGCAGAAGTAAAGTTAACACTTGTATATGATTACGCAATCTTACAGTACTAAGAAATAATTACAAACAGAAAAATTCCAAACCTCAACAGAAATGTTGGGGTTTTTTGGTTTTAATAATAATATTTTCATATTTATATATGTTAACCACAAATAGTTTTAATAAAACAAACATGAGAAAGTTATGAGTCAAAAGAAATTACAAGACGATTATACTCCAAACATATCCAATGAAGATATGGTTGAGCTCGCTAAAAAGCAATATGAGCAGAAACAAGTATCCGATTATAAATTCCCAACGGAAATAATCGACTTACCATCAAATGGGTTGATTTATCCAAAAGATAATCCACTTTCAACGGGTAAGGTAGAGATGAAATATATGACAGCTAAAGAGGAGGATATCCTTACTACTCAATCATTCATTAAAGATGGTAGTGTATTGGATAGATTATTCCAAGCATTAATCATTAGTAATGGTGATGGTGTAGCTATCAAATATTCGGATTTAGTGCAGGGTGATAAGAACGCAATTATGATTGCAGCGCGTGTTTTAGGATACGGTAAAGATTATGATGTGGAGATTGATGATCCAACATCACCAGGCCTTAAACAGAAAGAAACAATTGATTTAACTCAATTTGAAAACGCTGATTATGATGGGGCTAATCAAATAGAACTTAATAGGAATGAGTTTAAATTTACATTACCTAATTCGAAAAGGGAAGTTACGTTTATCGCAATGACTGAATCGAAAGAACGTAAGGTTAAACATCAAATTGAAGCAGCTGAAAAAGCTGGTAGAAAATTAAAGGATTTAACTTCTAAAGATTTAACTATCAGACTTAAAAATATGATTTTATCGGTTGATGGTGATTATGAACAGACTGAAATTAATCGGTTTGTAGACAATGAGTTATTCGCAGTAGATTCTAAAGCTCTAAGAGCACATATGAATTCAGTTGTTCCGGATATTGACTTAATTTACGAATTTATATCTGAGGAAACTGGGGAAAGGAGGGATATGCTTCTACCGATGGAAGTGGGGTTTTTTTGGCCTAAGTCCTAACTACCGAAAAATATTACATTCCCAAATCTTCGATTTAATCTATCATGGCAACGGTGGATTCACATTTACTGATGTATATAATCTACCAATTTGGTCTAGAATATTCTATATCGGTAAGATAATTGAATTCAAAACTGAAGAACAGAAGCAACATGATAAGGCTATGAAAAACGCTAAATAAAAAAGATAATGAGATACCCAACGAAATGTTGGGTATTTACATATTTATACATATAAACAGAGGAACATCATATGGCAACAATAACAAAATCTAAGTTGAAAGAACTTTTTAAAGAGAACAATCTTTCTGATGGGATATTTGATATCTTTAACAGAAAACGAAAACGACTTGATAAAAAGATAACAGATTTAAAAAAATCCATTGAGGATACTATAGAATCAGCTCCAAACGATAAGGAACGTGAGTATTTACGGGATTTGAATAATGCAATTATAGCAATGAAAAAAGCAGGTGTTAAACTATACTAAGGATTGATATATGGCCGATGATTTAAATAAACGTAAAGACGCACTCCAAAAAGAATACAATCTAACTCAGACACTTCTAAAGGCTACTGAAACTGGTAACAGGTTATCTGTTGAGGGGCTAAAAACAAAAAATAACCTAATTGATGCTTTAATGGTTCAAAAGACTGCATCTCTAAAATTATTAGATGTAGATAAAGCTATTGGCGATTTGTTATTAGAGCAAGTCGTAACGGGTAAAGATTTAAATAAAGAACTCATAAAACGGTTAGCAGGGGCAAAGAAAGTCCTAGAACAAAATATAGAAGTAGCAAAAGTTGAAGATGAACGGGCTACATTCTCCAAAAAAGCACAAGATGATCTTTATGCTAGTCTTGGTACAATGGGTGATATGCTTAAAGCCGGTACTAATATCGGTGCATCAATGGCTCTCCTAAAGGGATTAACAGAGCAAATTTCAGCAGCATTCCAAAACACATTAGGCCTAGCATACGATTTAAATAAAGAACTAGGTGTAGGTTCAGCTGAGGCATTTGCATTAGGTATGCAAAATATTGGCACGGGTGCATTATTTTCAAAATTCAAAATAACAGAATTAACCAAAGCTACTAAGGATATGGTTACCACATTTGGAACAGCTGCCGGTATAACGAATGATATTAGAAATAATGTTGTAGAATTAACCAAACTTACAGGCGATGGTGCAGGTTCAGCGAAATTAGTTCAATCATTTGAAATGGCTAGTGGTAACGCACAGGACATGACTGATAGTATAAAAACTATGTCAAAAGATGCCGGTGTATTATCATCAGTAGTATTCAAAGATTTAGTAGGCCAACAGAGAATGTTAGTTGGAGCAACCGAAAAAGAAATCAAATTACTAGCTAAAAAGACCGTAGAATTAAACAAACAAGGATTAACCCTTTCTTTAGCTAAAGGAATGGCTGAGAGTATGATGGATATTGAGGGTACAATGAAAGCTCAAGCAAAAGCTAGGGTTATCTTACAAGGTCAACTATCCAAAGAGCAAATCCGAGGTATGCAGGGTATGGTTGCAGCGGGGCTTGAATTCCAAAAGACTGGTAAGATGGATGGGATTTTGGCACAATTCAAAACACTAAACCTATCAGCTGAAGCATTTAATGATATGGGGCCGGTTGGGCAGGAGGTATTCGCAAAAGGAATCGGATTAACAGCCGATCAGTTAGCAGATGTAATCCAAAAGCAAGAACAAATGGCCAAACTCGAAAATGCAGGTTCTGCTGGTAAAGCTCTTCAATTCTTGATTGATGGTTGGGCTATTATACCGGGTGGTATCAAAAAAGCAACCACAGGTTTGTTGGCATTCGGAGCACAACAAATGATTATATCAAGAATGCAGACTGGTGAATTCGGAATCAGTAAACTTTTCACAGGTAAAGGTAACGTAGCAGATAAAGCAAAAGGTGCACTACCAAAAGTAGATACATCTCCCGCAACAGCAGGACAAGGTGCAGGTGCTGGATTAAAAGATTTAGCATCGGGATTAAAAAAAATGGGTACTGGTAGGGTATTTGCCGGAATCGCAGCAGTTGCATTGGCCGGACCTGCATTTATAATAGCATTACCAGCAATACCATTCATATTATTTATGGGTAATTCAGCCTTAACATCACTCTACTTAAACTTCTCTAAATTAGCTAGAGGGTTAATAAAAATGGCAACAACATTCGTAGGTTCTGGCGCACTCACCGCATTTGCAGTAGCAGGTACACTAGCAATACCATCATTAATATTCTTATCAATATTTGGTAAAGTAAATTTACCAACATTACTGAAGAACTTCACCAAATTATCAAGCGGCCTCATGCTTATGGCGCCAACATTTACGGGCTCAGGAGCACTCACCGTATTTGCAGTAGCAGGTACACTAGCAATACCATCATTAATGTTTTTATTAACATTTGGTAGAATAAATTTACCAGCATTACTGAAGAACTTTACCAAACTTGCAGGTGGACTCATGCTTATGGCGCCAACATTCGTAGGTTCTGGCGCACTCACCGCATTTGCAGTAGCAGGAGCATTAGCAATACCATCATTAATATTCTTAGCAGGAGTCGCTTTATTAGGAGAAGCTGCCGGTTTAGGTTTGACCGGACTTGCGGGTGGGTTATCCGCTCTTGGTGCATCTGTTGAATTTTCGGGAATTGGAATCTTACTGATAGGGGCTTTAGCATTGGCCATGGTACCACTCGGTTACAGTTTGGAGTTAGCATCAACATATCTAAAAGTATTCGGTGACATATTTTTAGCTGTATTCAAAGAAATACCACCACTCATTACAGCAGTCGTAAGTGGATTCGTTACTCTAATGGGTGCAGTAACTTTCGATAATGTAGGGGCGATGGCTTTATTAGGTCCAGCACTTATGGGAGTTGCATTTGGTTTAGCGGCTATCGGAACAGTAGGGTTACCTGGATTATTAGCTCTTACCGGATTAGGTGCAGTAACCGTACTACTTGCACCATCTTTAATTAGTATAGCAGACAGTATCAGTGGGTTATTCGGTGGTGCAGAAAAATCATCATCAAAGGATGGTGATTCTGATTCAAAAGCACTATTAAATGAATTAAAAGGATTAAGAGGTGATATTCAATCACAGCCAATACTTATTACTATAGATGGTAAGGTTGTATCCCGTATATCCAGAATGGCAGCACAGCAGGGTAGTATGAGACCACCAAGCTAACGGTAAACTACCATAATATAAAATAATTAAATTAGGTGACAACAAAACATGGCTTTAAAAGATTTAAAATCAATATTATCTGACTTTAGGATACCAAAGAAAACTCCTTTGGCTGATAGGGATACAGGTACAATTAATAAGGGTGGTAATCAAACACCACTTGGTGGTATGCTAGAATCTACTCCAAAAGTAGCTATAGCAAAAACTACACCTAACAAAAATGGTGCAGATACTACTCCAATAAAGCAAGGTGATAAATTCAAAGGGGAAACTAACCCTACACCAATGGATAACTCAACGAAGTTCTTAGGTGAAACTAACCCTACACCAATGGATAACTCAACGAAGTTCTTAGGTGAAACTAATACTAAGCCAATGAGCTTGGAAGAACGTTATTTAGGTGAAACTAACCCAACTAAATCAGATACATCAGAAAAGTTCTTAGGTGAAACTAACCCAACTAAACCAGATACATCAGAGAAGTTCTTAGGGGAAACAACACCAGCCCCATCTGACAACAGTTCTAATTTCTTAGGAGAAACAACACCGAATCCGGCTGACAACACTTCTCAGTTTTTAGGAGAAACAACACCGAATCCGGCAAACAACACTTCTCAGTTTTTAGGAGAAACAACACCGAATCCGGCTGACAACTCATCTCACTTCTTAGGAGAAACAACCCCAAACCCAGCTGACAACACTTCTCAGTTTTTAGGAGAAACAACACCGAATCCGGCTGACAACTCATCTCACTTCTTAGGAGAAACAACCCCAAACCCAGCTGACAACACTTCTCAGTTTTTAGGAGAAACAACACCAACTCCAGCAAACAACAGTTCTAACTTTTTAGGAGAAACAACACCAACTCCAGCAAACAACAGTTCTAACTTTTTAGGAGAAACAACACCTAACCCAGCTAACAACAGTTCTAATTTCTTAGGAGAAACCACTCCAAACACATTTGGTAGTTCACCAAACTTTTTAGGTGAAACAACACCATCATCAGTTAACTATTTTTCAGATATTCACTCAACTGGGTTTACTTCACCGTTTGGTGGGGTTGATGCAAGTAAATATGTAGGTGTTAATCCTGATAATACGGTATTTAATGGTTCTACCTCATTATTTGGTGAGTTAGGTAGCACTAACTTCTTTCCTGATGGTTTAACGGCTGCTGGATTTACTCCAAACTTATTCCATAGAGCACCATCAAAATTCTTTGGTGTAGGTCAAAATGGGGAACATTGGATTAGTTCAATATCCAAATTTAGTAATTATAAACTTCCGGATGAAGCATTATCATTCAGTACTGGGTATAAAGAATTTAAATCCAAAACGAAGAGTGGTAATGTACAACAATATACACCTGATAGTACAAACTATGAAGCATCGTATAAGAGTATTGGTACTACAATGGAGCAAAGAAACTCCCCATCATTTTTAGATTTGATGTACGCTAAGTACAATTTAAGGGAGGATGCATACAATACCGGATTAACACTATTCAGACACCCACTAATCCTTAGAGGAATCCAACGAAAGGGTATTAAAAAAGGAGAACCTCAAAATTGGGGTATCGGTGGTGTAACATTCGATGATGGTATGATACGTGGTGGTGTAATAACATCAACAGTAAGGGCATTGGTAGATGTTGCTAGAATCGGAGCTTGGATGTTGTCTGTTAAAGGACTTCTTTGGGGAATTAGACAAGCTGGGATGCAATCGAGTCAGAAGTACGGTAAAGTATGGACACCTGTTGGGTTATTAGCAGCAGTAGGTGGCCAACACGTCGGTTTACACGCACAACGACCTGGTCTTATACCATTAGTTGATGATACATTCCAATATGAGAACTCATTTGCAACACGAATCTTACTGGGTGATTATAAAGACAAATTACAAAATATGTATGAGGGGGATCTGGGCATATTAAAAAAGTTTACAGGTATTACTCAACGATTCCCATCAGAAGAACATCCCGGTGGATTTAATTCACTATATGGTATTGGTTGGGGTGGAACTCGTCGGTATGTAAATACATTTGATGGACCAGGACAGCGGTATGCGAACGAAAAAGCTCTCCTAAAAACACAAACGCTCGTATCTAAATACCAAAAACCCATAAACCCATATACCTTTGAAAAGGATAAAACTTATACAGAGGTAGCAGCTAAAGCTATAGAAGAAGGAATAAAAGACGAAGAAAAACTTAAATTCTTCGGTGTAGCTACACATATTTCCGAATCCAATAACCCAACGGGTGGTGTGGAGAAGGGGAACAACTACCAGGATAAGAAAGAAGTAATACAAGATTATCAAACAATTGCATATGGTAAAATCCCAGATCGTGGTACTGGTAACGGTAGAACAATAGATTTCAGAGATTTACTTTTCGATGATGTAACTGATAATAACACAAGAGGCAACAATGAAAATTACAGCAAATATAAGATAGAGAATCGGGTTCACTTCCCAAGTCCTGGTTTAGTAAAACAGGATGAGGATAGATATACGTGGCACAATGTTGACAAAACATTTGCTGGAAATGAATCTAGATGGGATAAAATACAAGCATCAGATATAGATGACATATATGATAATGGTAACGATTTAGTTCATCTATGGTTTACGGATATAGATGGCGGTAGTAAGATTCAATTCAGAGGGGCAGTCAAAGGGATTACCGATACATTTACTCCAAGTTGGTCTGGGTATAAATATAATGGTAGAGCTGATAAAGCATGGCAATATAACTCGTTCGACCGGAATCTAGGATTCAACATACAGGTATATGCGACATCTCGTGTCGAAATGAAACCAATATATGCAAAATTAGGAAGATTGGCATCAATGACAATGCCAACTTACGGTACTGCTGATAGTGGTTCTGCTGGTTACCAAGGTTCTATAATCAAATTTAGATTAGGTAGTCTCTTTAATAATGAACTCGCATACATAGATGCATTATCATACACAATGTCAGATAATGTTCCTTGGGATATCTCACTATTAGGTTCTACTGACTTTATCGGTGAATTACCAATGGGAGTTGATGTATCAATTACTTTAAAAATATTAGGTAAAGCACAACCAGAATATGGGAAACCTGTATATAACGGATATTAATTATGAATAGATACGAAAATATAAGAATATTAAGGACAGAAAGTGGTAGACGTTATAAAAAAACAGTCAAATACCCACTTATGGATAGACATATCGATGATATCTATATTATAGGTATGCAGCACGATAGATTAGATAATCTTGCAGCAAAGTATTATAAGGATTCTCGTTTATGGTGGATTATAGCAAGAGCTAACAACATCGGACACGGTCATCTAAATGTACCAATCGGATTGCAATTAAGAATACCATCAAATCACATAGATATAGTATTACAATATCAACGATTAAATCAATAAGTTATGGCAGAAGAAATAAATTTAAATCCGGTAATGTCGGATGTAGTTATTAAAGAACTTGATAGACGTGCAGCAGCAGTCGCATCAAAAGAAACCGCTTGGATGTATCAGCGATATGCATATATCAATATCAGTACAACCGGTAAGACACAAACAGCACTTTGCCCAAAGCAGTGGAGCTTAGGTTCAGCACCAGCTGGTAAACACACTAACTTATATTCTACAGAAAGTGGTGTTAGGAAAATGAAACCAACCATTACATCAGTAAAAATGGTTAATGATGGTGGTCAGAGTTATACCGATTCATATATATGGACCATTGAATTCGCATTTAAAGTATTCACTATCGATGATTTAGATTTAGCAGAGGCCTCATTTTTCATAGTAGGAGCTGAAGTTGCATTTGATTTTGGATGGATGGGGACTGAAATCAAAGATGGTGTGAATAATACCCCATCTAATAAACCAATGTTAGCTAACGTTTATAATTTCTCATTTTCTCAAACAGATGATGGTGGTTTTAATTGTACCGTAAAATGTATGTCCCCAGAAGGATTATGGCCAAAGGAATCAATGGGTGATGTTGAAAAACTGAAAGATTTGACAGATACCGAAGAACCAAAATTCGCAAGTTATTTAGATGCACTTAAAACCTCATTAGCTAGAGCATTTGGTGTCGACAATAATGCAACTACAGCTGAATCGATTGATGCGGCACAAAACGTATTGGAACACGCCGAAGGAGAACTTACGGTTGGTGGCACTACATTTACAGCACAATTTTGGTCAGCTCAAATAGTAGCAAAGCATGGTTGGGCGTTTATGAATGATACTGAGCAATATGAGGCATATACAAATTTAGATACCTTAATACAGTATATCAATGCAAAGCTAAAATATAGCAAATCATCATTTAGATATAAGATTGCAGCGAATGAGGGTGGTAAAATCCACCCAATATATGAGCTAGCATCGGCTGATCCTACAAAAATAATTCTTCCGGGTGAATATTCCCAATATACACAAGCAGATTCAGCAATGGATGCAGATGGTAAATTCTCATTACTAATAGCACCAATACTATTTGGAACAATTATAAAAGCTGGATATGATACTGCTACAGGTGCACCTGATGCTATCCGTGATTTTGATTGGAGAGCCTCATCAGCCATCGGCACAGTTGCGGGTACAAATCTAATCAAAAACATATTAATAAGTATTGATTATATGAATGATGTTTACCTCAAATTATCAGATGCATCAACGAGAAAATCTGGGGGACAAAAAGCACCACCGAATATACAGGATTTCCTACAAAAGGTATTTAATGATATCGACCAGATGACTGGTGGTCTTGTTAGTATTATGACAATGCCAGAAAACGCAAACCAAGATACAAAATCGACTATAAATCCAAACAACCCATCTACTATTATAGTAGCTAATAAGAGAAAAGCTGTTGATACGAACGTACCCATTAAACCATACGAATTTGAAACGCTTTCGAAAAGAAGTATCACCAAAAGTGTTTCATTGGCCTCTGATTTTGAGGCAGAAACGTTAATGCATGCTAGTAAGAGTTCACTAAGTTATGGTAAATCTAATTTCGGAGCATTAGTAAACTTATACCCCGAATGTACAGGAGTGGGTGGAACACCTAAAGAAGAAGAAGTAGATGAGTGTTCAGACGGTGAAGATTGTTCCGAAGTAGAGGAATTAGATAAAGGTGGTGAAGCTAAAACAACTAATTCAACTACTGGTACTGACAATGAAGGAGATTCAGCTGATTTAGATGCACCTTTCGATGTTGCTGCAGCAGTAAACCAAACTACAGATCCATATATAGATCCCAATCCACCAATAGTAGCTAACACAAATGGTGGATCGGTATATGTAAATGAAATGGATGGTCAATTACAACATTACGAACAGGAGCGAGTAGATTTACAGATAGAAACAGCAGCAACACAAGCAGTATTTGGTGGTGATGGTAGGATAACATACTATGATTGTATGGCAGCCAAAGGAAAATATATAAAAGGTTATTCAAGTCAAATGATTGCATCAACACAGGATTTATTCAGAAGTTACTTAGCCCAACAAGTAGAAAGGGGAGATGATAGGTTAGCAGGATCTCAATTCACTGAGGTAGTTTGGATGTTAAAATTATCAGTAACAATTGATGGTATATTTGGTATAAAGTATTTAACACCCATTACTGTAGATAGATTACCTAAAGTATATAGAACTGAAAAGGATAAAGCTGCAAAAGCTTATTTCTCAATTACATCAATAGAGCATTCATTTGATGGGCAAGGTGGTTGGGAAACTGCATTAGATACTGTAATGAGAATTCAAGGATAAAAACATGGCTGATAAAAGAAAAAGAATATATTATACTAAAGGGCAAATCACCAATGGGTTAGATACTAAGGGTGGTGAGTGGATGTTTACCGATGCATCCGAATATATAGGTCAGTACCACACATACACCACTAATGAGGTATTTTCAGAACCATCATTCGTTAAAGATGTATCTCGTATATTAATCCCATACATTGATAAAGAAGATTTAAATAATCAGTTTATCGAAAGAGGAATTAACGTAGTACATATTTTAGAATACAATGCAGTTAAACATATTACGGTAACACCAAGCAAATTCTCAAACCCATATACTCAAAAACCAACCATCGCTGATATGAAAGCTGGGTATATGTTGCGTTATTTCGCATATAAAGTAAATGATGGTAACATTACTGAATTAAATAAAGATGATTTCGGAAATGTGGGGACTAAAGATGGGTTAGCTAAATATATTTGGAAACCATTCTCAATTAGATGGAAGATATCAGGTGTGGACTATGATATTATTGATAGTAGTGGTGATATCAAAGAAGCAGGTATTATTGATACAAATAAACGTACAATTGATATCACATCAGAAACATACCCAACCCTAAAACGGTACATCACCGATTACCAAGCTATTACCGCTTAGTAACACATTTAACATTTTTTAACATATTTTAACATTTAAGATTTGGTAGTTCCATGTCTTTTCCGTATCTTTATATAGTAAGAGATATAAATAACAGTTAAATTATTAAAAAATAAGAATTATGAAAAGCATAACTAAGTACGGAATCCAAATTACTAAACCATGGTCAGCAGAAATGTATGAACATAACGATAACGTAGCTCAACAAATGAAAGTTGAACTTCTAATTCAGTTGAAAAACGCCAAAACCCTTAATGATGAACCTAAACTGAGAGATATCTCAAAATTGATTTGTGGTAATGGATTCGGTGTTGGTTATAATTTCGATAGTATCTATAAAGCAACTATTGATGAATTAGAATATATTCAGAACTATTGGTTAAAAGAAGAATTCCCATATGGAGTAGAAAGTGGTATAGTAAACGATATTGAATTAGAATTTATAGGTTATTAATAAAAAATAAGAATTATGGAAAAGCAATTAGAGTTCTAACTTTCAAAAATAGTTAAGAGTTTATAGTGATAAATCCAAAAAATAGTATTATATTTGTAACAATTAAAAATTAAAACATTATGATAGGCACACCTACACCCCCTACAGATACGATAACATCCCAATTAATCAGATACCACAGTCAGTACATTCGCAATTATAAAAACCTAAATATGGATTTTAATGAGTGGATGAGCTCAAAGATGGGTATAACTGAGCTAGAAGTTGTTAATGCACTCCGAAAGTGGAAATCTAACTAACATAACATCATTGTTAATAAATTGTTGATAACTTTTTGAAAATAACATGAAAAACATTTGGTAAATCCAATAAAATGTTGTATCTTTATAATGTAAGAGATGGGGGATTTCCCAAATCAATAAAAATTAAAGAATAAAAGTTATGAATTTAAAAGAACTAAGTAAGTTATCAGTAGAAGAGTTAAGGATTTTAAACCGAAATGTTGTTGCTACTATAAAAATTAAAAACAATATGACTTCAATAATCAATAAAGAAAATCTTTATATTGGGGCAGAGGTAATCGTTAATCACATCAAATTAAAACATCACACTTGTACCATTACAAAAATCAACAGAACCAAAGTGGTTATCAATGATAGATATAATGTTCCAATGAGTATGGTAACCTTAAAATCGTAAATTATGATAAAGAATAAAACAAACGGAATCGAAATAGATTTAACAGGCCCAAATGGGAATGCATTTTTCCTAATCGGAACTGCCAAAAATCTATGTAAACAATTAGAATATGAATTTCTACCGATTAAAAAAGAATTGACATCTGGAGATTATGATAATCTAATTTCAGTATTTGATAAGCACTTCGGTGATTTTGTAACATTATATAAATAAAAATTATGAATTTAACTAAAAAAGAAACACCATTTACCAATTGGAATGCAGAAGCATCTAATGGTTCTGTTCAATATACAGAAAAATTAAAGTATGATAGATTTGAAAGAATTATGAATACTAAAGAATATCTTACTCAAGAAGAATACGATTTTTGTTTGGAATGGGATAATGATATTAAAATGGATACCGATTATATTGGGGATTATTCTAAGTATGGTGCTTACTTAAACTTGAGAGTTTATTCTGAAGCAGATAATTATAATGGTGATGAATGTAATAACTAAAAAATAAAAACTAACAGATATGAAAAGTAAATTATTAATTCATTCTCAGTACAAAGAGAATTACGCAGCCCATGATTGGGATGGTGAAGGTGATTGTCCACATAGTTGGAAATCAAAAGGAGGACATACATTTGAAATCGAAGTAGATTCGGATGTAATACTGTATTCAACAAATTTGGAATCACATCTCCAAATGGTAGTAGCAAATCAATGTAACAATTTCGAAAAGTTTGAGTACATTGGGTATGAGTTGGAATTAGCTAAACCATCTAAATTAGATTCAGAATTATTGTATTCATTAATAAATATGGAGTAACCACTAAGTGGAAATGCAAACCAATGATTGAATTTATAAACACAGGCTCTATTGAATTAAATAAAGTGTATATGCACCCAATATGGGCGGATGTACATCTTCACCCTGCGCAAAACAAATTATCACTATTATACATCTATGATATCGAAGAAAAGCGAGAACTTATATTAAATATAGGAAATTGTGATTATCATAAATCCGAATTGGATGATGTTTCATTTAATATCGGTGAAGTAAATGTGTTTGATAAGAAATCACTATCACACTTAATTAACATTCCGAATATGTTTGAGGCGGGTTTATACAAATACTTACAAGTTAATGAAAACCTAAAAGAATACCCAACATCAGCACATACCTTTTTTCAAAGGAAGTTCAATAAGATGAAATGGGCAAATAATCTCGTACCAATAACTAAACATATAGAATCTATCAGACAAACAAGAGATGACTTCCTACGATATTACGATGTAGGTGGGGAAATCGAAAAGTGTGTAAAGAAATTTGACAATTTCTATATCGAGCCATTATCCAAAGTGGAAAAGAGTGGGATTTGGACAGAGAGTGGGATGGAGTGGACTCAATATCACCCGTTTACACTTACATCAAGACCATCAAACAACTTTGGGGGTATCAACTATGCCGCACTTAATAAAGAGAATGGTAGTAGAGATAGATTTGTGAGTAGATTTGATGATGGAAAATTAGTTCAATTCGATTACGATGCTTATCACCCACGTATCATTGGAAAAATGGTCGATGAACCAATTCCATTAGATATTTCCGGTCATCAAGCTTTAGCCGATATGTATGGGGTATCCTATTCGGAATCAAAACCCATAACGTTCCGACAATTATATGGTGGGGTGCAAGAAGAGTACCTACATATACCTTTATTTAAGAATGTATCACACAAAATAGATAGGTTGTGGATGGAGTTCACACGTAATGGGTATATAACAACCCCAATGGGAAGAAAGCTCCTTAAAACGAATTTAAATGATATGAA
>Ga0307989_1000353_pt1 | contig 31095 bp, 24 predicted proteins | sample EllFjometagen185_FD_203164 | JGI IMG/M metagenome (GOLD analysis project Ga0307989, IMG submission 203164) | Marine microbial communities from Ellis Fjord, Antarctic Ocean - #185 | ecosystem: Environmental > Aquatic > Marine > Unclassified | place: Southern Ocean | collected 2014-10-08 | reverse complement strand
ATTAATACCGACATAGAATAAGAAAAATGGTAAAAGCAATACAATTGCAACAATAAATTTATTCAACTTAGTTTTAGAAAATAGTAAAAAACCAAGATAAAAATAAGTAAAACCAGCAATACTTCCTGAAAAAGAGTGACTTACAAAACCAGCAACACGAGCTATTAAAATCCCCAATAAACCATAAAATACCAAGGTACTAACATCATAATTTTTGATGGTAATTTTTAGCAACAACCCGATAGTAAATGCAATGAGGAAAATCAGAAAAGCAAGTCCAAACCCTAAAAATCTAATATGTTCTAATGTAGGTGATTGTAGTAGTACGTCAACGAAAATAATAACCGTAAAAATGAAGGTTGAAGAAAGAAACCGTATTGATACACAAAGTAAATTTTTTCGTGACGAAAATACATAGCCAGAAAAAAAGAAGATCAGTGCTCCAATAAAAAGGATTGTTACCTGCCTTAAAAGAAAATAAGCGAGTAATAGGATAGTTACTTCCGCCAATATTATTATTATGGATTCTAATCTAAAACACTTCATTTTACATCTTTTATTATCATTCAATAGTTCTTATTGACCAGGTGGTGTCACAGATGATGCGTCATCACATTGTCCTATACATGCAGAATCACCAGCTACCCCACAATCCCACGATTCACTAAAACCATTTAGACCTTCTACACACTGAACTTGCCCAAAAACACTACACCAAATACTATAACGACATGTACAAGTACCATCACCCCTTGAGGTTCTTTCTGGACCCCCACTACTGCAACTTTGCAACTTGTGGTAACAAAAACTTGTTAGAGGATTTTTACATTTCACTTAATCTATTTCAACCAATTGTAACTCAATATCCACAATTGCTTGAAGATTATTTATCAGGATCAGTGGGTTATTGTTGAGGCTACTGTTATACACTATTTCCCCTTTTTTGTTCAGGATAATAATTGCTGGAACACCGTTAATATTGTATTTATCACGGTAATATTGAAAATTATTTTTCGAAATTAAATAAGGAAAGTTGTAATCAAACTTATCGATCATCTTTTCTATTTTATCCATTTCAATTATGCTGTAGGGTAAGTTTACTGCATAAATTAATAAATCATCCCGATCCTTATTTTTCATATAAAACTTATCGAATTCAGGAAACTTCTTAAAGCAAACACTACATGAAGTCGTCCATAAATCCATTACAACAACTTTCCCTTTGAAATCTTCCAGTGTAATAGTATTATTGTCTTTATCAATAAAAGTATCTGAAAAACTAATATCGTTAGGTAAAATAGTATTCCTGGTATATAAATATTCCGACCAATTCATCATAAAAATGTGATAACCACCCACAATTATGAAAAATGAAGCTATAAATACAATCTTATTTCTTTTTCTAAGTAATATACTGTCTTTGATTTTGACAAACAAAAAAGATAGAAATACTGCAACAATAAGCAATACAAATACTGCAAGCATTACTTCCCATAAGCCACCAGAAATATAATTAATACCGACATAGAATAAGAAAAATGGTAAAAGCAATACAATTGCAACAATAAATTTATTCAACTTAGTTTTAGAAAATAGTAAAAAACCAAGATAAAAATAAGTAAAACCAGCAATACTTCCTTTAAAAGGGTGACTTATTAAACCAGCAACCCGAGTTATTAAAATCCCCAATAAACCATAAAATACCAAGGTACTAACATCATAATTTTTGATGGTAATTTTTAGCAACAATCCGATAATAAATGCAATGAGGAAAATTAGAAAAATAATTCCAATTCCTGAAAATCTAATATCTTCCCAAGAAGTTATTTGATACAAAGCATCAATAAAAATAACAATAAAGAAAACCAATACTGATGAAATGAAGTTTATTGACACACTAAGTAAATTTTTTCGTGACGAAAATACATAGCCAGAAAAAAAGAAGAGCATTGCTCCAATATAAGGGATTGTTGCCTGACCTAAAAGGAAATAAGCGAGTAATAGGATAATTGCTTCCGCCAATATGATTATTATGGATTCTAATCTAAAACACTTCATTTTGCATCTATTATTATCATTCAATTGTTCTTATTGACCAGGTGGTGTCACAGATGATGCGTCATCACATTGTCCTATACATGCAGAATCACCAGCTACCCCACAATCCCACGATTCACTACAACCATTTAGACCTTCTACACACTGAACTTGCCCAAAAACACTACACCAAATACTATAACGACATGTACAAGTACCATCACCCCCTGGGAGTCTATCTGGGGCTTCAATTTCATCACCTCCTTCAAGCCAAGAATAATCAAAAGTATCATAATTATCAATATAATAATCAAATTCTTCGAGTGTCATTAAACTTGTGAAGTTTATTAAGAAAATAACTGTGTCTGGTTCATAAAAATTTAAAACATCCTGTTCCCATCCATCCAAATAGTCAAGGATATAATCATCTGGCTTTTCTCCAATATCAAAGTCATAAATGTCTGGCTCTACAAATGTCTTTAACTCTTCAATTTTTCTTTTAAAGTCTTCATTATAATAGTCTGATTCAAGCAAAATATCCAGCTTCTCATGCCATAAGCTTGTCTTCTTTTCTTTTGTGAATGATTTGAAAACTGCTTTTTGATAAGTAGTTGGTAGCGTAACAAATTGGTCTCTGGTAATATCAGCAACACCGTCTTTGTGTGTTGTAACCCAATCATTAAGGTCTTTGTTGCAACTATATGTTTGTTGTTCACTCTTATTACAACTTGCAGCAATAATAAATATTGCTATAAAATATACTATATTTTTCATGTTTAAATGTTTTGCTTTTCCTTACTCTATTAAAGCTTTTCAGGTTCTGCTTGCCTTTTGGCACGTTTTGGCTTGTATTAGTGCAAAATAATAATTTATTCATTTGATTTTGTTTCCATTCACTATTCTATATAATCATTCGCATTTACCTCCTTTTCTATCTTAAAAACTAAAAATCAATTTCTATCATTTAAAAAACTTCCCGGTAACACCCTCTACCGCAAGTTTGCAACTTGTGGTATCAAACACATATAGCTTACTTTGGTTGCATGTAGCACATGCTTCTGTTGTCGTTACCCCTCCCTTTGATTGCGCACGGATATGGTCATCTTGTATTTTTTGGGTTGAGCTGCAGTAAGTACATAAATTACTCATATTATTCTTTTGTTTGATTAGTTATTTGATAACAGTATACATAGACACTCGAATCGTCACCACCTCCATCTCCGCCTTTCATCCCATTTTCTATAAGTACTTTCTCTGCATCTCTTGCATTATCAATGTTAATTGCCTTTCTGTAAATCCAACACCCTGATTGTTCGTCAACATTATGTTCTGTAAATAACCTATTATTTGGGTCTTTGCTTATTCCTGCATAGTAATTGGAAAAGTGTTTTCCTGTGCAGGTATTAATATATTTGATTATTTCGTCAACAATCACGCTTGTAGTTTTACTCATAATTACTTTAATATTCAGTTTTATAGTTGTTTCCTAAATGTTTAGATATTGCCTTTTATGTAATTTTCAAATTCACTCGCTCTTATTGTGCTTTCGTTTTGTCCAGATAGAACCTTAACTGTTCCATAGATTTTTAAATAATTAATCTCATCTTGTGATATCTGGATTCTCGAATTATTATATTTTTCTTCCTGTACAAAAAAGAACAGCTCATTTGTTTTTTGTAGTTCTATTAGAATGTCTAAACCAATATTTTGCTCAGCTGTAGCTTCTCCATCAACTGGGGGGAACTTGGGACAAAATGCAATAATAAAATGGTCATATCTTATTCTCGGCATATCAGTTACCCAGTCTAATAATCCTTGACCATCATCATCATTTGACATCTTGCGGACTCTTACAGTTTTTCCAGATATGGTTGTGATTTTTTTGTGACTACTCCCACCCGTAATAACTTTTAAAGCCATTGATTTTCCCCAATTGGAATACCCTACGTATATAAATACTTTTTTCATATTTTTAGATATATTTCATTTCAATATTACTTTCTATTGTCTTTCTCTTCTGAGATGCTAATTATATGTATTACTATCTAGCCCTGTGTGTTTTTGTACTTGGCGCTAACTTATATATATAAGTTACTAATATTATATAGAATCATTTCTATTTATAAATCCTTAAATATAAATAGTAAAGTCATGCAAGTCAATGGGCTAGTCATGTGATTTATATCCTACTTGATAGGGTAGGGTATTTAGTTGATAAAAATCATATATATCTAATAATCAGAGGTGTAATAATTTCACGCTTTGCAATTTATATTTATTAGTTTTATTCACAACTTCTGGAAACGATCAAATTATTTATACAATCGTGTTTTATCAAAGCCTATACAATTATGTTATTATGCTTATGTGTGAAATCAACCTCGGGCGCATTTGCAATGCGTTCGTTATAAAACATTTCATATTTTTGTGTAACGACAGAAAAATATAATTACACCTTTATAAATTATAATTGTCATAAAATGTATTATTTTTATATCTCTTATAATTGTAAATTTTACAATTAATGGTTGTTGGTGATGTTGATTGGATTGTCACTCACTTCATTAATGTGCTTGACTTTGAAGCTGAGACAAACATATTTTAGATAAATCGATATTATCACAACGATAATTCAAGCAAATGCAAAATGCTAATTGGATTCTGTTGTCTGATTATCTTTAGTTAATATTTTTTACAACTATTGTATTATCTGAAGTTAGGTAAAACAACTTATCTGCGGCATAAAAAGACATACCAGTTTTAAGCTGTTTTTCAGGGTTCTCAATTTCTAAATTTTTGATTAACCTGTTGTCACTTCGATTAATATAAGCAATGAAATATTTTTCTGATACTTTGTGCAAAATCTGAATAATATTTTCAGATAAATATGAATCTATGAATTTGTAATCATATTCAAACTTCATCGAATTAACAGCCTGATTAGGAAACTCAAATTCCAAATTGACAGAATCTAGTGGCAAGATGTTAGTTTGGTCACTATCCATATTGTAATACGACAGACTGTATTGCAAAAATACATAAGGATTAGCTGATGTTAATACTTTTCTTAAACTTTTAAACTTACTGGCGGGGAGATATTCCAATGGAACTTTATATTCTGGATATTCTGAAAACATAAGTTTTTCATCTTTTAAGATAAACTTTCCTAAAACATATTGATCATCAATAGTTCTGTTAGAATGTGCCAATTGAATGTAATAATCTCCTTTATATTCAGTGTAAAATCCTGGATAAACAATATAATTTTCGGGTAGTGATTCTGCATCAATGCTCAATATGATATATTTATTAGGATTATTAAAAATGATAATGCCAGCTTGGTAAGTCAAACCAGCTTCATTATTTATTACTTTTATGTCAGGTGCCATTATAAAAGCAGACATATGCCTTTTACCAAATGTATGGTTGAATTGCATACGATCCATATTCGCATTTTTTAGAATTTCTCTATACTTAGTAAACATGTAATAACATATGGTATCACCTGATATTTTATTAAAATTTGATTCACTTGTTAAATCTTGTGCTCCTAAAACAGTTACTTTATGGTCACCATGTTTATTAATAAAAATGTAGTTTCCAAACTTTGAATCAGTAATAAAGAAATAATCTTCATGGTTTATAATAGTTGCTTCAACTGAAATGGCAATGGTATCTGGAATTCTGATTTCATAAGAGCCAAGTTCCTCAAAACCATAAAACTTTTTCAATAATAATTGATTATAAAGTTTGTTATCATTATAAATATATATCTCAGAAGTTAGGCTATTATTAATTGAATTATATATTGAATCGGAAACAATAACATTAAATTTGCTGATATCATCAATATTCAATACGTTATTTAAATATGCATGAACCTCCGCTTGGGATAAGTTAGGAAGTACAATTGTTTTTTTTATGCCCTCGTCACTTAATTCAACTTTTTCTATACCAATATAACAGTTCCGGCAATCTCCTGGAAAAATTTTCACAACACAGCTATCTTGTGCAAAGTTGCTTAAAAAGGATATAAGTAATAAACTTAATAATGATGTTTTCATATTTAGGATTTTGTAAAGAGGGGTAATGTAATACCCCTCTTTAATTTTGTGATATTATTATCTAGAAAAAGTATGAATTTGTTCACCATTCTCACCCGTTGAAATAACTACATCTGATGTAACGTCAATTTCAGTTTGGTTATCATCGTTTAGATAAACAGTTTTTTCAGCTGGGTTATCATTGCTCCAAATTAATCTGTAACACACTTCTAAAAATGGTGGAATACATGATATAACTATGCCTCCTGCTGGAGTTTCCCAAATATCCAAGACTCCATAAAAAGTGATATTACCTATATTTGATTCCTCTAAATCAACAGGGCATTCAATAGTTTGAGTAGTATAATTATGCTTATTTGTTTCTGCATTTGAAAATATAGAAATGCTTAATAATATTACAATGATGATTATATGTTTCATAATAAATGTTTTTTTTCCTTACTCTTTCTAAGCTTTTCAGGAATCGCTTCCCTGAATTTTCTGGAATCAGGGAATCCTTTTCAAGTAGCACTATTTTCTTATCAATAAGTGCAAACACAAAGTCAATTCGATCGATCTTGTGATATCCAATTAATCATTTATCTTTGTCAACAACCTCCTTTCTGTATTTTCATATTTTGAATGCTATCATGTTCGTTAATATTTTAAGGGGGTTTTGTTTTTTCGTATTTCAACTTTTTATTTGGTTTTATTTAAAAATCCGAATTATTTTTAGTCTGTGTATAAGCCCTAGTTTTTAACTATCTATAGCTATATTATGCGTTTACTATAGTAGTACCAAAAATAAGAAATTCTACAACTCTCAAGTCAGTAATTTATTGATTAGCATATGATACTGTTGTTTGCGGATGAAGATGATTCATATATTGTAGTTTGTTCTATTCAGAAATGTATGCTATGTTTTCCGAAAGTCATAAGTTATATTGTTCTGTTCGTAATGTCTGTGTCGTTTTGTGGTCGGTAGTAAAAAAAAATAAGCTTTTTTGGCTTTGTGTGTTGGAAAAAACCGAAAGTGCTTAAAAGTGCTGTGGGTCTTCGCCCTGCTACCAACATACATACATACATACATACATAAAAAACATTATCAATTTTATATAGTATCATTTGTATTTATAAAGCCATAAATGTATAGTAAAGTCATGCAAGTCAATGGGCTAGTCAGGTGATTTTTATCCTACTTGATAGGGTAGGGTATTTAAATATTAAATAGCATATTTATCTAATAATCAGAGGTATAATAATTTAACCCTTTGCAATTTATATTTATAAGTTTTATTCACAACTTATGGAAACGATCAAATTATTTATACAATCGTGTTTTATCAAAGTCTATACAATTATGTTATTATGATTATGTATGAAACCCATCGGGATGCAATAAACAATAAAATATTTGAGTTTTTTTCTGGTTTATGTAAAACTAATTGTTTTGCAAACTTAGGTTGGTATTATAGTGTTTTCACTTCTGTAAGCACCTAACAGAATGACTAATTTTGAAGTAATTCAATTAAATTTTAGGATATGCATTTTAATCATTTGATTTTCTATTGCATATTTTGGGTTAAACGTAACCTTAAAGTTAAGTATATGAAAAGTAAGCGATTTCATAGCACAAATCTTTCTGCGAACAACAAAGGTGAAACGGGCTACAAACCTTGATGCTGCTGCTATCTAGCTTATTTTTTATATACATTATTGGTGGTCGTTATTTAATCACATTCTCTCTACTCTTTAATTCTAATTTTGGAATAGTCCCGTAATCATCTGTATATGAATCGTAATATTCTAAATGTGCTGGGTCAATTAAATCTTCGACAGCAAGATTTTCAAGAAAGTCATATGACTGTATTTTGCGTCTCATTTCTGGGAAACGCATTCCATTGTAGAACAATAAAAGTAATTCATTAGATGATAATTGGGCTTGAAATAGATCAGTATAATATTTGTAACCTTCGTGAATATTCCTTTTTTCTAAGTCATTGCCATTTAGTATCATTTTTGTTCTTTCAGCATAGCCCATAATATCTCGTATAGTCATGTGTAATAGATCTGTCTTTTCCTTTTCGTGAACAAATTTCAAAACGTGATATAAATGCCTGAAATAATGTCCAAGTTGATTATGGTATAATTCAAATAGTATTGAATATGCAACTTTCGCCCTTATAATTGGGTTTTCAATGTTCGAATATTTTTTACTAATCTGAATGTTAATTAATTTGTGTTGTTCAAAATCACTATTTGTAGGCATTTTATCTACTTTATTATCGTCATCAATTTTCAGATATTTGTAAAAATGCTTTAACCTCTCAACACAATAATTGAAAAATGTAGAATTTACTAAAGTAACGTCCTTAAGATAAAGTGTGTCATTGTACTTTATCTGAATTCCATTATAAATATTACTTTGAATGCCCAATAATTGAAAGAAGGTAGTCTCAAACTGTTCCTTTTTTACCTGAGAATTGTTAATATTAATTTGTTCTTGTTGTAGTGAAATTGCCTCTGTTTGCTTTTTCAGATTCAAATAGACGAGTAATAATCCTACAAATGAAAAAAATGTCCCTATTACACCGCCGATAAATACACCCACATTTGAAGTATCTTGAAGGTTAATAGGATTGAGACTGTCTGACAGATTATAATGATCTGACAATTTCACAAGAAAAACTATTAATACAGTAATTCCAATTACTAGAAAAGAAATTGACAAGAAATATAGAATATTATCAAATATTTTACTTTTCATGAGTCTTAATTTAATGACAACCAACGATTTGAATATGGTGCGTGCCGCACTTTATTCAATAATTTTCTTTAATTTCTTGATTTTCAAATTTACTAATTCTTTTTCTGTGAAAAAGAAACTGCGGCATGCACTACTTAAGTTTTTAATCATCATTTAATTATAAGACGCAACAAAAGTTCTCAATTTGGTCTTAAAACCATCTTTCCATGTTGAATAGTCTCTTATGTCCTGTACAATAACTGTCTTGCTAGGCAATTGAGGTATTGTAGTTGTTCCCCCGTCATGCTCTGTTACAGAATATTTTCCAAATAAGCCTAACAAGAAATCAATATCAGATTGCTCTGTCACTATATAACCTGACAAGTTGTTTTTCTTTAATTTAATGTTCTTTGAAAAACGTTCATAAGTTTTATTCGAAAGGATTTCCTCAACTGAACGTTCTAACAACATCCTAAATCTTTTTCGTGCCGAATCTAACTTGATCTCCCGTCCATGTGCATCTGTAATCTGTAAAGCATCATGTTCAGTCAATATTCGTCTTATTGAATTAATTCTTTCTTGAATATTCTTTGCTAAATAAGGTATTTCATCAGTTACAACACCGCTTATACCATCATATTTATCAATCCCAATTATTTCACAATCCGTTGAAGTTATTGCTTTATGCGTATCAATTAATAATCGTAAAAAATATAAATCATGGGTGAGAACAATTATCTGTCTGTCTTGTGATAATGTTACAATCTTACTTGCGATTAAATCTCTATAGTCCATATCTAAAGAATTAACTGGGTCGTCAAATACAATAGAATTTTTACGTCCATCAATTGTACATTCTGCTAGAAAATTAGAAAGGGATATAATTTTTTGCTCACCTTCACTTAGGATGGATTCAATAGAGTGACTAATGCCATTTAAACTACATTTCTGAAATGTACTACCATGAGATGTTCTTGTTTTTGACAACAATACTTTGGTAGCTAAATCAGAATTAAAATAGTCTAAGTGATTAATAAATTCTTGATGTTGTAAGCTTATTGCCTGATCTTCCATTAAAGTCCCAATTTTCCTAGATATACCAGTCGTGTTTAATTGTGACTGACATCCTGATATCCAGGCTTTATACTTTAATTCGTCATAATATTTTAATATCAGAACTTTGTTGTTAAATAGGAATTCTTTAGCTAACAGTTCATTATATTCTGCAATTAAGGCATTTCTATTCCTTAACAATTGATTATTTTGTGATAATTGATTATCAATATTTGGCACTAAATTTCTTATACTCGGAGAAATAACGTTAGTATTTATATTTAATTCTACACCTTTTTCTAGGTAATCAATTATGTTCTTTTTAAGAGTCTCGACTGAGATTGAGAAGTCATTAAAAATTTTCTCAAAATCAGTAATATATTGAATAAGCTCCTTAAAATTGTCTAAAGAGAGGGCCATTAGTGATTTAAAAAATTGGGTTTTATCTTTTATTCCATTTTGTACTGTCGTTAATTTTGTCGATACATCATTAGATATAAATTGATTGAACCCAATCATTCTATTCTGTGCTGCTTCATCTAAATCCTGTTGACACAAAACACATTTCTCCAACGAACTGGAAGAAGGAAATTTTTCACCATCAGACATTCCATTACTGTGTGCAAATTTTTGTGCTGCATCCCAAAGGATCCTCCATGGGTTAGAACCGAATCCTTCAATTGTGTTTAATTCATTTAGTTCATTGGTTAGAATATCATAAGCTTTCTTTGTGTTTTCAAAGTTCGTTCTAAGCCTTTGTAATTCAGTAATATTTGCCTCATTAAAGAGAACTTCAAGGTTTTCAAATTGATTTGCATAATTACCTAACCTCTCTTTCAAACCCGATAGATTTTTAATATTCTCCTGAGGATTTTGCGTATTTATAAGTTTGAAGAGTTCTTGTTTTCTACTCGTATTTTCTTGACTGAATTGTATGTAATTATCTATTACGGGTCTTGTTAAATTCTCAAAAGTAGAATACCACTGACCTGTTGGAGTTGTATTTAACAATTGGTCAATTGATGGTTTTAAGGTGTTGTATGGTGCAACTTCGTTACTTAATGATTTAGAAATGTTATTTAAAACAGGAATTAATCTTTCTAATACATCTATCCCAATCGGCTTGTATTCTGTTGGATTTTCTCCATTTATATAAATGTTTCCACAGTTAGTGTCAAAAACATTTATTGAGCTTAAGGCTTGATGAGAAGGAGCATTTTCTATCCACTGAAACCTAGTATTAGTACCGTTTATGTCAATCTCAAAATCAACTTGCTGTTGGGTTGAATTGGGAACAAATACATTTTTCTTTAATTCAATATTTGAGTTTCTGCTCCAACACAATTTTTTTAGTATTCTTGAATAACTTGATTTACCTGAACCATTATTTCCATATACGACAGTTAATCCATTACTTGCGAATTGTAGTTTTCCTTGATTATGCAATGCACAGATGTTTATCGGTTGCTCCATGCATATTAATCTAGGATAATTTACAGAAAAACCTGATAAAGAAGGAATATGAGTGTTGTTGATTGGAGAAGCACTAATTGTAATACTAGTATCTCCATTTTCTTTTTTTAATAATTTCACTAATTCATCTACATCACTTTGGTCAATTGTAGAATTTGAGATAATTCTTCTAAGTGCATCTTTAATAAAATCAGGTCGTTCTTGAGACCAATCTAAAATTTCTTGATATATGGACATCTTATATTTTTAATATAGTTCATTTGGTGTACGTGGGTTCTTGGCTTGCAGCTAACTTACATATATAAAAAGCATTACCAATATTATATAATATCAATTGTATTTATAAAGGCTTAAATATAAATAGTAAAGACATACAAATCAATGGCTTAGAATGGTGATTTTTACCCTACTTGATAGGGTAGGGTATTTAATAGATAAATATCATATTTATCTATTAATCAAAGGTGTAATAATTTTACCCTTTGCAATTTATATTTATAAGTTTTATTCACAACTTCTGGAAACGATCAAATTATTTATACAATCGTGTTTTTCAAATTCTATATAATTATGTCATTATGCTTATGTATCAATGCCAGCGGGATGAAATAAACAATAAAGAACCCCAAGGAGAATAAAACCATATATTTTCATATTTCTAAATTCTATTTTTCACAAGTCTCTGACTTATTAGCAGAAACAACTGTTACTCCACCTTTCAAATCAAATTCGTCTGATAATTTATTGCAAAAATCACAAGCTGGAACTATCTTTTCTCCTGAAACACTAGAATTAATTATGTGAGCTCCTAAAGTCGCTGAATTTTCACAGTCTTTTACAGTACATTTAGATGGCCAAGACTTACTTGAATTATTTATCCAATGTTGCTTCCAAGAGCCACAATTACAACTTCTATTAGCTGTTCCTTTTTTGTTTTTCCAATTTTCTGCAGTTATACTCATAATATTTCTATTCAGGTGATTAATAATTGTTGTTCTCAATTTTCATTTCATATAACCTTAAGTATATAGTTTTGTAGCGATTTCGAAGCACAAATCTTTCTGAGAACAACAAAGGTGAAACGGGCTACAAGCCTTGATGATACAGCTATCTCGCTTATTTTTTATATACATTATTAGCCACTAGTTTTTATTTTTCTATATAGTCATCACGTTATCTTCAGGAATCCATTCTTTCATTTCAGGTAAAACTCTTTTTTGCATAAAGTCAAAAAAAACCAAATGTTCAGATTCGATAATATTCCAACCTTTTACATTTTGTCCGAAAGAAGGATGAAAAACGATTATGTTTTCAGTTATTTTTCCGTTAACAATTTCAAATCCTACAAAAGTCTCCATCTCTTGTCTTCGTCCAAAAGTTAGAACTTCACGATTTTGTTCCCACTCAATATTAAATCATTCGTTTATTGATGAATTCGGATTAATTTCCGTTTCAAAATTCCAAGGAATGAATTAAGTTAAATTCAGTTTTGTAAACTAGTTATATTTATTCGGTATTTCGTAGTTCATCGTTTATTTCGACTTTAACTAAAGCGATAAACATTTTTTTAACTTACTTCTTTTTTGGTTTTGGTGGTTTTAATGACGGTGTATTTCCGGGCGTGTCTTTGTTATCTCGTGCTCGTCTATCTGGTTTTCCTGTTGATTTAGCAATCCTTTTTGGTCCTGGTTTAAGTGCCATAATTTTCGTTTTTAATTAATCTATTTATTATTATTCTATAAATTTCGTTAACTGTTCGTTAAGGCACATGCTTTACAAAGTTAAAGGCACATGCTTTACACTAAATTAGTGCTTAGCCTAGTTGATTTTTGTTTAACTCTAATATCATTTTCGCTAAAGTATCCCAAAAATACATCTCTATATAATACTTTCCAAATTCCATTACCAATTTCTTTAGTGCTATCTGCCAAATGCCGTATATTTGTTGTAGCGGTAGTAATTATTTTGGTTTTCTGACAGGAGGAGGTGGTGCTTCTCTTCTAACAGGAGGAGGAGGAGCTTGTTTTGGTGCTGGTGTGGAAGGTTTTGTTTTTGGTGTTTTAACTGGAGGTGGTGCAGGTGGTCTTTCCATTAATTTGCTCATGTCCTTATGTTTAATTTTTTAAAAATGTATTTATATAAACGAATTGTAATTCAGTATGATAAACAAAACCTGTAATCCAATACCTATTGCTAAAGTAAAATAAGTCCAGGTTCTTATTTGTTTTAATTCTTTATGACTTGTGTCCCATAAAGTTAAAAGTTCTTGATCTTGTTGTTCTGAATCAGGCTCCATATTATCAATATGCTCCATCATAATCAAGTCATGGTGACTAGTTCTAGATTTTCTGATTAGTATTAATACAAAGGTTATAAATAATAAAATTAAACTAATAATCAAGATGTATTTATAGTCTGCAGACTGAATTTTAAAGAACTTCTCATTAATTGTAATAAAGAATCCTATTGAGGCTATAGTAATATAGCTTAATTGTGTTTCAATCTCATTATCTTTGTCTATGAACTCTTTTTCAAGAATTTTTCTGTAATCTTTAATCTCTTCTAACGTCATTTAGTTTTTATTACCGCTAACTTACATATATAAAAAGCATTACTACTATTGTATATTTATACAAGCCTTAAAAATAAACACTAAAATCATGCAAGTCAATGGGTTAGGATGGTGATTTTCACCTACTAGATAGGGTAGGGTATTTAGCTAATAAAAATCATATATATCTATTAATCAAAGGTGTAATAATTTTACCCTTTGCAATTTATATTTATAAGTTTTATTCACAACTTCTGGAATCGATCAAATTATTTATACAATCGTGTTTTATCAAAGTCTATACAATTATGTTATTATGCTTATGTATCAAAGCCAGCGGGATGTAATAAACAAAAAGGATTTTAGTTTTTTTCTGGTTTATGTAAAACTAATTGTTTTGCAAACTTAGGGTGGTATTATAGTGTTTTCACTTCTGTAAGCACCTAACAGAATGACTAATTTTTAAGTAATTCAATTAAATTTTAGGATATGCATTTTAATCATTTGATTTTCTGTTGCATATTCTGGGTTAAATGGTAACAAGGAGGTATCCTAACACAATTTTCAAAAAATATAATTATTCTATTCTAACAGGTAACACTATCATTTTTTGGTATATTTGCCACGTCGCACATACTAACAGGCAAATGTTTTGCCAGTTTATCGAGTTACGCTAGGGCGTAATACATCCTGTTAGGTGTGCGACAGCGATAGGCTGGCTTTTTATTGTGAAAAAAATGAAATCTAGTTCCAGGTATTTTCGAAACAAAATCCAGATGCACACTGTTGAGGTAAACTCCCTTTGGAAACTTCAAGGTAAATATGTATTCCTCTTAAACAATACAAAACGTTTAAAGGTATATTATATAGGTCATGAAGACTGGTTTTATGAGATAGAAATGCCCAGTTCTATGGAATTATTACGCTAATCACAAACAAATACATCTTCGTGTTAATAAGCTAAGGGTTAGTATTTTATTTATTTCTCATTAAAGTGTTGCGTAGCTAGGTTATTCTATTCTATTCTATTCAGTTTTAGATTAATTCTCAGTTATGTAGTGATAATAACTCATCAATATCTATTTGAATTTTATCTAATTCTCAGTGTAACATTTAAACTCTCTGTTCCAAACGATTTTTTAATGCTAGATGGTATATTTCTACTTCGCTGCTAAATGCAGGATAAATTATTGGTACCTGATGCTTTTCGATCATTCCATTGTTGTTTATCTTGTCTTACTTTTAATTCTATTCGAGTCTTTTTCTTATCATGAATAAATGCACTATAAATCTGTCGGGCAGTATTTAGACAGAGCCTTGTGCCTTTGTCATCACTAATAATAGGATACTAAAATAATATCTCAAAAATAACCAATCCTTTCCCACTTGTAAAAATGGGTAACGCAGATTATTTATTCGTTAAATAGTTTTTAATCAGAGAATATAATCTTAGTTATTTATATAGTTTTTTTCTTTAGGTTTGTATCAAGTATCTAATTCTTGAGCCTGAAAGAATTATTAATTATTAACATAACTTTTGAAACCTAATGATTTATGAATGAACCTGCTGAGGAAGTAATTGACAATAGAAATCTTTTCTTTGAATTATTCAACGCTAAGAATGAACAAGAAATAGATAAATTACTTAAAAAAAGACAAGGTATTAATGGCACTTGTAACTGGAAACCACTAGGTAATAATGCTTCAAACTATGGTGTGATAGAAAATCAACAAGCATCTCCTATTGCTGCATTAATCGAAAAAATAACCAATTCAATTGATGCTATTTTGATGAAGAAATGTCATCAAATGGGAATTGATCCAGAATCTAAAGCTGCACCTAAAACTATGGATGAAGCAATTACTTCTTTTTTTCCGGAGAACAAAAATTGGGATTTAACCCAATTTAAAAAGAAACAAGCAGAAGATATACAAATAATTGCTGATGGTTATTATAATGAACGAAGTAAAAATACATCCCTGCTAATTTATGATAATGGTGAAGGTCAGCATCCTGAGGATTTTGAAGATAGTTTTTTATCTCTCTTAAAAGGGAATAAGAACAAAATACGATTTGTTCAAGGAAAGTATAATATGGGAGGAAGTGGAGCGATTGTTTTTTGTGGTAAAAGAAGTTATCAATTAATTGCTTCACGGAGATTTGATGAATCAGGAGACTTTGGTTTTACGTTAGTAAGAGAACATCCTTTAAGCGATGAAGAATTGAAGACTGTGAAAAACACCTGGTATGAATACCTAAAAATAGATGGTCAGATTCCAGCTTTCAAGGTTGACACTTTGGATTTAGGCTTATCTAGTCGTTTATTTAAGACTGGATCTATAATAAAATTGTATTCGTACAATCTACCAAGTGGTAGTCGATCAGTGATTTCAAGAGACTTAAATCAGAGTATTAATGAATATTTATTTGAACCAGTGTTACCTGTTCTTACAGTGGACAAGAAGGAGAGATATCCTGATGATAGGAACTTAGAAAGAGATTTATTTGGATTAAAACGTCGTTTGGAGCAAGATAATAGTAAGTATGTTGAAGATTATTTTTCTGAGGAATTTCAAGATGAAGTACTTGGTAAGAGCAGCAAGGTTAAAGTTACTTGTTATGTTTTTAAAGGAAGAATTGATGATAAAAATGTAAAAGAGAGCAAGGATACTATTCGAAGAGAATTCTTTAAAAACAATATGTCCGTATTGTTTTCTATTAACGGACAAGTTCATGGACATTTTACATCTGAATTTATTTCACGTTCTTTAAAATTGAATCTATTAAAACATCACCTGATTATACATGTTGATTGCACAGAGATAGATTATCATTTCAGAAAGGAATTGTTTATGGCCTCACGAGACAGATTAAAGAACGGAGAGGAAACAAGCATTTTAAGAAATTACCTTGCTAAAAAACTAGGAAGTAAAGGAAGTCGTTTATATGAGATTGATAAGCACCGCAAGGATTCCATAGCAGTTGATAGTGGTAGTGCTAAAGAATTGCTTAAATCATTCACCAAAAACTTACCAATGAATAGTGATTTGATGAAGTTATTAAATCAAACATTCAAAATTGAACAAACAAAAGAAAAGACTAGAAAACCAAATAATAAAAAATCAAAAAAGAAAGATCAACAAAAAGAACCATTTAATCCACAACGATTTCCTACAAAGTTTAAACTAAAAGCCAATAATAATGGGGTAAATGAGGTAGCAAAGATACCATTAGGAGGAGATAAAAGCATTCGCTTTGAAACAGATGTTGAAAACCATTATTTTGATCGAGTAGAAGAACCAGGTGAAATGCGTATTGCTATTTTGAACTTTAAAAGAAATGATTCTAATGGAGGAAACACACCGGGTAAAATAGATCAGATCGAGGATGTATTTAATGTAAATAAGAGTAGCCCTAAAGATGGGACTATTAAAATAACACTAGCTCCAAAGACTGAAGTGATAGTTGGTGATGCTGTTCAAATAAAAGTAACTTTAAAAGCCCCAGGGAATGATTTTGATGAAATATTCTGGGTAAAAGTTACTGAAAAGAAGCAGCAAAATGAAAAAGTTAATACAAATAAACCTGATGATAGTGAAGATATGGGTTTGCCTGAATTTATTTTGGTTTATAAAGAAAAGAAGGATAATGCTGTTTCGTGGGAAGAATTAGAAAACACCACTATCGATATGGGTTATAAAACAGTAATGTATCCTATGGTGTCAGGTGTAAATTTAGAAAAAATATACATTAATATGGATAGCAATGTTCTAAAAACATTTAAATCAAAGTATAAGAACGCCAATTCAGAGCAAATAGAAATAAGCAATAATAAATATATATCTTCTGTATATTTTCACACCTTATTTCTATATACCATAACCAAAAAGAGAAAATACTTGATTAAACAAGAAGTAGATGGAAATGAGGATTTTGTCGATATTGGGACATATTTAAGAGATGTTTTTGAGACATTCTACTCTGAATTTATTCTGAATTTTGGCGGAGCCGAAGAGTTAATGCAAGGAGTAGGAGATTGATGGATGAAAGTAAGAAATTATCAAAGTAAACATTTTTTATGGGTAGAGTTAAAGGTAAGTATTTGGAAGACCTAGATTCAGGTTATACATCAGGTCATGGCCTAAATGTTTGTGAGCAACATTTTAATGATAAAGATATTGTCGATTTTATCAAAGATAATGGGTCATCTGACCTAGTATGCTCTTTTTGTGGTAACGATAATGTTGAAGACCAATTTAAGATATATAAAATCATTTGTTGGGATGATTTGATGGAGAGGATCAGTACTTCAATAAAGTATTTTTATGATGATCCTGCAAATGGCTTAAGTTATGAATCTGCTGAAGGAGGATATTTTGGAAAAACATATGATACAGTTGAGCTACTAGAGGATATTATAGGGCTTGATGCAGATTATGAGATTGTTCAAGAAATAGCAAATTCTATAACTCAGGATTGCTGGACTGAGGGGGAATTTTACGGCGAAACATATTTGGAGTACTTAAATCACACATGGGAAACATTTTCAAACTTAGTTAAATATAAAGTGCGATTCTTTTTTAAAGAAGTTGAAATTAAGTCAAACTTCAATGATTTTAGTCATAAACCTTTTGACATATTGAATGATATAGGCAAATTCATACTTAAATTCAATCTTGTTTTTACAATTCATGATCCATCTATTATTCAAAATAAAGATTTATCAATATATAGAGCAAGACAACACTGTGAAAATGAAGTAGTGCTAAATTGTAAAGGAATTGGATCTCCACCTCAGGAATTTGCAGCAGCTAATAGATTTAGCTCAGAAGGAATTTCAATATTTTATGGCGCAAGTGATGAAGGCATAGCGATTAAAGAAATATTAAATCCAAAAATGGCACAAGAGATTGTATCTGTAGGTGAATTTTATACGGCTAAACGAATTAATTTAATTGATTTGAGAGATGTACCACAAATAGGGTTATTTAATGTTGAAAACATAGAACTAATTGAGCCTTCACGTTTTTTAAGGAGTTTTGTTAATGACATTTCAAAGAGATTAGATAAACATAGTAATGAAAGAATTGAATACATCCCATCACAAGTAGTTATGGAATATTTTAGATATGTCCTTGCATCTTCTTTAAATGTAACAGTACATGGCATTATCTATAGAAGTTCGCATGATGATTCGAAAGATTGTTATGCTATTTTTGCTGATAGTTCCTTGTGTAGTGATATGGGTGATGAAAATGAAAATACGCTTTTAATTTATAAAAAAAATTCCATACAGAAAATTAGAGTAATAGATATTTTAAACAGTATCAACTAGTTTCTGAACGGTGTATTTATCATGATCAGCTTTTTAAATACTCTAGATGTATAGGTTTTAGTAGTTTGATAACTTCATCAATGGTTTTATATCTTTTTATTTTTGAGTGATTTAACATTGTTTTGAGAATCGGAAATAATTTCGAATCCTTAATTTTGAAATCTTTAGTATTAACACATCCAATAGGGGCGTTACCCTGCAATATGTACCAAAATATTTTTCCTAATTGAAAAATATCAGATTGATGGTCAATCTTGCAATCATATTTAAATAGCAATTCCTTATCCATAGTTAGATATTTATTCATAGCCTCAGGCGATAACCAGCCCCTCGGCCCAATTATTTCATTTATACTATCAATTAAATACTCTCCTTCTCGGTGGTCAACTAGTCCTAAATCACCAATTTTCCAAGTAGTGTCATTAACAAAAATATTATCAGGCTTCAAATCACGATGATAATAACCTTCAGAAACTAATTCTTTAAGTCCATTTGCAATCTCAAGACATAAATCAATTCTTTTATAAAGATCTGGTTGAGTATTTTCTATATACATTTTTAAATCGCCTTTAGCAAACTCCATTGAGTAGAAAGGGAATTTAAAATAATATGGACTCTTCTTATTCTTTTCACCTTTCTTAATTATTTGAATAACCCCAGTATGATAAACACTTATTACATTCTGAAACTTCTTCTCATTGCAATTAAATAATGCCTTAATTTCATTTTCAAATCGCTCATTTCCCTTTTTCTTTCTTTTCACAATTTGATATTTTGACAGCTTTAATACTAAATCTGGTTTGTCATACCCATTTTCTTCAAATTCTTGAGCATTATGTAAAGTTAAAATGTAAGAGTTACCTCCCTTGCTTTTTTTATTCACATTATTTAAATAACAAACCACATAATCAACTCCTTCAATCTCAATGATATTTTCAAATGGGTTTTCGATATCAATAATTATATCATTGTATTTATCAAAACAAATAGAATGTGGAAACTTAATATTGATTTGTGTCATTATACTGGATTTGAAAAAGATTCAACATCAATTAATTGAAATTCCTCAATAAGTTTTAACTCTGTGTTGCTAATACCAAATTTCATTTCTAAAAATTCTTGTACCGCAATTAGAGTATCATTCCCATCTTTATTTTGATTTTTTAGTACATCATTAAGAAAATTTAACCTCTCATTTCTAGCATTTTTGGAATTTGATTGACTTACACAATTTAACGCATAGTCTTTAAGTGGTTCACATTCATCATTAGAGGGTTTAATAAAAGGTGCTATAAGTAGAAGAATTTTATATTGATATAAAAATATATCATCGTCTAATTTAATATTCTCGTTTACAAAATTGAAAAGAGTATAAAAATCATTTTTCTGCTTAAACCTAGTTTTGTTAATAGCATGGTAGTTATTTAGTAGGCTTATTTTATCAATAATATTTACAAATCTATTTCGTAAATAATCACAATCAGTATCATTAACGTCAATTTCATAAATCTTTTCAATAATTAGTTTCTTGTCCGTTATTCCAACTTTTAAGTATGCTACAAGTTCTTCAATAAAACTTCTGTCATTCATCCTTTTTGAATTTGCTACAGTAAATAAATTAAGATCAATCATAGTTTGCAAATTCAGTAATTCTTCTACTAATGCAAGAAACTTGGTATTGTGATAGCCAGCTTTAAAAAGTTCAGGGGTATTTAAATGTTTCCCGCTTTTATTAACTAAGACATAAAAATCTTCAAGAGAATCAGTACTATTTAAATTGCTAATAATACTCCAGTTAAGTTTATAGTTTAGTAATATTTCTTCATCAATATCACTGATAGATCTTTTGTCTGAAGATTGAATTAATCCTTTCCAAAATCTGTAAATAGTCCTTGACCTTTGTTGACCATCAACCATTTCATAACCTCCGTCTGGCTTCTGATAAAGAAAGAAACTCGGTAATGGGTATTTTTTTAAGATTGAATCTATTAAAGATTTTTGATCATTTGGACTCCAAATAAAATTTCTTTGGTAAGGTGGTTTTAAATCAATTTTGTTAATATCTATAAGAGCTATAAGTTCTCTTATGGAAGTTGCTTTTACTAAATAATCCATGAGTTTTTCTATATAAAACAATTCGCACAGACTTCAGTATCATCTGCAAGAATATCAATTAATTTACTCGATTTATTTTTACTGTTCAGTTTCTTTTGAATTTTAGCAATATGATCAAGTTTAATTTGCTTCATTCTTTCTGGCTGAATAATTTCGATTAGAGTTTCGCTATCCATCCAACTATATCCTTCTTTTTCGTATTCCAAAGCCTTTTCAAATAGTTTTGGATGCCTTTCATAAAGCCATATCCATTCAATTTTTCTTTGATAGAAACAAAAGTAACAACCTGATCTACTTCGGTTGTAAACCCCTTTTTGTCCATCCACTTCAAACTCAATTTCATCGTAGTAAGAAGGAACACTTATCCCATTATCTTTAAATAAGCTAAAAACACCTTCCTTGTTTATACTGTCTTCATTGTCAAGCAGACTATAGGAATCTAAACGGGAAATCGGATATTTATCATTCCTTAGAAAATCAAAAGTAACATGATTAAATGTTGCAATTCCTAAGTTAAGTAAATCATTTAACTTTTGTGAGAATAAATATTTTGAAGATTGGGGCTCATTAACAATTTCTATATATCGCTCTTTTAATTCAGGCTTTGCATGCTTCAAATAGATAGAGTTCAGCCTATCAATATTATTGTTATGCAATACTTTGTTAAGGATTTCAATACTCCAAATAAATTTCCTAAATGGAAATATTGATTGAATATTTGGTTTAGTAGAAACATACCCTTCACGATCCTCGTCACCGCGTATTCCAACATATGAAATAGCATAATCATCTCCTATCCAACGTTCAAAAGGTTCAAGCTTTAATTTCTGAGTACACCAACGTGCCATTGATGATGGGAGAAATCCGTTATAAACATCTAAATAATGATCAAATGGGTTTTTATGACTGCCACTGGTTTCAAGTTTCGTTATGGTTTTCCCCAAAAAAGATTCCAGATCCTGAATTAATTCATAAGTCTCGTCTAACTCTTTTCCGGTATCGGTAAAATAGTACTCCATATCAATATCCGGATAATGCAATTTCATATACATAGCCAAGGCAGCACTATCTTTCCCGCCTGATATTCCTAATACATGTCGTACCTTTTTACTCATTGTCTATTTGCTCTTGTAGTAGTTTAATTAATAAGGCAATATTTGTCTGACTATCATCACGGTCAAGTAGTGGTTTAATTCGTTCCGCTAATTTATTAATTTCAATTGATTTACTCTTAGGCATTCGAATTAAATTTTTTTGCACTCCTTTTACAAATGTGGTAATCTCTAATTTCATTACCTCTTCATTTTCCCGATCAATGTCATTACTACTAATGTCAGTAAGATTATCCAATTCATGAATTAATTGCGGAAAGCGAGTATGAAACGCTTTTTCATCATCGTCGGTAAATTTATCCAGAGATTTATTAATAACAACAGTGGCAATAGAATTTATCCATGATTTACGATCCTCTAATGGTGTATTTATTCTTTGAATTAATATCTTATGCTTTGGAGTAAGGGAGTCCTTAATTATTTTTTTGAACCTTTTTTGTAATAATAGTTTATTGTTCGGAAACGATAAATGACTGTCTCCCAATGTTTCGTTAAAAATATCTTCAATACGATTCACTAAACTTTCGAAAGCCCCACTTAATTCTTGAGTTGCGGTTCTTAATTTGATTGTAAATTCTTCAAGTTTTGAATCATTACCTAAATCGTTTAGAGTAAACGTTAAAGCTCTAGGAATCTCTTCAAAAAAGATCTTTTCGGGGTTTGTTGCATTAGCTATAGCATCACGCAACCTCATTGAGTCCTTACTTAAATTTCTGGTTTGTTGGGTGAATGGAACAAGACGATTGTAAAAAACTAAAAATGGTTTTATTGTTTCAACAAATGTCTTTGTTGTAATTGTTTTTTCCTCAATTTGATTCAAAAAATACCTGTATCGATTAAATATATTAATTCGTGTTTTATCTAAACTAAAGGTACTGATAAAATACTTTTGTGGTTGTCGCATTGCAACATCAATAGTATCATCAGTTAGTTTCGGAATGAAAATATCATTTTCGAAGAATGTAAGTTCATTTTGTTTTGCAATTAGGAATATCGGAACCCAAAAATCAATGAATCCTTGTTTTAACTTAAATGGCTTTTGTTTCAACAATTCAATTAAATCTTCCAATTTTCTTTGGGCAACAGCACAATTGGTTAGAAATTCCTCACATGCGTTCCATAAAGGAAGAAATGATTCATTAGATGGCTTTCCCAATATCCATTTGTTGCCTTTAAACTGATGGATACCTGTTTCTTTTAGCAATGATAAATAAATTGAACGCTCAGGAGGATATTTATCTAATTCAAAATTTAAATCTTCACTTTCTTCATTATTTAATATTTGGCCAATTAATTTTTTTCGTGCGTTTGAGATTGCTCCACTAACTCTATCCCTATTCATCAACTCATTTTTGAAAATAGGTGTTGAGGAATAAAAATTGTCGCAAATTACTGAAAGCCGTTTGTTAAGGGCTTTTGCATTTCTAAATATTAAAACTTCACCGCGAAAAAACCACTTAACACTTGTGTCATTTCCATAAAAATCATTGAGCAAGGTACTACTTAATTGCCTCTTTTCAGTTCGAAGATGCTGATCCAACTCATTTACTACTATTGAATCATCCAAATGATTTTCTTTAACATACTGGATTTTTTCAATCTCAATTATCTTATTTCTAATCTCTTCCGACTTTGTAACCCATCCAAATAATACTGTATTCTTAGCTTCTTTGGAGAACAATCTTAGTTTTGATTCATCTAGCTGGTCGTTAAAGATAAGATTAATGTAACCATCATCAGATCCTTCGGCTTCTTTATCCACAAGCTGTTCAGTTAGAGAAAAAGAAAAGTAACGAGGAGTACCTTTTTCATAGAAAACTTTCTTCGCCTGCAAAATTGGAAATGAAAAATGACGATACAACTGCGGAATTAGAGCAAAATCTTTTGAAATTCGATCCTCAGCAAGTTCTAGTTCTCTATTAATATCAACATCAGTACCCTTAAATAATACATAGCGTTTGTTAAAACTTTGGTATCGTATAATCTGCTTTTGATTAAGCAAGTCAATAATTGTTTCTGGATTCTCAATATTCAGGGCAATTCTAGCATAAGTCGAAATAAATTCTGGTGATATCTTCTGTCCTGCTCTTCCAAAAATATTTAAAAGCCCTATTGTTTTCAAAATACTTAGTGCATCATCTAGTTTACTTTCTATACCTGCTTCTGCTCTCTCTATTGCTTCTTTTAATGCTGTCCAATGAGTTCCATGTGGATTGTATCTTGTGTTTAATAAACTATGGTAATTGTGAACTAGATAGTCATAGCAGTTTGCCAAACTATAATACTGCTTCCCAATATCAAAATCACTTAATCCAAGGTAATCATCCGACTCTAGGAAAGTAAACATTGATCTTTCTTGTTGCCCATATGATTGAAAAGCAAGTGTCATTACTGAGGCAGAAAGAATATCGAATGGAAAAAGACTTTGTGCAAATTCCAAAGAAAAATAATCTCTCAAAGGAAAAGCATCAGCAACAGAAATTGCATTAAATAGATCCTTTTCTTTTTTAGGAGGTAGTTGGTTTTTGAAGTTATTTTGTTTTAATCTTTCTGCGGTTAAAAACAATAACTGCTCTACAGGCTCATTAAAAGTAATTTCAATAAGCCTACCTTTAACTTTATCCCATTCAGCTTTTTGTGTTTTTGTGAGATCAAAAGCATAATCTTCAAATGATTGATGAAGAGTAGTGATAAAGAAGATTTCATGATCGGGCGTATTTACAAACTCTGCAAGTTGCTGAATAAAATACATTTCCTCATCTGGATTTTCTTTTGCGGCAAACTCCAAATATTTCCCAAATTCATCAACAACAATTAAAAGTCCTTTTTTTTGTTTTTCAATTTGTTTATATTGCTTCTTAAATCCTTCAAAAATTCCTTTACTTGTATTGAGTTTAAACCTGTCACAAAATGACTGTTTAAAAGATGTGTATTCGCCAATAAAGTATTCTGTTTCAAAACCTTTTAGGTTGCCATTTAGTGTGTTTTCAAAACAATTGTCATTTTTATTTAAAGCCCTCTCAAATGCTAGTATAAATGCAGACTTACCTGACCCATATGCTCCAACTATGTTAAAAGCACGAGTTCCATGGCGGAAAACATTTGTTATTTTCTTAAAAGCGTTCTCTCCATTTCTGGTGGGAATATAGTTTACAACTAATTCTTTATCACGAACTATATTTATTGAAGGGGAAAAGTATTTACTCTGCATAATAGTTCTTTAATAATTCCCATTTATCTATTCCCTCAGGAATAACCATTGTAATGTTGCCTGCCGATTCGCTAATGATTACACCTTTGTTAATTGATTCAATTTCTTTAAGTTTCATAAACAAGCCTTCTTTACTTAAAGCAAAAACCATTCCTGGACTATTTTCTTCAATTTCTAAACGACGAAAACTAATGTTTTGTGATTCTGGATATGAATCAAGAATAGTAAACAATACAACTTCGGCTGGCAATGTAGGTCTTTCCTTTCCCGTTAAATCAAACCAATCAACTTTCTTCTCATCCAAATCCACATCCCTTTTAGATGACATTAATTCTAACTCAAGAAATAGTCCACCAATTTCATCTTCATAGTCTTTTTTTATTGATTTATAATCAGGGGTATTATAGGTACGCAGCAAAACACCAGCATCTTTATCAATGGTATTTGAGTTATACCCGTTATTGTTTTGTTCGTGAAAATGCCTCTTTATAAAAGAATGCAACTGACTTTTTGTAAATATAGACCGTTCTTTTCTAAACTTATTAAATACCAAACTATAAATAGATGCATAGTTATGATTAATTAAATAATAATGTAACAACCAAACTGAGCCAATATCCTCTAAAAAAAGATCATTTCCGGTTTCACCAAAAAGAAAATCGGCAAATAAGCTTGGTATATTATTTGATTCATCAATAAGATATAGTGACTTCATCCAATAATTAATTGAGGACACCATATTTTTCCCTACTCCCAGTTTCACAACTGCATCTTTGGCATTGAAGTCTCCCCCTTCCATAATAAAATCATAACCTTTCTTCGGCCAAAATGTTCTGACTATAAAGGTTTCATGCCCTGAAAAGCGAAGTCTACTCATAGGTGCAAATATATTAAATTTTAAGCCCCCATTATTTTATTCATGTTATACAATTTATTTTGATCCATATTTCATAAAATTTCATTTTTACCTTGTTTTTTAGATATGATTTATTACTTTCGTATTTGAACGTATAGTGCTGTAAAACAAATGGTAATAGGGAAGGAGGTGTACATAGAGATACTGCATATATTACAGCAATAGCTGTTGTAGGAACTGTTGATTGAATTAAAATTAATGTAAATAGAGTTAAATAATAATATACAATGAGTAGTAGACAATTAGAAGAAATTGAAGAAGAAAAATTCACATTGAAAATTGCGGATAAACTGAATATAACATCAGATGAACTTGAAGAACTAAATTGGTATATTGATACATGGGAAAGTAATGATGGTCAAATATGCTCAATATTAATAAGGTTTAGGGATGACTATCCTAAACATATCCTAAACAAAATAGAAGGTATGGATGATAATAACACTGTATATCTAGATCCATTGGTATTTGATGAACCCAATGATGAAGATTATGATAGACAACTCAGTTATATGGATACCAAAGCACTACAAACTCTACTAATATAAAGAAGAAACAAAACTAATTTTAAAAAAATAACTTAAAAGGAGACTAATGTCTCCTTTTTTATTTTTACTCCTATGCTTCACGCAATTACCCATATTTACAAAATATAATAATTCCATATTTTTTTAACACGCAATTTCAAATTAGAAGTATGACAATGTTCAAGACAAATTCTAAATAGTTATTGTGTTTTTATTCATTCATATAATTTTAACCAGCTCCCCAACTGTCGCGCATTTGTAATGCATGACAATTACGTAATTTCTGGCATTCCTGCATAAATAGTGTTCAGGATGATTATGTTCATTAAGTATATGGTTTTATTGTGGTTTTGAAACACAAATCTTTCAACTTAAGCTGATGTATATTACAGTTAAATCACACATATCTAGCACTTAACCTGCCATAACCTATATGCATTGTCGTTGCATAATTATTTTATCAATTCATTTAACATTTTTATTTGTCTGTCTTCTAAAATGTTAATATTCCATTCAGTATATTTCTGAAAGATTTTATTGCTTGGAAAAATATCAATTCTGCCTTTTAAATACCTTTCTTTCTTTTCCTTAAAATCAGTATTGCTAAGAGATGAATTTTTTCGTTTACTAATAAGCACAAGATTGGAAAGTCTGTGTGTCCATAATTCACGTTCATTTTCAGAAAAGTTTTTTACCCATTCGCTATCAGGTTTTGGGTTTTGTGGTAATACGTGTTCCACGCTTATTGTCTTATAGTTTGACAAATGAACTGTGTTATCTCCTAATAAATATTCATATTTCAACAATATATATCGTGCAAATCTTCGCCCGTAAACATTTCCTTCAAGCCTACGTTTTAGCTCATCATTATCAACTTTAAATAATGTTACATCATTTAATAAATCGTCTTTATCAGTATGTTTTTCTATGGACTTTAATATTGCATTCAAATTATCAATTCTTTGAGTAGGGGTTAATTGATTTATCCAATCACTACTAAATTTATATTCTAATTTTTCTAAAAAATCAAATATTCTATTTTCCTGAAACTTGTCATAATATAACATTAATGTAGGTATCCAATCTGTGGATGGAAGTCCAATTTGCATAATCGTTAGTAAGTTTTTGTATTTGTTTGGCAGATTGATGTCTTCTTGAAATGTTATTACTTTGTCATAATATTTTTTAAATTTCTGTATGTATTGAATGGTATCAAGTCCTTTTTTTAACTTGTTCTTGTTGTAAACATTTTCATTAAATTCATCCAGTAAATTTAGTCTTGCTTTTTCTTTAACTAATATTGTTCTAATAAATGAAAGAAATCTATCAAATTCTCCACCTAAGTCACTTTCTATCTCTTCCCATATTTGCGCATATTTTTCTTGGTCTTTTTTATCAATAATTCCTACATTAATAGATTTCAGTATATCAGCATTTGTTAAAGGAACTCCACGATTGTTTAATATCATAAACATTCTAAACGCATCTTCCATACTTTCTGTTGATACATAAATAAAAACAGGTTTTTCTGCTATAAACTCGCCAAAATGTTCAATCTCTGTTTGTGATTTGTTATATAAAAATTTTCGAATGGTCAAAATAGCATTTGCCATATGACTAATTGAAATATTTCTCTCTTTTGAATGTGTGTTTAGTTTATCAATTTCATTTGTTGCATCAAATTTCAAAACAAAATCTTTAATAAAATCTTCTACATTATCCCTTATTTTATAAACTAACCTTATTCTTTCAGGGATTTTTTTATACTTATTTGCTTTTTGGAAAATTCTATCATGACAGGCATCTTTTAAATCTTTATCATTTGCAAAATCTCTCAAGACACTCATAAACAAGAAAAATGTGGTCAATCTCTGTTGTCCATCCAAGACTTCAAATTCATCAAATCTTTTCTCATTTGTTTTTTTAAGAACCAAAGAACCTAAAAAATATTCGTCATCTCTTTTATTGGAGAATGCATACCATAAATCGTCAAGTAAGTCGTTTATATTATCATTATCCCAAACGTAAGAACGTTGATATTCTGGAATTAGAAACCAAAATTTTTCAAAAAGTGAATTAATCTCTATTTTATCTGCTTTTATTTCTGCCATTTTTTTTCTATTTTATTCTGTTATTTTATTGAATTCTGGTTGTTTATGTTAATTCCAACTAACGTCAAATCTTACTGTTTTTACTCTGCATCTCCCTGTTCATGGTCAATTCCTTGATTTTTCACTGCAATTATTTTTAAAATTCCCTAAAAATTTACGTTAGCAAGAGAAATTAATCTCGTTTTCGTGATGTGGGGAATGCATCACAACGGTTAGCAATATGAGAAGTTGGGCATTTTGGAATTTATTTTTTTAATTTGCTAAGCTGTATATTTTATGTTAAAATTTTAATACTTACCACTTTCTGGTCACTTGTTTACATTGCGTGTTATTTGGCGTTTATTCCATTATTCTCATTTCGATTTCTTTCAATACTCTTGATATTCCAATTTTGCATTTATTTGAGAATGATTCTCTATAGCAGTCATTCAAGAGACTTTTCCAATCTAAATAGTAGACTTGCTGATTTATTAATAAATCGTGATCTTTGGTTATACTAAGAAAATATTTAATAATGTGGTAGATTATTCTATTTGAGAAAAGCTCAAAGTTATTAATTTCATTCACAACCATATTTTTTTTATTGAAATCAATATAATTCTTTATTTGTGAATAGTCAGTTTTATGAATAATAGTCCAGGGCAAACTCACACTTTAATATTCAGGACCTTTAGGAGATAGGGTTCATTCCACCCTGCCTTAAGTCTTTTACCAGCAATCCCTTGCTTTTCAGTTTTTTCATTTTTCAATAAATTTAATGCAATTTTAAGGAGTATAGAATAATTCTGAGCAGCATTATTATTTCTTTTTCTTGAGGCATCTTCTGAAAATGCAACATCCAGAGTCCAGTGTAGTTTGTTTTCAACTCCCCAATGAGAACGAATATGTTCCTGATAATTTACAGCCTTATCTTCTAAAGAAGATATATAGTACCGAGTTGCTTTTTCGGTTTTTTTGTCGCTATTCTTAAATTCTCTTATGCTTTCTATTTTAACTATTTGATTTAAATTATTCCACTTATTACCTTTGTTCTCAATGAACTGAAAATCTGATATAACGCTACATTTTCTTGTTTCAATTCTTCCATGACCAATATCAGTATCTGTAATTGTTTCAGAGATTTTTGAAAATCTAAATTCATCTTTAATCTGTTCTGATAATTGCGGCTGATTTTCTTTTACTGCTAATATATAATCTGCTTTGTTTTCAATAATCTTATTTGCAATATTGGTTTGAGTTCCCATTGCATCAATAGTAATTATATTACCTTCAACACATAAAGTATCTAAAAGTTCGGGTATTGCTGTTATTTCATTGGATTTTTCATTAACTCTTATTTGTCCCAAAACTAAATTGTTTTTACTTGCCCAAGCACTAACCATATGAACAGGTGATTTCTTACCGTTTGATTTTGCACCTCTTAATGCTTTTCCATCAATAGCAATTACTTGTCCTTTTGAGATTTCTGATATAGAGTTTACCCAATCTATAAAACAAGTTTCAAATTGAGAACTATCGATTGATGAAAAAACTCTGTTAATAGTGTCTTCAGAGGGTATTCCATTTGGAAGCATTAAGAATTTCCTCATAAATTCTTCTTTTGAATTAGCAAACTCAACCATTTGTTTCCATGTTTCTGCCCCAGAAATGACTGCAATTATTCCAATAAGAAGGATGTCAACTAAGTTGTGTAACTTGTTTATATGACTCCTGGGGTCTTCTATACTACCAAAAATGCTCATTAACTTATTATCTGTATTCATACTGTTTATATGTTTGATATTCAGTACAATATACAACTTATTATTGATATAGATGGTTATTAATCAGAGTGATTTTAAGAAAAAAGTGTGAGTTTGCCCTG
>Ga0307989_1000352_pt1 | contig 31120 bp, 24 predicted proteins | sample EllFjometagen185_FD_203164 | JGI IMG/M metagenome (GOLD analysis project Ga0307989, IMG submission 203164) | Marine microbial communities from Ellis Fjord, Antarctic Ocean - #185 | ecosystem: Environmental > Aquatic > Marine > Unclassified | place: Southern Ocean | collected 2014-10-08 | reverse complement strand
TTTCCATTCTTCGATCTTATTCATTCGGTAATCTCCTCTTTTAGAAGATTATCTCATTTAAGTTTTAAGATTGCTATGTGCCGGAGATTTGACGCTTACCTTTGATGGTGATTTCGAAAACAAAGTATGGATTCAGAGGAGTGGATAACTCTATGTCTTTGACATTATTAAGGAGTTCATATGATCCGGACCCATATCCTGATAGTGGTTTGCACAATTTTAGTTTTGCATTGGTAATAACAGGTATATCGAGTAATAAGCAATTGATAAAAACGGCAAATATGTATAATCATCCTTTACAATACATATCTGGTAAGCAACATAAAGGTGATTTAGATTTAACATGTGGATTCATAAGTGTAAAATCTGATAGCACTATTGTTTCAGCTATGAAAATGGCTGAGGATTTAGAGAAAGGGCTAGTTTTAAGATTCTATGAAGTTGAGGGCAGTGATAGTGCGGTACATATAGAATTTGCAAAGACTCCAATTAATGCATGTTTTGTTGATATTCATGAAAAACCAATTGCCGGTGAAATTGAATTAAATGGCAAGGAAGTTAAATTCAATATCAAGGCATATAATATTGAATCAATAGTAATAGAATTTTAAAAATAGTATCTTTATATATAAATTAACACACACACATATTATCTTGTAATTTATGTGCCTTTTTCGTATACTGTCTTAGTGAGAAAAACATAAAATTATGAGGTAAAAAATGATAAACGAAAAAGGTAATATTTCAATTAATACGGAGAATATTTTTCCAATAATTAAAAAATGGTTATATTCTGACAAAGATATATTCATTAGAGAACTTATATCAAATGCATCAGATGCTATAAACAAGCATAAGAGTCTTGTAGATATGGGCGAAACTATTGAATGCGATGGCAAATATGAGATCAGTGTTAAAGTTGATAAAAAGAAGAAAACTCTAAGTTTCAGTGATAATGGTATCGGAATGACTGGTGAAGAAGTCAAAAAATATATCAACCAGATAGCATTTTCAGGAGCCCAGGATTTTCTTGAAAAATATAAAGATAAAACTGATGGTAAAGACGACATAATCGGTCACTTCGGACTTGGTTTCTATTCTGCATTTATGGTTGCTGAAAGAGTTGAAGTAGATACTCTCTCGTTTGAAGAAGGTGCAGAAGCTGTTATATGGGAAAGCGACGGAACAAGTGAATATACTATGCAGACCAGTGAACGTACTGAACGTGGAACCACAATAATACTGCATATTTCTAAAGAGGAGAAGGAATTCTTGGATTTCTGGAAAGTTAATGAAGTTACTAAGAAATACTGTGAATTCATGGCTATTGAAATTTATGTCGAGGATATTAACAAAAAGCCTGAAAAAGACGAAGAAGTTAAGGAACCGACTCCTATAAATGATACTGAGCCTCTTTGGCTAAAAAAACCTTCTGAGTGTACAGATGAAGAATACGAAGAATTCTATAAAAAAGCTTTTAAAGATTATGAGAAACCTCTGTTTTGGATTCATCTTAATATGGAATATCCTTTCAGACTCAAGGGAATTCTTTATTTCCCAAAACTCAAACATGAGCTTGAATCTGCAGAAGGCCGTATAAAACTTTTCTATAACCAGGTTTTTGTAGCTGATAACGTTAAAGAGGTTATTCCCGAATTTCTAATGCTTCTAAAGGGAGTACTTGACTGTCCGGATCTACCACTGAATGTATCTAGGAGTTTTCTGCAAAATGATGGCTATGTGAAAAAGATTTCAACGCATATTACTAAAAAGGTTGCTGATAAGTTGAAGAAGTTATATAAAAAGCAACGAGATGATTACAATACTTATTGGGATGATATTAATCCCTTTGTAAAATATGGCTGTTTACGTGATGAAAAGTTCTATGACCGTGTGAAAGATTTTATCATATACAAAACAATAAATGATGAATATAAGACAGCAGACGAATTTCTTGGTCTTGTTGATGAAACAGCTGAAAAAACTGAATCACAGAAACAGGATAAGATGTACTATGTATCTGATACTGTTAAACAGGCACAGTACATGGGAATGTTTAAAGAACATCAGCTTGATGCGGTTATTCTTGATACTATGTTGGATTCAAGCTTTATTACATTTATCGAATCAAAACTTCCAAATATTAAATTCGAGAGTATTGACAGCAATATCGCGGAAGCACTTAAGGGTGAGGGCGAATCAGAAGGGTTCGATGAATTGATAGCATATTTTAGTGATGTTATTGATGAAAAAACATTAAAAGTTGAGGCCTCTCATTTGAAATCTGCTGAAATGCCTGCAGTAATAATGGGCAATGAGGAATCCAAACGTATGCAGGATATGAGCAGAATGTTTGGAGGAATGAATATGGGGGGAGCTTTCCCTGAAAGTAATACACTAGTTCTAAACAGCGGTAATCCTGTTATTAAAAAAATGGCAGAAAGTACTGACAATGACTCTAAAAAAACTGCCGTAAAACATATATATGAACTAGCACTTCTAGCTGCAGGAAAACTAGATGCAAAAGCACTTGGTGAATTTGTGAAAAGAAGTGGCAGCATGCTTGAGAAGACAGTTGAAGGCGAGAAACCGGGGGACACAGGTGAATTGCCCAAAACGGAAGAAACTGAATAAATTATTGAAGGTGCCTTTGGTGCCTTCTTTATTATAGCTGTTAGAACAGGCCTTTGGATATAGTATGTCCAAAGACCGAATTGAAAGAGAGTAATGAATGGTTAAAAGGATTTTCGTAGAAAAAAAGCCTGGTTTTGATATTGAAGCCATTCACCTTCATCATGATTTAGAACACCTTATTGGTATTTCTGGAATAACATCTGTTAGGGTAGTTAACAGGTATGATGTTGAAGGAATTTCTAATGAGGAATATAAAAAAGCCAGAGAAATGATTTTTTCTGAACCCCCTGTTGATTTTGTTTATGATGAAGACCTACCCCTTTCTGAAGATGAAAGTGCGATTGCCTATGAATATCTTCCTGGCACGTATGATCAAAGAGCAGATTCATGTGCTCAGTGTATTCAATTAATTACTGAAAAAAAACGCCCTATAATACGAACAGCCAGAATTGCTGTAATAAAAGGCAATATTGATAGAGAAGAACTCAGTAAAATAGAAAAGCATCTTGTAAATCCTGTTGAAAGCAGAATAGCAGATTTTAAAAAGCCTGACTCACTTGAAATGATTCTTGATATTCCGGACAGTGTTGATACACTTTATGGTTTTATTGAATTAGATAAATCTGGCATAGATGATTTTATGAAATCATTTGGCCTTGCTATGAATATTGAGGACCTTGAATTCATTCAGAAATACTTTAAGGAAGAAGAAAAAAGAGACCCTACAGTAACAGAAGTCAGGGTTATTGATACTTATTGGTCAGATCACTGCAGACACACTACATTCCTTTCTCAAATAGATAATGTCGAAATAGCTGATTCGCCGTTTTTAGCTCAGTGCAAAGAAGCATATGATGAATATAAAGCTGCAAGGACCAATTTATATAAGGACAGGTCTGATAAACCAGAGTGCCTTATGGATATTGCTGTTATGGCTATGAAAGAAATGAGTGTATTGGGTCAGTTGGATGACCTTGAGGTGTCAGATGAGATTAATGCATGCAGCATTATTGTTGATGCTGATATAAACGGACATTCTGAGGAATGGCTGGTTATGTTTAAGAACGAAACACATAATCACCCTACTGAAATTGAACCTTTTGGGGGAGCCGCAACATGTCTTGGAGGTGCTATCAGGGATCCTTTGTCAGGTCGTTCTTATGTTTATCAGGCTATGAGAGTTACTGGTTGCGGTGATCCAACTGTGGATATTTCCAAAACACTACCAGGAAAACTACCTCAAATAAAAATTACACGAGATGCGGCACATGGGTATAGCTCTTATGGGAATCAAATCGGTCTTGCCACAGGCCAGGTAAAAGAAATTTACGACGAAGGGTTTTTGGCAAAAAGAATGGAAATCGGAGCAGTTATTGCAGCTGCACCCCGAGGAAATGTTAAACGTCTAAATTCTGATCCCGGTGATGTTGTTATCTTAACAGGAGGCAGAACAGGGCGAGATGGCTGTGGGGGTGCAACAGGGTCTTCTAAAGAACATGATGAAGATTCTCTGGCAACATGCGGTGCTGAAGTTCAAAAGGGTAATCCGCCTACTGAGAGAAAAATTCAAAGATTATTTAGAAATTTAGATGCAAGTAAATTAATTAAGAAGTGTAATGATTTTGGAGCAGGTGGAGTAGCAGTAGCTATTGGAGAGCTTGCTCCGGGGTTAATTATTGATTTGAATAAAGTGCCTAAAAAATATGAAGGCCTTGATGGTACCGAACTTGCTATAAGCGAATCTCAGGAACGCATGGCTGTAGTTGTTGACCCATCAGATGTAGAAACGTTTTTCAAATTAGCTGCTGCTGAAAATCTTGAATGTGCAGTTGTGGCTGATATAACTGATGATAATCGGCTTAGAATGCGTTGGAATGGAAAATTAATTGTAGATTTAACGAGAGATTTTCTTGATACAAACGGAGTAACACAACATGTACGTGCGAAAATTGAATCGCCTGATAAAAAATCATATTTTGAGGGACAGGGATATGATGATTTAGTTGAGCGATTAAAAAAACTTAATTCCTGTTCGCAAAAAGGATTAGGTGAGAGATTTGATGGAAGTATTGGTGCCGGAAGTATATTGATGCCTTTTGGTGGGAAAAATCAAATGACACCTCAGGAGGGCATTGCTGCTAAATTGCCTATTTTAAAAGGAGATACAAATACGGCAACATTGATGACTTATGGATATAATCCATCTATTGGAAAGTGGAGTACATTTCATGGGGCATGTTATTCAGTTCTTGAAAGTGTAGCTAAAATTACTGCTTTAGGTGGAGATATAAATAAAACCAGGCTGACTTTGCAGGAATACTTTGAAAAGTTAGGTAAAGATGAAATTAAGTGGGGACGACCTCTTGGTGCTTTATTGGGTGCCTACTATGCTCAGAAAAAATTATTGACACCTGCAATAGGTGGTAAAGATAGTATGTCAGGTACATTTAAAGACATTAATGTTCCACCAACACTTGTTTCTTTTGCAGTCTCTCCTGTTAAGGCTGATAAAGTTAATTCAGGTGAGTTCAAGAAAGCCGGATCAAAAATAGTTCTTATTAATGTCCCGGTATTTGAGAATCATGTACCTGATTTTGAAAAAGCACATGAAATATATGATGATTTTAAAAAGTTCTCAGATGAGGGACAAGTCTTATCTGCAATGACTGTCAGAGAAGGGGGAATTGCAGAAACTATTGCTAATATGAGTTTTGGTAATAATATTGGATTTGAGTCAAATGATGTAGTGAATGAAATTGACTTCTGCAAACCCGGATATGGATCAATTGTTGCGGAAGTTACAGGAGATAGTGACTATAAAATGATTGGAAGAACTATAGAGGAACCTAATATTAAATTTGGTAATCAAAATTATAAGATAAGCGTACTCTTGGAAGCATTTCAAAGTACTCTTGAGGAAGTTTTCCCAGTTAATTCAGAAATACCAAATGGAGTTCCTAAAGAGGAACTGCATCAGTTTAGTAATATAACGACAAAAAGTAGAACATTGGCACGTCCAAGTGTATTTGTTCCGGTGTTCCCTGGAACTAATTGTGAATATGACACTAAAAGGGTATTTGAAAATGCAGGGGCTGACGTGAATTTAATGGTTTTCAAAAACCTTACAGCATCAGATGTACATGAATCTGTTGAAAATATGACTTCACTCATAAGAAAAAGCAATATGATAATGATTCCGGGTGGATTCAGTGCCGGAGACGAACCTGAGGGTTCCGGAAAGTTTATAGCAACTGTTTTTAGAAATCCATCAATATCAGAAGCTGTTATGGAGTTAATTAATTTTAGAGACGGATTGGTATTGGGTATCTGCAATGGTTTTCAGGCTTTGATAAAACTGGGGTTGCTTCCTTATGGTGATATTCGTCCTATGGCAGAGGATGCGCCTACTTTAACTTTTAATAAAATAGGGCGCCATGTATCATGCATGGTGGATACTAAAGTTGTTTCAAATAAATCGCCATGGTTGAGTCTTGTTGAAACAGGGGATATACATTCTATCCCTGTAAGCCACGGAGAGGGACGTTTTATTGCAAGTGAAGCTCAGTTTGAAGAAATGTTTAAGAATGGTCAGATAGCCACACAGTATGTCGGAGTAAATGGTAAACCATCTTATGATATTAGGTTTAATCCAAATGGCTCGTTACATGCAGTTGAAGGAATCACAAGTTTTGATGGAAGAGTTTTCGGGAAGATGGGTCATTCTGAGAGAATTGGAAAAAACATCTTTATTAATATCCCTGGTGCAAAAGATCAGAAAATCTTTGAGGCCGGGGTAAGATATTTTAAATAGGAGAATCATGGGATTATACGAGATACATTGTCATACAAAAGAAGTAAGCGCCTGCGGTTGGGTTGATGCAGAACGTGTCGTAAAAATGCACAAAGAAGCAGGGTTTGAAGGTATATGCATTACAGATCACTTTCATGAACAACATTTTAACAGCTTTAGTGGGAATACAGATAAAGAAAAAGTAGATTCATATTTGTCTGGATACAGGAGTGCGAGACTTGTTGGAGAAGATATTGGACTGAAGGTTTTTCTCGGGATGGAAATTAAATTTCCAGAAGGACCGAATGATTACCTTGTATATGGAATTAATGAAAATTTGATTTATGGCAATCCGCATATGTATAAAATGGGTCTTGAAAAATTTTCAGCATTTGCACGAGAAAAAGAGCTCTTGTTAATACAGGCTCATCCGTTTAGACATCATATAGAAAGAATAGACCCTATATTTCTTGATGGGGTTGAAACTATAAATGCTAATTTGCGGATAGATGCAAGAAATCATTTAAGCGAAAAATATGCAAAAGAAAATAATTTACTTGAAACGGGAGGGAGCGATTTCCACAGAGAGTGTGATATTTTCCTTGCAGCAATGGATTTTAATATTGAAATTAAAGATAATATGGATATTGTTAAAGCAATACGCAATAGAAACTTTAAAATTATCCACAATATCGATTGAGTTATAGGTCTGTATTTGACATAGGGACAGATCTGCAATAGTGAAGAGGTACAGGCATATGAAAAAACGAGCGTTGTTTATTTTAAACAAAGAAAGCAGTGAAAAGATATATGGTCCTGAAGAAATAGCCAGGATCAATAAGTACGTTGATGTTATATCGATGCCACTTTCATATGAGCAAGTGAAAGAAAATCCGGAAATTTTAAGTCAATGTAATATTATTCTAAGTGGATGGGGAGGGCCTTGTATTGACAGGTGGTTCATAGAGAATGCTCCTAATCTTGAGGCAGTATTCTATGGAGCTGGTTCGATTAGGGGAATAGTTACTCCTGAATTTTGGAAAAGTGGAATACCAATAACAAGTTCATGGGCTGCCAATGCAGTACCCGTTGCAGAATATACAATGGCGCAGATAGTTTTATGCCTGAAAAACACATATAGTCTTCATCAACTTTATACACAAGAATATCCGGATAAAATTGTGACCTCAGAATCAAAAGAGTCCGTATTCCATGATATGTATAAGAGCAGAAGGGCATTTGGAGCATATAAAACGGTAGTAGGAATCATTTCATTGGGTATGATTGGACGGTTAGTGTGCAATTTGCTAAAGAATCTAGATATTGAGATTGTTGCTTATGATCCCTATATAAAGGTTGAAGAAGCAAAGGTTCTTGGGGTGAAACTTGTAGCACTTGATGAACTATTCAAGATAAGTAATGTTGTATCACTGCATGCCCCAGGGCTTCCTGAAACTGAAAGTATGATTTGTGGAAATCATTTTGAACTCATGATGAATGGGGCATCCTTTATTAATACCGCCAGGGGAGCAATTGTTAATGAAACAGAAATGATTGAAGTTCTGAAAAAAAGAAAAGATATTACAGCAGTGCTTGATGTTACATATCCTGAACCTCCTGAAATTGATTCAGAGCTTTTTAATATGGATAATGTTTTCCTAACGCCACATATAGCAGGTTCAATGGATGGTGAATGCCGTAGAATGGGTGCTTATGCTGTTGATGAATTGATCAGATTTTTGGAGGGTAAAGAATTAAAATACCAAATCAATGAAAAGCAGTTTAAAACAATGGCGTGATATTTAGTGAAGGACTTTAGTTTTAGAAGCTTATAAAGTTGATATAGGAACAGTTTCAAGTATTAGTCAAGAGAGCACAGTTAAATGGAAAGTTTTAAATTTGAGAGTATTATCAAGGTAAGAGTTGCGGAGCTTAGCGGGAATATGTATAATTTGTTTTAGCAATTACACATAAGTCATCAATAGGAGTTTTATATGAAACCAAGAGAAGTTATCAAAAGAGTTATAGATTTTAATAATCCACCACGTATTGGATATGATTTGAAGTATGGGCATTACACAGATTTTCGTAGTCTTGATATGAAGCGAGATAAAAGACCAGAACTTGAATGGCAGAGACCGGATTTCTTTGCAAAGAGATTTCCTAAGTATCTGGAATTTGATGGTTTTTTAAGACTTGATGATTTTGGTAATTTATGGGGTAAAATGTCTCATGATTTAACCGGAGGCGGTGAAGTTATGGAGGGAGTTTTACAGGACTGGGCAGATTTAGATAATTTCAAAATGCCGGATTGGGACAATCCTGATAGGTATGCTCACATTCCTTCAGAGAGTGAAAAGCTTTCTGACTATTACCAAACGGCTTGGATTCCTGGCTTTCCTTTTTCTTTAATGAGGAAAATGCGTAAGATGGAAACCTTTCTTATGGATCTTATTATAGAAAAAGAAAATGTAATGAAGCTCAATGATATGGTTGTAGATATGCTGGTTGGTATGATAGAAAGCTATGGAGGCACAGGTGTAGACTGTATCTTCTTCTGTGAAGACTGGGGGCTGCAGGACAGATTGCTTATTAGTCCTGAGTTATGGCGTGAGATGTTTAAACCATCATTTAAAATTCTATGTGATTGTGCAAAGAAAAACGGACTTAAAGTTTTTATGCACTCGTGCGGATATATATACGATATCCTTGAGGATCTAATTGAAGTTGGTATAGATGTATTCCAGTTTGACCAGCCAACAGTAATGGGTATGGAGCGAGTTGCTAAAATTTTTAATAAAAGAGCAACACTGTTTGCAGAAACTGATATCCAGAAAATTCTTCCTACCGGAGACAGGGAATTAATTGAAGATACAACTGAAAAAATGACTAAACTTTTCCATAAAAATGGTGGATTTATAGCAAGAGATTATGGTGATTACAGAACCATCCAGGTTGATCAGGAATGGGCACAGTGGATGAGAGATAAATTTTATGAAATCGGGGGAGTGCCTGACAGCATCTAATTTATGGTTTTTGATTTTAAGAAGATGAAAGACAGTTTAAAAGAAAACGGTAAAAAAAGTATTGAAGGTATTAAAAATCTCTTCAAAGGTACCAATGATATGAAAAAACAAAAGAAAAAGAAGAAGAAGACTCTGCTGGAAATAATGGGATTTGAAAAGCAGAAACCTATAAAAAAGAATAGCAATACGAAGACAGAAACTATTCAATCTAAAAGCAATGATAGTCGCAAAACTGTCAGGACTGTAAAACTTAGGAAAAGTCATAGACGCGTAGTTATAAGTAGAATTCTGTGGTTATCTTTTCTAGTGGCTCTTGTCTTTCTAGGCTTATTTTCATATAAGATAACAAATAATTTTATGCATGACCGTAACGAAACTGATATACCTGCTTTAGTTGGTGAATTAAATGAAACGAACAGTTTTAAAATTTATATACCAAGAGGTTCTAGAACATCGGATATAGCAGAAATCTTAATTGAAAATGGAATAATATCTGATAAAAAAGTTGTGAAATTTACATATTTTGAACTTTACTCTAAATTAATGGGTAATGACGGAGCATACAAATCAGGTAATCATTGGATTAACAGCAGCATAGAATATGACAATCCGGTGGGTTATGACATGTTAGTTTATTTACTGTCACAAAACCCTATACCTAATCCTACTGCAACTATTTTCTTTGCTGAAGGTTTATCATTTAAACAAACTATAGACAGATTTATAGATGAAGAATTTTTAGATCCGGTTAAATTCACAGAAGTATGCAATGAGTATGAATTTGATTATGATTTTGTTGACGAAATTCCATTGAATGGTCGATATAATCGATTTGAAGGCTACTTATTCCCGGATACATACATATTTGATAAAACTAAACCTGAGGAAGATGCAATTGATAAAATGCTTCAGAATTTTGATTTAAAATTTAATGATGATTTTGAAGCCAGACTTGAAGTAATAGATATGACAATGGATGAAATAATTATTATAGCGTCATTAATTGAAAGAGAGGCTCAGCTTGATGATGAGCGAGATGTGATTTCCGGGGTTATTTATAACAGACTTAATTCTTCGGATCCTTCATTAAATTACCTTCAGATAGATGCCACTATTCAATATTATCTTCTTAACGAAACCGGCGAAGTTAAAGAGGAGCTTCTAACTGAGGACACCCTAATTGACAGCTTGTACAATACCTATAGATACCCTGGACTTCCATTGGGACCTATTTGCAACCCAGGGGAAAAATCTATTATTGCCGCATTATATCCTGACACTCATAATTACTATTACTATGTTGCTAAAGGTGATGGTGGTCATGCATTCTCATCAACACTACGTGAGCATAATAACAATGTTATTAAATATCAAGACTAGTGGTGTGTATGGAAAGAGAGAAAAGATTTAGAATTGTAGATGAAAGGGTTGAATCCTTTATTGATCAATCTATAGAGCAATATAAAGGTGTTCTTGGAGAGATAAGGAAAGAAGCAATTCTTAATAATATTCCGGTAATTTCCCTAGAATCTGCGCGACTTCTGGAAATACTTACTCGGTTAAATCGGCCTCAAAGAATTTTGGAAATTGGTACTGCGGTTGGATTTACATCGATATTAATGGCCGGTGGACTGGCAGAAAATGGTAAAATTGATACTATTGAGATTGATGAATCAACTGCATTAAAGGCAGTAGAAAACATTGAAAAATCAGGCCTTAAACAAAAGATAAATCTAATTATTGGTGATGCAGCAGATGTTTTGTTAAACATACAGCAAAAATATGACTTGGTTTTTATAGATGCTGCAAAAGGGCAGTATTGCAGATATTATGAATTATGCTCACATATGGTTTTACCGGGTGGACTAATATTTGCCGATAATGTATTGTACCGAGGCATGACTGCCGGTGAAGCAAAAATCAACAGGCGACAGCAACTGCTTGTCAGACGACTTCGAGAGTATATATCAATAGCAACCAAAGATAGCAGATTCATAGCCGATGTGTTATCAATCGGTGACGGAGTTTGCATTAGTTATAAAAAATAGAATAGTGACAGGACTGAATATATCAGCTAGGTTTATAGGAAATAAAACAAAAGGGACAGGTCTGCAATTAACAATTTGTAGAAAAAAATAAAACAGAGGAACAGGTTTATGAAAAAGACAGAATTGCTTGCGCCAGCCGGTAATTATGAAAAACTTGAAATTGCTTTAGCATATGGTGCAGACGCAGTATATATGGGCGGAAAAAATTTCAGCATGCGCTCAGCTGCAGATAATTTTACCAGAGAAGAAATGAAAAAAGCAGTTGAACTAATACATTCACAGAAAAAAAAGGCTTTTATTACTATTAATATTATTGCCAGAAATAGAGATATTGACGAAATAATTGAGGAAATGAAATTTGTTAGCAGTATAAATGCTGATGCGATGATTATTTCTGATGTGGGTTTAATTGCTCTTGCAAAAAAACATGCTCCAAATATAAAAATTCATGTTAGTACTCAGGCAAATATATTAAATGAAGAAACAGCTCTATTTTTTGCTGAATTAGGTGTTGATAGATTGATTTTGGCAAGAGAATTGAGCCTTAATGAGATAATGGGAATTAGAACAGCTTTACCGAGTAAAGTAGAGATAGAAGTCTTTGTTCATGGATCTATGTGTATATCATACTCAGGGAGATGTCTTTTAAGCAATTATATGACTAATAGAGATGCAAACAGAGGAGAATGTGCACAACCTTGTAGATGGAATTATTCATTAATGGAAGAGAAAAGACCAGGAGAGTTTTACCCAATATATGAGGATGAAAGAGGTTCGTATATATTCAATTCCCGTGATTTATGTATGATTGAACATATACCTGAATTAATTGAAGCAGGAATAGACAGTTTTAAAATTGAAGGTAGAATGAAAAGTGTTTTTTATGCGGCTATGACAACCAGAAGTTATAGAAAAGCCATTGATAATTACTATTTAAAAAATGAAGGACAGGAATATAATTCAAGTTGGCTAGATGACCTTTCAAAAACAAGCCATAGACAATATACGACAGCTTTCTTTTTTGATGAAAGCCCAAAAGATACTCAAATATATGACTCAAACAGTTATATAAGATCTCATTCTTTTGTAGGGAAGGTACTTGAATATAATAAAGGAACAGGAATTGCAAAAATTATGCAAAGAAATCCTTTGTTTGAAGGTGAGGAAATTGAGGTTGTACAACCTAATGAAGATGATTTCATTCAGAAGGTTGAAAATATGATTAATATTAGTGGAGAACATATTGTATCAACACCTCATGCACAGATGTTATACTATATGAAGATGAAGAACACAGTAGAACCTGGAACATTATTTATGAAGAAAAAAATGGAGGAAAAGAATGTCGTATAAAATTGCCATAATTGGAGTTGGAAATATGGGTGGATCTCTTGCAAAAGCGGTCGCCGGTAATTTAAAAGACAGTACAGTATTTATTTTTGATAAAGATTTTGAAAAAGAAAGAGATTTAATAAAAAACGGATGTATTGCTACTGCCAAAGCTATTGATGCATGTAAAAAGGCTGATATAGTTATAATTGCAGTTAAACCTAATATAATTTCTATAGTAATTGATGAAGTTAAAGATTATTTAAAGGATAAACTGTTGATTTCAATAGCAGCAGGTATAAAAACAGAGTATTATGAGAAACTATTACCTGGTCAACGTTTTGTAAGAGCTATGCCAAATATGGCTGTTGCAGTTTCAGAAGGCATGACTACTCTTGTTGCTGGGAAAAATGCAAATGAAAAGGATATTGAAACAACACAAGCAATTTTTAGAGCTACAGGAAAAGTAGTGGTTATAGAGGAAAAACTAATGGATGCTGCAACTGCAATTGCTGGGAGCAGTCCGGCTTATGTTTTTATGCTTATAGAAGCTATGTCTGATGCAGCCGTTAGTGAAGGATTATCTCGAAAAACATCATATAAAATGGCTTCGCAGGCTGTAATGGGTTCAGCTAAATTGATGCTTGTAAATGACGAACACCCTGGGATTCTAAAAGATAAAATCTGTTCTCCCGGTGGAACGACAATTGAAGCTGTAAATATGCTTGAAAAAGGTGGCTTTAGAACTACAGTTATAGAAGCTGTAAAAGCCTGTACGAAAAAATCCAGAAATATGTCTGAGGAGAAATAATGAAAAAAGTTTCGATTTATACCGATGGTGCTTGTAGTGGTAATCCCGGTCCGGGTGGTTGGGGGACAGTATTACTATATGGTAAACATAGGAAGGAATTTTCTGGGTTTAAATCAAAAACTACAAATAATGAAATGGAGCTTCTAGCTGCCGTTGAAGGCCTTGGTAAATTGAAACATAAATGTAATGTTGAGATATTTTCTGATAGTGCATACTTGGTTAATGCTTTTAATGAAAAATGGATTGATAAGTGGAAAACTTATGGATGGAAACGTAAGAAAGATGAGCTCAAGAATCGTGATTTATGGATTGAATTGGATAAACTGAATGAGTATCATCAAATTAAATGGAAAAAAGTTAAAGGACATAGCGATAACATTGAGAACAATCGTTGCGATGTGTTAGCCACTGGTGAGATAACTAAAAACCTATAATGTTTTTATTAATTTTGATATATATCCCAAAGTATTTTTTGTAAGATTGAGTCTTGAAAATTTTTGACATTGAGGATGTGTTGTGTTAAAATGCCCTAGGTAGCCGCATAGAACAGGCTCTTAAAAGTATGCAAATACTGCCCGGTTCTAGCGAGACTCTATTAGAGGAGGAAAACACATAAATGTACGCGATTATTAAAACTGGAGGAAAACAATATAAAGTTTCCAAAGGCGATCAGGTTTATATTGAAAAACTTGATAAAGAAGAAGGTATAACCGTAAACTTCGACAAAATACTTGCTTTTTCAGACGGAGAAAAACTTAAGACTGGAACCCCGTTTTTGAAGGATGTAAAAGTATCCGGTAAAGTTGTGAAAAACGGAAAAGGTAAAAAAATTATTGTATTCAAGTTTAAAGCTAAAAAAGGTTACAAGAGAAAACAGGGGCATAGACAACCTTATACATGCGTTGAAATAACAAATGTAAAAGTAGTTGAAAAAAAAGTAACCCCTAAAGTTAAAGATAGCAAATCGGAGGTGAAATAAATGGCTCATAAAAAAGGTGTTGGTAGTACCAAGAACGGAAGAGACAGCGAAAGTAAACGGCTTGGTGTTAAAAGAGGAGACGGTCAATTTGTATTGGCAGGCAATATTCTTGTTAGACAACGCGGAACTAAAATTCACCCTGGTGTTAATGTAGGACGAGGTAAAGATGATACATTATTTGCAACTGCAGACGGAGTTGTGAGCTTTACAAGAAAAGGTAAAGACAAAAAACAGGTAAGCATTATTACCCAGTAATAAAACCTGATAACTTGACCGTCCCGCAAAAGTGGGGCGGTTTATTTTTTGCAGTGAAATGCAGTATAATAGTATATGACGGAGATAATATGTTTATTGATGAAGCTAAAATTTATATAAGAGCTGGCAATGGCGGCAATGGAGCTGTTTCTTTTAGACGAGAAAAATATGTTGCTAACGGTGGCCCTGATGGAGGCGATGGTGGAAATGGTGGGAGCATTATTTTTATTGCAGATGAAAACGTTCATACCCTTGCTGATTTCAGATATAAAAGGAAATATTTGGGAAACGATGGAGAAAATGGCGGCAAGCGTGAACGTTCTGGTAAATATGGTGAAGATACTATTATAAGGATTCCTATGGGAACTTTGATCAGAGATGTTGAATCAGACAAAATTTTAATCGATTTAAGCAAGCCTAAACAGGAATATATAGTGGCAAAAGGTGGAAAAGGTGGAGCAGGGAATCAACATTTTGCAAAAGCAACAAGGCAGATTCCTACTTTCGCTAAATCAGGAACTAATGGAGAAGAACGAAGCATTAAACTTGAATTGAAACTTTTAGCCGAGGTAGGCCTTTTAGGATTCCCTAATGTTGGAAAATCAACTTTGCTATCCAGAGTTTCATCAGCTAAACCCAAAATTGCAAATTATCACTTTACTACATTGACACCAAACCTTGGAGTTGTGAAAATTGACAGAGAAACTGAATTTGTAATTGCAGATATTCCGGGTTTAATAGAAGGTGCCCATGAAGGAACAGGTCTGGGTCATGAATTTTTGCGGCATGTAGAGAGAACAAAGCTGTTAATTCATTTAATAGATATATCAGAATCTGAAGGACGGGATCCTATAGAAGATTTTGAAAAGATTAATAAAGAATTAGAGTTATTTAAACCCGAATTGCTTCAAAAAAAGCAAATAATTGCTGCAAACAAAATAGATGTTGTTTCAAATAGTGAGTCTGTGGATAAATTTAAAAAGGAAATGGAATCGAGAGGGTATGAAGTATTCTTAATTTCAGCAGTAACGGGAACAGGTCTGAAAAGTCTAATTTTTAGGACTGCACAGCTTGTTAAAGAGTTGCCTGATATTGAGCTTTATGAAAATATCGATAAAATAAAAGAATATATTGTAAAAGAAGACATTGGTTTCAAAGTTGTACAAGTAGAAGATTATTATGTTGTTGAGGGCCCGACGGTTGTAAAACTCCTCGGTTCTGTAAATATAGATGACTATGATTCTTTAGGATATTTCCAAAGAAGATTAAGAACGCTAGGTATTATTGATGCATTGGTAAATGCCGGAATAGAAGAAGGCGATACTGTGTGTGTCGGTGATTTTGAATTTAATTATATGAGATAAGAAGGATTAATATGCTTACAGGAAAACAAAGAAGTTACTTAAAAAAACTATCAAACAAAATGAGCCCGATTTTTCAAGTTGGAAAAGGCGGCATGACGGAAAATGTATTAAAACAATTTAACGATGCACTTGATGCAAGAGAATTGATAAAAACATCTGTTTTAAAAAATTCACTTTTAAATGCAAAAGAAGCATGTGAACTGATTGCAGATAAAACTGGAGCTGAGATTGTTTCGGTTATTGGTAATAAATTCGTTTTATACAGAGTATCTAGGATAAAAAAGGTAATTGCAATTCCTAAAAAGTGATTGTTCAAGAAATAATTTCATTAGTAATAATGTTATATATTTCTTCGGCATTTTCTTTTAACTTGTCACAAAGTGAACTGGCATCATTTTTTGTGCCAGATGAATATTTTATTGAAAATAATAAATCGTTATCATCTCTAATTTCCAAAATAGAGATATAGCTTCCGCTTTCACCAGGTTCGATATACGATATTACGTCTCGATCCTGTCTTATAATGTCAGTTTTATTGCTGGTTAGTTTATCAATATGTTTTCGAACACCCTTTGGAAGCTTATGTATCAAAAAATCTAGTGTTTCAGAACCTTTTACAGTAATCAAATATGTAGCTTCGCCATCTGGATTTTCATCTTTTTTTAAATATGCATTAATAATCAGATCTTCTAGCAAATGCTGCAATAGGAAAAAATTGAAAAAATTTCCATCAGTGACTATCTGACTGAGTCTTGTATTGGTTAAAGGTAAACCAACACTTTTAGATATATAAAGCAAGGTTAGTTTATTTTCGGCTAATTCAGCGTTGTCGGATATATACATAAAAATCTCCAGTACAATGTGTTGGAATTATATCACATTTCGCGTTACCTAAATATATTTCGAAAATAAATTTATACTCTTTTTAGATAAAATGTTAAAATCTTTTTATGGGGGTTATTATGAAATTTATTATAAATGCAAATTATGGCTCATTTGACAATATTCAAAAAGCTGCAAATTCTGAAAAACTGATAAATTGGTGGGACGACAGAGATGAACGTCAAATACATTGTACAGAGTGTTTTGCAGCTCTGGAAATCATAGAACATTTAAAATTAGCAAACCTTAAGTATATTGGGGACAAGTCTGAATTAGAAAAGTTAAATATTGGGGACATGTCTGAAAATTTGCGGATTCTAGTTGGCAAAGCTGAGATATCCAAAAGACTTGATGAAGTTCCCTTAGCAGGTCGTGATGGAGCTTATAAGAGCTTCTAGGTAGATGGTGTATGGGAATGTTTGGATTTGGGGAGAAAATGGTTTTAGTACACTCAGAGCTGCATATGAGTGGCTGCAGTCATTGGGGATCCGTTGGTTTACACCAGATGAGCATGGTACATATATTCCAAAGCGTTTAAATATCAAAGAAAAAGAGGAAATTATTAGTTACGATTATCTCGCAAGAGGGTGTTATAACGAATTTATTGATGATAATAATCCTGGTTTTTTAGACTGGGCAGCAAGAAATGGAATGAATATGCTTAGAGTACAGCATTTTTTATCACCCCATTCAGTAAAAAAACGAGGATTGCAAATAATGAGCGGTGGTCATGATATATTCTATAAGTACTTAAACCCTAATTCGGAATTTCCATATATAAAAGTCATGCCGGATAAGAAAAAACCGACATATTTTGAGATTCATCCTGAATGGTTTGCGCTAATTGATGGAATAAGAAGCTCAAGAGATGAAAATATTAGAGCAACGGAAGGGTATTATACAGGTGATAACATTTGCACTTCAAATACAGAGGGCGTAAAAGAGCTTGCAAAAAATATGCTTGTAGCAATGAATGAAGGCAGTTATCAATATTGTGATTACTTGAATTTGTGGGCATACGACAATGGAAGATGGTGTAATTGTGAAAAATGTAAAAACTTAGGGAATCTTTCTCGGCGAATGTTAATGCTTGCATACAGAATAAATAAAATATTTAAAAGTGCATATGAGAGGGGAGAGACTCACAGAAGTATTAAGTTGGTTGTCCCTGTATACCACGAAACACTTGAACCACCCAATATTCCGTTGCCAGAAGATTTTGATTATGATTACATTATTTCTACATTTTTCCCTATTGAAAGGTGTTACGCACACAATATTGATGATGAAGGGTGTACAGAGACTAACATAAGGTTGAAAAAGGTTTGTGAAAAATGGACTGATAAGAAAAACGGAAATTATAAAGGGGATATTTTCATAGGGGAATACTATAATGTAAGTTCATTTGCATCACTTCCGCTTGTATTTACAGGCGCAATGAAAAATGATATCCCTTACTATTACAGTACTGGTACAAAACACTTATATTATATTCATATATCAGCAAGAAACTGGGGTATGCTACTTCTTAATAACTGTGTACTAGCAGGATATTTAAAGTCAATCAGTTTTAATATGGAAAAATTTCTTGATAACTTCTATTCTGTGTTTTATCCCAAAACAGGAAATTTTATGAAAGAATTTCATAAGATTCTTGAAAGAGCTTCGGTTAACATGAAATATTTAAAACACTATCAGTTTACTGCGGGGGATAAAAAGTTGTCATTAATAGGTGAAATGATAAAAGAAGACAAATTTCCAACGAAACACTGTAAATATGACTTTAGAACTGAAGATTATAACAACGATATAAGTTTTGTGGAAACAATGAATGAGTTTGAAAAAGCCAAATTGCAACTTGATAAGGCTTTGCATGAAGCATTCGGCGTTGAACAGGAACGCATCAAAATGGAAGAAATGCGGTTTAACTATGGATATAAAGTTATGAACTTTATTTTCTATTATGTGCAGCTTAGATATGCAGTGGATAAGAATAATAGAGAAGAAATTGAACATATTTTCAAAAAAACTGAGTTACTAAGAGATGAATTGATAAAAATCAAGAAGCCACTTGAAGAGATGAAATATGAGTGTCCATGGTATGAGAATGCTTATAAGGCAACATGGCATGAAGAAACATATAATGAACTTCGTAAGATATTAAGAAAAACAATAACATAGGGACAGGTCTACAAACAAAGCAACAATAGAACAGGGACAGGTCTGCTTTAAGGAACAGTGGATGAGGACCAGTTCTGAAGAGTTAGTTAAAAATGAGTTGAAAATGACCAGGATGTACCGTTAATGGGATAGGATTTCATGCTATAATTATTATATGAGAATTCGGATTAATTATGGCATATCAAAAAAGAAAAATACCGAAGTGTGTATTAAGGAAATTAATGCACTATTAACGCAAAATTCAGGTGAAAGCTTAATACTTCTGGTTCCTGAACAATTTTCATCTTATTATGAACAATTAATTGTTGAAAAGAGTATTGAAAAAGGAAGTTTTAGAGCTGAAATTCTGACATTTAAGCGACTGGCATTCAGAGTTTTTACAAAACACCTTGTAAATGGAAGTAAGTATCTAGATCAAGCAGGCAAAAGCATGTTGATGTATGAATCAGTTTCAAGTCTTTCAGATAGATTTGAAGCTTTTGCAAAAGCCGGAAAGTATCCAGCATTTGCAACTGAAGCCATAAAAACAATCCGAGAATTCAAACGCTATAGGATATCCCCGGAAATTCTTCAGGAAACAGCAGAAAAAATTGAATCCTTACTGCTGAAAAAGAAACTGAAAGAAATGGCAGATGTTTACAGTACATATGAAGAAAAGATGAAAAGCGGAGGCTTTTGTGATGCTGATGACAATCTGATGGATCTTGCTTCTCTTATTTCTAAAAATGATATTTTTAAGAATACAGTAATTTGGTTTGATGGATTTGATGGATTCACACCGGCTGAGATGGATGTTGTATCGGCATTAATGGGAAAAACCAAAATAACAACATTCTCTTTTTGTTGTAATAAACTTGATATAAATGATGTATCAGATGTTTTCTACCCTGTAGCGAAAACTGCAGTTAAAGTGCAGAAGGCCGCTGAGAGTTTGGGTTATTTAGTAAATGAAAATGAAGTTATACCGGATAATCCTGAGGTAAGTGGTATCCCTGGGGAAATTGAACATCTTTCATACCAGTATTTTAAATATCCGGGTAGAATTTATACCGGCAGTATTGAAAGAATAAAATTGTATCAGGCAGACACAATTTATGAAGAAGTTATGAGATGTGCTCTGGAAATTTCCAGTAAAGTAAGAACAGGGAAGATGCGCTATGGAGACATAAGTGTTGTTTCAGGTCTTTATGAAGAATATCGTGAATATATTGAGGCAGTTTTTGAGAAATTTGATATTCCTGTATTTATGGATGAAAAGCGTTCAATAGCAAAGCACCCGGTTGCTGCGTTCTTATTAGCACTTCTTGATATATATATTAACAAATATTCTTATGAATCAGTTTTTGCATACCTAAAATCATCATATTCCAATCTTTCTGAAGACGAAATTTCTATCCTAGAAAACTATATTATTCAATGGGATATAAAAGGGTTGGGAATGTGGACAGGAGAAGACTGGAACTATTATATAGACAGAACAAATAGTGAAGAAAAACTTAATCTGCTAAATGAAATCAGAATCAAAATAATACATGATATTGAGCCGCTTTTTGCAAAGTTTAAATATGGTATTGTGGCTGATGAGTTTATTAATGAAATTTATAAATTTTTAATTGAGCAGGGAATTTTTGAGAAAATAAAAAATGACTCTTCGGAAGCAGAAAAAGAAGGTAGGCTTGATTATGCTGATGAGCTAAAACAAAGCTGGAATATCCTTATGGATATTTTTAACCAGATTCATATTATCGCCGCAGATGGAAAGTATACTGTAGAAAAATACAGAATAATGCTTGAACTAGCACTTTCAGAAAAGAAAATCGGGGTTATCCCTCCGAGAACAGACGCAGTTTTTGCCGGTAAAATTGATAAAGCTTATGGTAATGAAACGAAAATGCTATTGATTTTAGGGGCAAATGATCCTGGATTCCCAGAAAAAATGGCTAATGAGGGTTTGCTGACGGATAAAGATCGTGCAGATATATCCTCAGCAGGGTTAGAACTTGCACCGGATACTAAAACACAGGTGTTAAACAGTCAGATAAACACTTATAATTTGTTAAACATTCCATCCCAATATTTATTTCTAAGTTATTCAACTACAGGAGCTGATGGCTCAGCCAGACGAAAGTCAGGTTTCTTTGACAGAATGGACGATCTTTTTGAGAACATCATCGAAGAAAATAGTGAAACATTAGATTCTGATGATTACATAATTAATTCATTAGTTGGTTTGGATGCAATTAGCTGTCGGAGAGACGGGTCAGGAAAATTAGAACAATGGTACAAAGAAAATAGCATCTCAATTATTTCGGGAGCGCCGTTAGAGTCGATACCGAATATAGATTTTAAGACAGTTTTGCACAACTTGCTTGGTGAAACAATAGAATCAAGTCCAACTGTTATAGAAAGGTATGTTAGCTGTCCGTATAAATATTTTGCAGAAAATGCTTTAATGGCAAAACCAAGACGCTTGTATGAAATTTCCCCGCCGGATGTTGGGAGCATTTTGCATAATATTCTAAAAGGTTTAGTAGAAAAACATATTAATGATAAAGAATTTGATTACGATATGTATCTTGAGGAAGCTGGTACAGAACTTTCAGAGATGAAATTCCATGGGATATTCAAAAGAGATGATAGACATAAACACCTTGGCTTAAGGATAGTTCGAAGAGCAGTTGATTCATTTCTTATTTTAAAGAGTCAAATGGAAAAAGGGAAGTTTATACCAATTGAACTTGAAGCTGCTTTTGGTAGAAATAACGGAATAAATGCGCCGAAATTTTCGACTGATACTAATAGCATCTTTTTAAATGGCAGGATTGACAGAGTTGACGGAGCGATGATTGGAGAAGATGAATATTTTAGAATTATAGACTATAAATCATCAGACCGACATCTTAAACTATACAAAATTAATGAAGGACTGGATATTCAGCTTGCTTCATATATGATGGCATACGGTATGCACAGTGGCACAAAACCAGCGGGAATGTATTATTTCACAACACAAAAGAAGCTAGTAGATGCAAAATATGGAGTAGATCTCAATAAAGTTAATAGTGATGCTATAGAAGAGGGAAAAATGGAGGGTTATACATTGAATAATCCCAATGCAATTAAAGCTATGGATGTAAACATAGACATAGATGGAAAAAGCAATATAATACCCGTTAAATATAACGAGAAAAAAGGAGAATATTCTGGGAAAATAATTTCTGATGTAGATATAAACTTAATGACCAACCGAATAAGTGAAATTATTACAGAAAACACTAAAAAAATATTTGATTGTGTGTTTCCTGTTTCGCCTGTAAATACTGAAAAACCAGCGTGTACTTATTGTGATTATAAAAAGATTTGCGGGTTCGATAGTCGTAGGCCTGATTCCAATTATCGGCAAATAAAACCAGTTGCTGATAAAGATATTGTCTGGGGTAAAAATGAGTGAGATAAAATATAACCAAGAACAAGAACTTGCAATAAGCCTGAGGGGGAAAAACCTGTTGGTTTCTGCCTCTGCGGGAACAGGGAAGACAGCAGTGCTAGTTGAACGAATAATAAGAATGGCAGTTGATGTTGAAAATCCTGTTGATCTTGACAGAATGTTAATAGTAACATTTACTAACGCTGCGGCTGAGGAGATGAGAGAGCGTATTAGAAATGCTCTTTATAAAAAAATAAAAACAAAGCCAACTGATAGCAGACTCAGAAAGCAGCTAATACTTATGGGGCAGGCTAATATATCTACAATTCATACTTTTTGCTCAGAGGTGATTAGAAGTAATTATCATTTATTGAATATGGATCCTGGTTTTAGTGTATGTGATGAAAATGATGCCAATAAATTTTTGCATGAAGCAACCGCATTTGTCCTTGCTGAATCTTACGAAGAAGGATTGGAATCATTCTTTTCACTTATTGATGGATATGGCAGAGGAAAAGATGATGAAAGACTAACATCACTTCTTTTGAGCTTCTATAAGAAGATTAGAAGTCTGCCTTCATATAGAAACTGGTTGGTTGAAAATGCAAAACGTTTCGAGTGTACAGACAGCGATTTTGGTACGACAGCCTGGGGTAAAATAATTCTTAGTTATTCAGCAGAACGAATCAATGGCTATATTGAGGATATTAATGGGTTAATAGAGATACTCGCAGAAGATGAGATGTTTTTGGGGTATTTGGGAACTCTATCAAAGGACCTTATTATTTTAGAAAAAATGTATTCATTTTTAAGTAAAAGAAACTGGGATGAATGTAATGAATTGATTTTACCTTATAAATTTGAAAGAATAGGTGGTTGTAAAAAAGGAGCTTCAGAGCAGATAAAAAATATTATTAAAGATACAAGAGACGACTATAAAAAAGAAGTTGATAATATTAAAAAACGACTTTCAGGTTATTCACAAGAGATAATTGCAAATATGAACCAAATGGCACCTATGATGATTAAATTTGCTGATCTTTTACTAAGTTTAGATATAAAATACAGTGAAATTAAAAACAGTAATGGAGTACTAGATTATAGTGATCTGGAACACTTTGCTCTTGAATGCCTGAACTCAGAGGCCGGAACAATGTATAGGGATAGGTTCGATGAGGTTTTTATTGATGAATACCAAGACAGTAACCATATACAGGAATCTATAGTAAATCTTGTGTCGGGACGAGGAAAAGGTGCAAAAAATACTTTCATGGTTGGTGACATAAAGCAAAGCATATATAAATTTAGACAAGCTGATCCGGGAATATTTATAGACAAATATAATTCTTTTTCAGAGAATATAGAAAAAGACGAAGTAAAGATTGAACTATTTAAAAATTTTAGAAGTAGAAAGCCAATTCTTGATTTTGCAAATTATATTTTTTCGCAGATTATGTCGGAAGAAATGGGTGATATTAACTATAATTCAAAGGTTTGTTTGCGACAGGGAAATGAACAAGCTTATCCTGAGGGAAATGACAATGGGTATCCTGTTGAGATAAAACTGGTAGATGGCGAAGATAAAGAACTTTTCACTAAAGATATTAATTCCAATATTAAAGAAGCTGCTGTTGTTGGTGGGGAAATACTTAAAATGTTGGAATCTGAGATGATTATTATCGATAAAAAGACAAATAAACCAAGGAAAGTTAAATTTGAAGATATAACTATTTTAATTAGAAATGCTAACTCGGTGTCAGCAGAATATGTAAGGCAGTTGAAAAAAATGGGAATTCCAATTAATTCCGAAAGCGATTCTGACTTTTTTAATGAACGTGAAATAATAGTTGTGCGCTCATTTCTTGAGGTGCTTGATAACCCTAGAAGGGATATTTCATTACTTGCGATTTTAAAATCTTCAATTTTTGGGTTTACTGATAAAGAGCTTGCATATATAAGATGTGGTTCTAGGTATGAATGTTTCTATGACTCAATGATAAATTTTGATGGGAATAAGGCACTTACTGAAAAAATTGTATTTTCACTAGATATAATCAATGGATACAGACATGATGCAGTAAATAGGCCGATGAATAACTTGATATGGACGATTATTCATGAAACAGGTTTCTATAACCAGTGTCACTCCGGAGATAATCCGACAATACGTATGCAAAATCTACGAAGGTTATTTGAAATTGCCGGATCATATGAAAAAAGTCAGGAATCAGGCTTATTTGGATTTGTAAAATATCTTGATAATTTTAATGACTCGGGAGTTAAAGCCGGAGTGGATACATCAATGGGAGTAGAAGGCTCTGTCAGACTTATGAGTATACATAAGAGTAAAGGGTTGGAATTTCCGGTTGTTATATTGGCTGGCTGTGGTAAATCTTTTAATAAAAGTGAGGCAAGCGAAAATATTATTTTTGATAAAACATATGGATTTGGTCCGGAGTATATTAATGCGGCTGATGGATATAAATTTACAACTGCAGTGAAAAAAAGCATTAAAATCAAAAAAAGCATTGAAGGGCTTGCAGAAGAAATGAGAGTGCTCTATGTTGCATTAACGAGAGCTCGTGAAAAACTTGTAATTACAGGATATGTAAAGAATTTAGATAAAGCTTCAGACAAGTGGAGTCTACGTGGTCGTAGAAAGGATGGTAGAATTGATCCCGGTAAGGTTATGCTATCTTCTGGTTTTTTAGATTGGATTATGTCTTCTGCTGTTAATCATAAAAATAGTAATAATATATTTGAGGGGCGTCTGCATGACCGTGATAATAATGATACTGATGCAACAAATTTCAACATAAGTGTTTTGGAACCATTTGAAATTCTTGCGCTTTTGGATAAGAAAAAATTACTTAAAATCAGTAAAGATTCAAATATAAATCTGGGATATGAAGAAATAAAAAGCAGGTTTAACTGGGAATATCCATTTTTAGCTGAAAGCACATTCCATAAAAAAATATCTGTTACTGAGATTAAAAAACTTCGTGAAAGTCAAAATGGTGAAAAAGATATATTTGGAACATCTTTTATTGCACAGCCGGATTTCATGGGAGATAAAAACGGAAATGATGCTGCTGAACGGGGAACACAACTTCATAATGTCATTGCTGCTGCGGATATATCAAGAGCACTAGAACCGGGATATATTGAAGAGTTATTTACTTTAGTCGGCTCTGAAAAAGAAAACATTGAATCATACTCTGAATTAATCAGAGGTTTCTTTAAGAGCTCTCTTGGTATAAGAATGGTTACAGCAGAAAAAGTTGAAACTGAAAAGCCATTTCTTTACCCTGTGTCTACCAATAATTTGTATCCAGACAACAGGTTGTTATCTGACTCAGGACATTCAACCCTTATACAGGGCGTAATTGACTGCATGTTTTTTGAGCAAGATGGGATAGTGATCATTGATTATAAATCTGATAACGTTATTCCGGGAAATGAAGAAGTTCATGCTTTAAAATATAAAGTGCAGCTTGATCTGTATGCTGAGGCAGTTGAAAAGCTTACAGGTATACCGGTAAAAGAAAAGTATATCTATTTTTTAAGAACCAAAGCTGACGTACAGCTGACTTAATATTCTGTTTGTAAACTAAACTAATAAAATCCACACAATAGATATTTTGTGTATTGTTTTAAAAATGTAGAAAACTTATTATCATCTCATAAGACAGGTGATTTTATATATTGTCTGTTACAAGGAGAATCATGAACAAACAAAAAATATTAGATATTATGGAAAAAGAGATGGTTGTTGCCCTTGGATGTACAGACCCGGTGGCAATTTCATATGCAGCAGCTGCAGCAAGGAAACTTGCTCCAAATGGTAATATTATAAGTATTACTGCTAAACTAAGTAAAAGCATTATTAAAAGTGCTGCTTCTGTAAAGATACCGGGAACAAGTGTAAACGGCGTAAAAATGGCAGCAGTTTTAGGCGCTCTATTCGGTGATTCCGACAGAAAACTAGAAGTTCTTGAAGGAATAAATGATTCGAATGTTGAAATAGCCAGAAAATTCCTAAATGAAAATGAGTGTACAGTATCAGAAATTGATAACGATATATTACTTTATCTTGAGATTATTTTAAAAACTGAAAAGGATACTGCACGTACAATTTTAATAGACGACTACAGCAATTGGGTTTATGCAGAGTTAAACGATGAAGTTATTTTTGACAGAAGTGTAAAATCAACACTCGCAGAAGTTGATGAAATTGAAGTTGATTTATCTATAGAAGAAATCTGGGAGTTTATTAATAAGGGAGACATTCAGACAGATTTTGAAATACCTAAAAAATGCATTTTACTTAATGAAAATATCTGCAGAGAAGGACTTAACAATAAGTATGGTCTTCAGGTTGGTAGAACAATGAGGAATAGTTCTGAAACCTGTGACAGTAAAGGCGATATTATGAATTATGCAGTAGCTTTGACCGCAGCAGGCGCAGATGCAAGAATGGCAGGATCACCAATGGCAGTAATGAGTAATTCTGGCAGTGGTAATCAGGGGATTACTGCTACAATACCGGTTATTGCTGTTGCAGAGAAGATGGGACTTGATGAAGAAATTAAAATTAGAGCAGTTGCTCTAAGTAATTTAATAACTATATATGCTAAAGAGTATTTTGGCCGAATATCAGCATTATGCGGAGCGAATATAGCCGCCATGGGAGCCAGCTGTGGAGTTGTTTATTTAATGGGTGGTGGAATAGAGAAAATAAAAAGCGCAATTCAAAATATGGCAGGGAATGTTACAGGAATGTTCTGCGATGGTGCAAAAGCAGGATGCGCATTAAAGGTATCTACTTCAGTGCAGGCTGCGATGCAGTCAGCATTTCTAGCGATAGATGGAATAATGATAGAAGAAAGCGATGGAATTATAGAGAAAAATGTTGTAGATACACTTAAAAATATTGGCAAGATGTCATCAGGATGTTCCTATATGATTAACAATATGATTCTTGACATAATGATACATAAACAGCAAAAAGCTTAGAAGAGGAGAAATAATGAAAAGTATAGTAAGTACCAAAAATGCCCCGGGTGCAATTGGCCCATATTCACAAGCAGTTTGCGCTAATAACATGTTGTTCCTTTCAGGACAGTTACCGATTAATACGGACACGGGGTTAATGCCGGAATCCGTTGATGAACAGACAAGACAATCTCTTTCAAATGCCAGAGCAATCATTGAAAGTGCCGGAGCAACAATGAGAGATGTTGTAAAGACAACTGTGTTTTTAAGCGATATGAATAATTTCGGAAAAATGAATGATGTATATAAAAAATTCTTTGCTGACAACTATCCGGCCCGTAGTGCTGTTGAAGTAGCACGACTTCCAAAGGACGCGCTTGTTGAAATTGAAATGATTGTGATATACTGATTTTTGCCCGATTAATGGACTTCTATTAAAAACTGGCTTAATTGTCGGTTTTTTGAAATCGGTAAATAAAATATGGCAGGGACCGTATGTTTTGGAAACGGCTTCTAATTTCATATCTGTTAGTTATAATGATAGCCCTGAGTTTTTTGGGCTATATTGTTTTTAGGCAGATTAATACTAGTCTTGTTGATCAGGTAATAACATCAAATGAAATAATACTGGAATATGGAGCAAACATTTTAAGTGATTATATTTTGGGTATGAAAAATCTCACTCTTGATATTTCAATTAATAATAAATTGCAGGAAAATTTATCTAGATTTAATAATGGTCTGCCAATTTTAAGTTATCGTTATATGAATGAAATTATATATGAAAATGAATACATAAATGATGAATTAGAAAAAAATTCTGTGATACTAAAAATATATCCCATTAAAAACGATGTCATTTTTGATTACTATGAATTTTCAGGATCATATCTGCCTATAGATGAAAATGGTGGCAATTCATATATATTCGATACCTTTGATAAAAACGGTGGAAATGTTATAACCAGTCTATATGAACTCGACAGTAATTATCTGGTAATTACAAGTCTTGTATTTGATATGACTAACTGGTCCGAGCCGATTGCTGTGGTTGAACTGAATATAAGCGCTACTGTTGTTTCAAGCATTCTATTTAATATTAAATTAGAAAAAAACATATCACCATATATAATAGACGGAGGTGGCCAGGTTTTTCTTCCTTATCTTGACTATATACAACTTGATGATTTTATAATCTTGGAATCCGGTGAGAAGAATATTGAGCAAGATGGACAGATCTATCTAAGGAAGAATGTTGCTAGTACTAAGTGGAAAATGGTTGGGGTTCTACCAGAAAATACAATCAGTGAAAAATCAAATGGTGTAATTAAGGCATTTATTTATACCGGAATTTTAACTATTCTTGTATTATTCATCCTATCTATATATCTTGCTAACTGGCTCTCAAATCCTTTGAAGAGACTTGCCCGACGTCTGAAAAGTTTTGAGACATTAGAGTTTAAAGAGCTTACTGTACGAAGGTGGTATTCAACAGAAATTAAAACACTTTATGAACAATATAATTATATGATTACTCGTATAGAAAATCTAATACAAGAAGTTTACGCAGCTGCTGAAAGTGAAAAAGAGGCTGAATTATTGGCATTACAGGCACAGATTAACCCTCATTTCCTATACAATACACTAGATTCTATTAATTGGATGGCGATGAAATATAAAGCTGAGGATATCAGATATATGGTAAATAAACTTGCCAACATGATGAGATATTCATTGAATAGTGGGAAAAACTTTATATCTGTTGAAGATGAAATAGAGCAGGTAAGAAATTATGTTGGAATACAGGAAGTAAGACATAATGGTAAATTTAAAACATATTTTGAAATTGAAGATGATATTTTAGAATATCAGATTATAAAACTGCTTCTGCAGCCGCTTGTTGAAAATGCAATAAAACATGGATTTAAAAATACAGGAAACTATGGTGACATTCTTATTAAAGGGTATAAAGAGAATGAAAACATTGTTTTTGAAGTTGTTAATGAGGGAGATCAGGTTGACCTTGAAAAAATAGAAATGTTGCTGCATCCGGAAAATGATGCTAAGCAAAAAAGCTACGGGATAAGAAATGTAAATGATAGGCTGATTAAGCAATACGGGCAGGAATTTGAACTTAAATTCTTCATAAAAAGAGGAAGAACCCATGCTAAAATAGAAATACCCCTGTCTCATTTAGATAAAGGAGTTTCCTATGAGTAATATTAGAGTTTTCATAGTCGATGATGAAGATATAGTAAGAGATGGACTTAATCAATATGTTCCCTGGTATGATTATGGGATGGAGGTAGTCGGAACTGCAACAAATGGGAATGAAGCCTATGACTTCCTTTGTAAGCATGAAGTAGATTTAGTTATCTCTGATATTTATATGCCTCAAATGGATGGATTAGATTTAGTAGAAAAACTTATTGCTGCAGGAAAAAGTCCCGTTGTAATTTTAATTTCAGGTCATAGTGATTTTGAATATGCAAAAAGAGCAATTAAGTCAAAAATCGTTTTTGAATATATTTTAAAACCCGTTAGTTTTGAAGAGCTAGATAAAGTACTGGCTGCTGCAAAAGTTCAGATACTGCAGGAAGAGTCGCGAAGTGAGTTTCCCATTTTGACAAAAGAAGAGTGGAAAAAATTAGCAAGTGATGAAAAAACAGGATTAATAACTAAACAAGCTGATATTATTAATGAAATCAACCTTTGTGACCTAGACCATGCTTTAAGATTATTCCATGAATCTTGGGAATTTATGATAAAGAATAATTATTCTAATAATATGATTTCAAGATATTGCATTGAGATGTCAATAAATATTATTGAATTAGTTCTTGAAGAACGAAACTCAAGAGGAATTCTCCTTGAAGATCCTATTTTAGCTGTAAATAGTAAAAGTTCACTTGACGCTATTCATGAATATGCTGAAAATATGATAAATATGTCTTATAAAGTTATGAGTCATAAGGAAAGACTGGATGTTTCTCCATTAATAAGTACAGCACTTGATTACCTTAATGAAAATTATGCTAATCATGACCAGGCTTTAAATCTTCTTGCAGACAGACTGAATGTGTCACCGAATTACCTTTGTCTTAAATTCAAAGAAGAAACAGGCATTAATTATACAAAGTACCTAAACAGTCTTAGGGTGAAGCATGCTAAAGAATTACTAGGAGATATACGCCTAAAAGTCTATATGGTCTCTGATATGGTTGGATTTGATGATACAAGATATTTTTCGAGGATTTTCAGAACATATACCGGATACACTCCAACTGAATATCAGAAAAAAGAAGCTGTAAGAAAGTAAAATTCTACTCTCAAAGTTAATTTTATATAAAAAGTCCACCGTTTAATAGAAATGGCACATTGTCGTTTTTTTTTTAATTT
>Ga0307989_1000351_pt1 | contig 31246 bp, 29 predicted proteins | sample EllFjometagen185_FD_203164 | JGI IMG/M metagenome (GOLD analysis project Ga0307989, IMG submission 203164) | Marine microbial communities from Ellis Fjord, Antarctic Ocean - #185 | ecosystem: Environmental > Aquatic > Marine > Unclassified | place: Southern Ocean | collected 2014-10-08 | reverse complement strand
ATACATAACAAAATGTATTTTCCAAACACATTTTGACAATAAAAAAACTTAAAAATTTACAGATAGGTTGCAAGTATCAAAAAATAACAAATGGGTCAAGAAATCCTTAATATTTTAAAATAATAAACTAAGTATTCAAGATATTTATAAACATTTAAAACCAAAGATTTTAAAAACCGTGTAATTGAAATGTTCAAAAGATTGGAATTCCTGATCCGGAAAATGACTCCATGAATATCCCCCATCAGATGAGTGGGGGCATGCGCCAAGTCCAATCAACCCGCCATCAGGCTGCAGGTTTCATACAAGATGCCCCAAGCGGCAGGACATCTGTTCACAAAAAGAGCCTGAATTTCTTGAGCATGCAACGGGACACTTTGCAGCCTGCTTTTTTATTTAAAATCTAATTAGTGCTGTGGGCAGTGCGGCGCATAATCTCGTCCTGCAAAGCCTTTGTAAGATCCACAAAATAATCTGAGTATCCCGCCACCCTTACAATCAGATCCCTATAATTTTCCGGATGTTTCTGAGCATCCTTTAAGGTCTCTTCAGACACCACGTTAAACTGCACATGATGACCATCCATTTTAAAATAGGACCGGATTAAATGCACAATGGCCTGAACCCCTTTTTCCTCTTGAAAAAGCTCGGGTAAAAATTTTTGATTTAAAAGAGTTCCCCCTGTTTTCAAATGATCAATTTTAGCCGCGGATTTTAATACAGCCGTTGGGCCACAACGGTCTGCCCCCTGGACCGGAGATATCCCTTCGGAAAGTGGGACTCCCTTTTTTCTTCCATCAGGCAGAGCACCTGTTATTTCACCAAAATAAACATGACAGGTTGTGGGCAGAAGATTAATCCTGTAAACCCCTCCTTTTGCATTGGGCTTGTCAGTCACTAATCCATGGAATGTATGAAAAAGCCTTTTGAGTATATCATCGGCATAATCATTATCATTTCCATATTTAGGGGCCTGATCCAATTGGTGAAGCAGGATTTCGTTTCCCTTAAAGTCTTCTTTCAAAGCACCCAGAAGCCTTTCTATGGAAACATGGTTCTTATCAAACACATTATATTTCAGGGATGAAAAACAATCTGTAATAGTTCCCATTCCAACACCCTGGATATAGGAAGTATTGTATCTTGCACCACCCTGGTTATAATCTTTTGCATTTTTTATACAATCTTCCGTAACAAGGGAAAGCAAGGGAACAGGCATATACTTTGCGTTAATCTGTTCAATAATATTGCTGCCCTTGATTTTAATATTAACAAAATATTCCAATTGTTTTTTATAGGCATCAAAAAAATCGTCAATAGTTTCAAAACTTTTCGGATCTCCTGTTTTAAGACCGATCTGCTTTTGTGTTCTTGGATCCCATCCATTGTAAAGGGTTAGTTCAAAAATTTTGGGAAGATTAAAATACCCTGTCAAAATATAGCACTCTTTTCCAAAAACACCTGCTTCCACACATCCTGAAGCGCCGGCAATTCTTGCATCTTCCACTGATTTACCATGAAGGATCATCTCTTGAACAATGGCATCCGTATTAAACACGGATGGCTGGCCAAACCCTGTGGCAATAATTTTCAATGCCCGCTTGATAAACCTGTCCGAGTTTTTCCGTGACACCTGGATCATGGAACTTGGCTGCAAAAGCCTCATTTCCTCAATCACATCAAGAACAAGATAGGTCAATTCATTTACGCCATCCTGGTTATCCTTTGTAACGCCCCCAAGATTGATCAGGCAAAAATCAGTATAAGTATTACTTTCCTTTGCTGTTACACCCACCTTTGGAGGGGCTGGATGGTTATGGAACTTTATCCAGAAACAGCACAAAAGCTCCTTTGCTTCTTCCCTGCTGATTGTTCCATTCTCAATATCTTTTTTATAAAAAGGATACAGATTCTGATCAAACCTGCCCGGGTTATAGGCATCCCAGGGATTGAGTTCAGTTATGATACCCACATGTAAAAACCAATAATACTGTAATGCCTCGTGAAAGGTTTCAGGTTTTTGGGCAGGTACTTTATGACAGACGCGGGCCATATTCTCAAGCTCGGCTTTGCGCCTGGAATCTGTTTCATTTTTGGCCCTGCGCTCCAGTTCATCTGCATGGCGGTGAGCAAAGACGATCAGGGCATCTGCTGCAATATCAAGGGAAGTTAAGACCTCCTGTTTTTCAAGGCCTTCTTTATCCTTAAAAAAATCAATGTTTTCAAGCCATTGTCCAATATCATCCTTCAGGTCATTGAACCCCTTTTTATAAATCAAGTCCCCGCCGGCAGTATGGCCAGGGGATCGCTGTTCTTGAAATTCGGTAAAAATCCCGGCATTAAAAGAATCGATCCACTGATCTTCCATGGCCTCAAATATCTTTTCCCTTATGGTTTTGCCCTTCCAGAACGGGATAATCTTTTCCCCATAGATTCTTTTTGTTTCCTCTGAAACTTTATAGGGCACCTTGGGTCTTGAATCTAAAACCTCAAGATCATCCATAGAGTGCAGACATATTTCAGGATATGTGGGAACAGCTTTTGGCTCAGGGCCGCGCTCTCCCACAATCAGTTCGTTCTCTTCAATAAATATTTTTTTATTTTCAAGCACATATTTTAAGCACAAGGCCCTTTGAACGGATATGGATTTATCCAATCCGGCATGGGTTTTATAAAAATCAGTAACAAGATCAGCCCTTTCATGGGAGATTGTTACCTCTTTATCCCTGGTCTTTTTTCGTAAGCTTTTAATTCTTGAATTCATTTTTTTGCCGCCGTTATTTATCCACTTTTTTTTGTTCACCGTTTTTTTCCGGCAATTACTTTATCCGCCAATAGTAACATTAAATCCATTAGACTCAAATTGTTCTTTTATTTTTTCCACCCTTTCTTTAGACGGAGGTTGTATATCTTTCATATAATTTTCCATATTCAATGAATTATATTTTCCTTCCCCTGCCTTATGAAAAGGTAAAATATGAATATCCCGGTAAATTATATTTTCTTTTAAAAAAGCCATAATTCCTTCAATGTTTTCATCTGTATCCGTCATCTGAGGGATAAGGGGAAACCGTAACCTGACGTCAGACTTTTGTTTTGACAATTGTTTTAAATTATTCAGCACAGGGGCAACGCTTTGACCCGTATATTTTTTATGAGCTTTCTCATCGAATAATTTAATATCATAAAAAAGTAAATCCGCTTTTTTAGCTACCTTCAAAAGCACTTTAGCTTCACCATATCCTGAAGTATCCACACAGGTATGAATTTCTTTTTTACGGCATAGTTCAAGAAGTCTGAATAATAATAGAGGCTGACATAAGGGTTCTCCCCCTGAAAAAGTAACTCCGCCACCTGAATCATCATAAAAAATAAGATCTTTTTCTATCTCTTCGATCAAGACATCAGCGACCTTGTCCATCTCTTCCATGCTGATTTCCATGGGTTTTGTCTGACTTTCAGGGTTATGGCACCAATAACAGGACAAAGGACAGCCACGAAAAAAAATCGTGGTTCTGATTCCAGGACCATCGTGGATGGAATACCTCTGGATTTTAAAAACATATGGATTTTCATTCATTCAGATCTTTCCTGTTATATTAGCAACCGGTTTTTTATAACTCCTCATACTGCCTGACAGTTTAATGGTTCAACTATAATTCGTCAAGACAACACCCGGGAAAGCACAGCGCAATCGCATGTAAAAACAATTGTATCAACGATTCCCTTATAAGTTCAAAAAGCATCGGTAAAACCTGGAAGGTCAACAAAATATTGCCTGCACCACCATGAAAAAGATTAATGACGTATGATTTTCTGTGGAGGGGGCTTTGTCGCCAATAAAATTTAACGCCATTTTGAAAAATTAATTGTTCCATTCCCAGATAGATGAATTTAATATGTGAAAATTTATTTTTCCTGCGCCAGATTTCTGCACTACGATTTTTATGAAATGTTAAAAAACTATAACGACTTTTTTTCTTTGGTAGCGGGGCTTTTCCGTATGTGATGATTAAAAGTTTTTTTGCAAATCCACTGTCATTTTCATAGATTTTTTCCTTCAATATAGGTAGTTTTACCTATTGTGTTTACAATAAAAGTATGTTCTGTAGACCCATGGCATATGAGATTATTTGGGAAACAACAGGCGCACAGTTTGTCTTCAAAAAGGAGGCCACGAGCGAAAACGTTCGGCAGTCGAATAAGGAATTTGCTTTGGATGCCCGATTTCCCAGTGCTATGTATGCACTGTATAACCTAATTGATGTTAAAAAATTCCCAATAGTGTCAAAAGATATAAAAAAGATAGCTGAAATGGATGCAATGCGATACAAAATCAATCCTGATATGAAAGTAGCAATTATAGGCACTCAACCAGTAATGAAGGGAATAATATACATGTACAACGTCTATTTCGGATTGGCTTCTAATACTAATATATGGGAAACCAAAATATTTGACAGTATCGATGATGCCAGAAAGTGGATTGATACCTAACAAGAAACAGCAATGGGAGCGGACAAGCCGAGCGGTTAAGCTTACACTATATGAACCAAGACCGTTATAAGAATCCATTTTTTCAAATTCAAGGTACCAATATATTCATTTTATTTTAGCAGTGTTCTGAAATATTTTTCTCAGGATTTGAGCTCCAACAAAGAACATTCTGGCAAATTCTCTCTGAATCGATTATATTTTCACTAAAATTTATTTTTTATATCTTTACTGGTTTCTGAAATATTGTTACAGAAATTTTTAAAACTCGTCAAAAATGGAGAGTATAACCGATGAAAAAGATGGCGAATGTTATAATATTATTATTTATTGGCTTATACCATGTCAATGGTTCTGCAAATGAAATAATTACCTGGCCGGAAATCGATTTTCCACCGTTTGACATTCAAAGCGGCCCCTATAAAGATAAAGGATTATTAGATGAGGCTGGAAAAATAATACAACAAAACCTTCCCGATTATCAGCATGAGAGGGGAGAGTTGATTAATTTCAAAAGAATGTGGGAGCAATTACGAAAAGGTAAAAATATATGTTATGCGGGTGTTATAAGGTCAGGTATGACTGAGAGCGTTGGGCACTTGTCAGTCCCGATAGCTGCCACTCCAAGCTTTGTGATAATCATAAAAAAAAATAAATCTCATCTCTTTGAAAATCAGTCTATTCTTTCATTGAAGGATGTTTTAGAAAAATCCAGTCTTCAATTGGGCATGACCAGTCGTGGATATGGCGATAAAATTAGAACTATTTTGGATAAACACAAAGGAGAAAGTCACATCGAAGTAAGATCAGGATTTGGGAATTTTCCTGCTCTAATGAAAATGTTGTTCGCGGATCGCCTCGACTATGTGTTAGCATACCCCAGTGAAGGGGTATACCAAGCCAAGTTGATGAACAAGGAAAATGAGATTGACATTATCAATATAAAAGAAACCTATGGTGATGTTATAGTCGGTCGGATAATTTGTCCTAAAACCGATTGGGGTAATAAAATCATAAAAAAATGCAATGCAATTCTTAAGCAGAAACAATTAATTCAAAAGATGAGATATGTCTCTGAAAGCTGGGTTAGCCAAAATATCAGTAGGCAATTCAGAAAGCAGTTTGACGACTTAATCACAACCGATAAATGGACTTCTGTGGACTAATCGGCAATATATCTAAAATTTCATTTGGCACATCACTCACAGATGCCATAAAAGAGACTTTTTATTAAAATTACGGAAAGATAAAAAGAACTGGGAGAACTGATATAGTCACTGAAGTATTAGATCTTAAATTATTTACAATGGCTTATTTTGAACTCATTTCCAACATGATAACCTGTTCAAGGGCTCTTCTGGATTTGAAAGTCTTAGCTCCTGGTTTATCTTTTTTGATATTTCTCACCAACTGCCTCAGCCTCTGGCGATCAAGCCCAGGAAATTCACTCAGCAAGGTTTCCATCTCAGTTAAATCACCTGTCAACAGCCTGTCTATCCACATCCGGGTCTGTTTCGCAGTTTCTAACTCAACAGGAATATCGTCTTCAGCTTGTAATAAGGCCTGACGGATGGGCTCAGGCTTAACATCCCGCATCAAGGCACCAATGAACTGCCGGTGCCGTCGGCCTGCAATATTGGATGTAATATATTTGCCCTCTATAAGGGCGGTCCTCAGATTTTCCGGAATCTCAATGCGCTCCAATTGTGAGACAGACAATTTGTTGAGTTCTAATCCAAGCCTTTGAAGGTCTTCAGCCTCTTTTTTGTACTTTGTCCTACTCTTATATTGAATCTCGTCTTCCATAGTTCCTATGATCCATTTTTTCCCATTGTAATAAACTATATTTTTTTTATTGGTTTTTTATACAATAAACGACCATTTTGTAGTCGTATATTTTAAATTGGTTATTTATCGATTTTGACAAACAGTCGTGGATCATTTTTTCTTTGCCGATTGCTTTAGAATTTGTGAGCAGAGATCCATTTTTTACCAGGCCTTCTTTTTCTGCAAGTAAATACAACTCAAGCCGAGCCTCAGTTTGTTGATTTCGACAATCTTCACGCAGTTTATAATCGTTGGGCCATTTGTTTGTACAATATCCTTCTATCCCAATTGTCTTATCATTGGTCGCGGCTTTCCTGCTGTATGACTCAAGTTCGGATTTTATACAAGAAACAACCATTTTGTAATCATATGTTTTAAATTGGGTATTTCTCCATTTTGACATACAGCGATTAATTATTTTTTCTTTATCACTTCCGATGGAACCTGCAGACAAGGTCCCATTTTTTATCAGGCCTTCTTTTTCTGCCATTGAAAAAAATTCATTTTGAGCCTCAGTTTGTTGATTTTGACAATCTTCACGCAGTTTAGAATCATTGGGCCATTTGTTTGTACAAAAATCATTTGTATCCGCCATTAATAATGGATTGTTTGTAATAAGGACCAGGGAGGCTGTCAAAACCACTTGTAAGAAAAATTTCATTTAAATTTCCTATATAAAGGTAAAGGGATTTCAAAACAGTATTACTAAGCAGTGGAGAACTTGTCAATATAGCTGTAAAATAGAAACCCTTCTTGCTTAGAAACCTTATTATTGGTATTGAAATATTATATTAAACAAACATTGCCGGGATAAAAATGATAGAACAAGTAAATCCAAAACTTTATGGTCTTCCACCTCGAACCATATTAATGAAATCGGATACTGAAGAATTTATCCTGGTCATTAATAGGAAAAGCAGAATAATAATGAAGGATGCTCTTACCATCCTAAAAAAAGTTGAAAAGATAAAAGAAAAAGTTCCAACTGCCTCAGTTGCTTTGGAAACAACCGCCCCGATTTGCAGTAAGTCAATTAAATTTTTGGAAGAGAAGGACGTGGATGTTTTGAAACGTATTTGAGGGCAACTCAAAACAGCTCTCATTCAGGAATAATGTTAGTTAATGGCTGAGAGTTAATATTGGGTTTTTGCTATATCCGACTATTTGGTATAAATGCCAGGATTGGCATTTATACCAAATAGAAAATTTATCGAAAGATTCTGCAATCCCAAAAATTGCGCAAACGCGGCAATAATGTACAACTGGTATTTTGTTGTCTCCAACACATAGGAAAAACAAAAGCCCGGATATTTGTCACCAATCTTTTGCAGCGGATAATACCGACCATGTTGGCAAAATCAAAAAAGAAAATATTTAAACTGGTTAATCTTCGGGAACAGGTGTGTCCTCATTTTCTTCGACAGATTTTTTTTGTTTCTCCAGTTTACGTTGCTTCTTTTCTTCTTTTTTCTTTTTCTTTGCTAATTCTTTCTGGCGCTTTTCAAACGAATAATTTGGTTTATACAAGGCTAAATCCTCATTAATGCTTTTTAGTTTGACGCAAAAGGGGCTGCGATTTAAAAAAGGCCCGGCTTAACGCAGGGCCTTTGCTATGCCTGTATCAGCATTTACTGCTGGACAACATTCTCTGCTGCCGGTCCTTTGGGGCCGTCTACAACATTAAAGGTTACCCGTGCACCTTCAGCCAGGGATTTGAATCCTTCACACTGAATTGCTGAATGATGAACAAAAAGATCCTTGCCGCCATCCTGCTCAATAAAACCAAAACCTTTTGAATCGTTAAACCATTTTACTGTACCTTCGGCCATTTTGTATTACTCCTTAAATTATGGATCCCTTAGGGAAACCAAGTTTGTTATATAGCCGAAGCATCATTTGATACGTCGACTTAAAGTCTGGGTGTCCAGACAAAATCCGTTATGGTCGAGCTGTCCTGCTTCTTTTGGAAGCGGAAGCAAAAAAACCGCTGTACTGGTTTCTACCCCGTCCGGCTGCAGCCGGTTTCTTTCTTCCAGGCATCTGCCGCGGAAAATATTTTCTCTTTTCTTCAACCACAATCTCTTTTGGTTCATAGGCAAAACCAGGGGTTGCCTGGCGGCGCATCTTTTTGCCCAGGTTCCGCTCAATAAGAGATATTATCTTGTTGTCTTCCTGGCCTGCAAAGATGAATGCCTGACCCGTTTGTTCTGCCCGGCCCGTACGCCCGGTGCGGTGGGTATATGTTTCAGCCGTATCCGGTACATCATAGTTGATGACATGGGAAATCCCCTTTACATCAATCCCCCGGGCTGCAATATCTGTTGCCACCAGAATTTTAAAGGTGCCATCCTTAAAGCCGTTCAGGGCCTGCTGCCGTTTTATCTGGGAGAGATTGCCCTGAATTGAAGCTGCGCTGAAGCCTGCCTTTTGCAACACCAGGGCCAGGCTTTTAGCTTTGTGTTTGGTACGAGTGAAAACCAGGGTACTTTTCATTTCCTCTTCTTTGATGATCGTCTTGAGTAAAGAAGTCTTCCGCTCTTTTGCAACCTGAAACAGAACATGGGAGATTGCAAGGATCGGTTGGGTATGGTTGATCTGCACAGTTGCCGGGTTTTTTAATATGTTTTCCGCCAGGTGTCGGATTTCCCTGGGCATGGTGGCGGAAAAAACCATGGTTTGGCGTTTTATGGGCAACTGTTTTATGATCCTGCGGATGTCCGGTAGAAATCCCTTGTCAAACATGTGATCCGCCTCATCAAGAACAAGCGCCTCAACAGCGCTGAGGGAAAAGGCCCTGTCATTAAGAAGGTCCAGCAGACGGCCGGGGCAGGCAACAATAATTTCCACACCATTGCGGATTGCTTTGACCTGGGGATGTTTACCTACGCCGCCATAAATGGAAAGACTGCGCAGGCCGGTTTTTTTTGCCATTTTGCTTATATCGGCATGGATCTGTTCAGCCAACTCCCTGGTGGGAGCTACGATCAAGGCCCGCACTTTTTTACGGGGACCATCCAGCAACCGCTGAAGAAGTGGTAGAACAAAAGCTGCAGTCTTACCCGTCCCGGTCTGGGCCAAACCGAGGATGTCCCGGCCTTCAAGTATCCGTGGAATAGCTTCTTTCTGGATCGGGGTGGGGCTGGTAAAGCCGCAGGCATCAATGCCTGCGTTGACTTTCGGGTCAAACTTAAAATTTTTAAAGCTCATTAATACTCCTATATATTACGGTATGATCTGCCAGGGCGTTTCCCTGGTTTATAGATCTGCGGATTCATTCAATTCCGCTATTATTTTTTTATTTGGTTTTATGGTAAGGGGCTTGGGCTGGTTATATTGAGGGCGCTATGGGCAATCACCAGAACATGGTAAGACTTAATCTCTGTCGAGACGTAATTTGGGTTTGTGTTATAGGGTGTCATTATTGTTTCTCCTGTTTATTGAATCAGCAGAAACTTCGATGGTAACGAACAATGTTTGGGAAAACAACCTTGAAGGAAAATTTGATTCTACTTAATGTATTAAATTGCATCATACACTATTGTACCAAGATTGCAATGAAATAAAAAAAGGGGGCCTAACCTTGATTTTTTCCTTTAACCTTTTTCTTTTTTTCTATGCAAGCACAACACTGTTATTTCGCTTTGCGTATTGAATCTAACGGGAATCCCAACAACACCGACTCCCTGACCCGTGTAACCTGTCATTTTTGCATAATGCCAGAGCCCCCTGTAAAATTTTTTCCCGTGACGCAGATGTGTTATCACCGGGATTCCACCGGGTAGACAGATCTGCCCACCGTGGGTATGACCGGTCAGATAAAGACTATAACCATTTTCCGAAGCTAAATCAAACATGGATGGGGCATGAACCAGAACGATTTTAAATCCTTCAGAGGATTCTTTTAAGGCACGTAAAGATTGATCAGTATAATAATAATAGGGATCATCCAGCCCTGTTACCGAGATCCTGCCGTCACCACGATGAATATCAATGGTTTCATTGACCAGCATTGTAATCCCTGCCTTTTCAAAGGGTTCAACCATATGACAGGTATCGTGATTACCAAGAACAGCCATTATGCCATCCTGTGGCTGAATGCTTGCAACTATTTGACGTAGAGGCTCAAGTATATTTTTAAAACTACCTTTTGTACCTTCCCTGTAGTCTCCTGTTAAAACGCATAAATCCACTTTAAGACCGTTAATTTTTTCACAAATTTTTTTATCTATTTTTGGAAGGGAATCAAGATGAAGATCTGTCATATGTAAAATTGTGTATCCTTCAAACTCCTCGGGGAGATCGTCATAAAATAGATCAACTTTGTTTAACACTATGTTTTGAGCATTTTCAAAACCTTTCTTAAAAAAAGGGGTCAGTTTTAAAAAGCTTCCAAAAATCCGGATAAGAAATCCGAACAGAGACCACTTGATTAAGGCCTTTTCTCCATATTTACGATATTTATAACTGTTCGTTTCCATAAACAACCGGGCTTTTGCCCAGTTCTGACGGCTTTGTTTTTTTATTTCAGTCTGAATTTTGTCCACCTAATATCTTTTTGTTAAAGTCATCATTTTCAAACAGTCTGCACCGTTTCCAGTATATTGATTGGTTTGACTTTCCTATGGAATCTCCTGGGTAGTTTGCCCTTCAACCATTGGTTCTTCTGTAACCAACGGGAAAAGTATGCTGAATTTAGTTCCTTTTCCAGGGCTACTGTCAACACTAATTGCTCCGCCATTATTCTCTACAATACCGTGTACCACGGCCAACCCCAAACCAGAACCTTTGCCCACCTCTTTGGTTGTGAAATATGGATCAAATATCCTGTCGAGGATTTCAGGATCGATTCCCGGGCCTGTATCGCATACCATTACCTTTACATGATTTCCTTTTTCCAAGTCAGGATAGTCTTTGGCTGAAAGATCGTCCAAAACTATCTTTTCCACAGTGACACTAAGATTTCCACCTGTTTGTTCCATAGCATGGGAGGCGTTGATGCAAAGGTTCGTAACTATCTGATTGATATCGGCTGGGTCTGCAAGAATAGTTTCATTTGTGACAAAGATATTCTGCTCAATATTTATAGTGATCGGTATCGTTGATCGCAAAAACTTGAGCGATTTTTTAATGACCGGGGAAATTTGAATGATTCGAAGTTTCCGGTAAGTTCTTTGACTGACACTGAGAAGCTGTCTTACAATACTTGCTGCCTTTAAGCTTGCCGTCCTGATCGCTTTAAGGTTGGAATGAGCCTGGTTCGATTCCGGAACGTCCTCTAAAACAAGCTCAGTGTTTCCAAGGATAATACTCATAATATTATTAAAATCATGGGCTATACCACCAGTTAAAGTTCCAATGACGCTCATTTTTTGCATTTTAACCATTTCTTTTTCAATCTGCTTTTCTTTGGTAGTATCACTGAACACAATTGCAACACCGATTATAACACCTGTTTCATTTTTTATGGGCGCCCCGCTAATAGCAACACTACACATTGAATTATCGCGAGAAATCAGAAGGGTATCATTGGGGATTTTCACGATTGTTTTAGATTCTAAAACAATATTGACAAGGTCAATACAAGCCTCTTTGTTTTTTGTACTTACGATTCTTAATACTTTCTCCATTGGAGTTCCATGGGCCTCAGACTGGTACCATCCGGTCAGCTTTTCCGCCATTGCATTTATCAAAGAAACATGGCCTTTCAAGTCTGTAGTAATAACACCCTCGCTAATTGATCGAAGGGTAACGGCAAGCTTTTCTTTCTCTTGTCTAAGCTGGTTTTCGATATTTATTATGTGAGTAATATCTTTGTTTTGAAGATAACCTCCATACAGGAGAACCATTACCCCCATGGCCAATATGGAAATATGTATAATAGTTACTTTGATGATGTGATCTTTCTGGGTCCTGAGAATAGGGTCTGCCTTTATTGTAACACTTATTCCGCCCCTTAAATCTCCTTTTTTATATCCTTGTTTCAAATGGCATTTCAAACACGCTTGCTCAACCCACAGCGGAGCCATATAACGAAATACTTTTTCACCAGTTTTTGATTCAGAAAATTCAGCAAAGTCTTTTAAACCGGATTCGAAGGTCTTTAATATATTAGATTCCCATTTGTCAGGAGCATTTTCAGGACGGATGGGATTATTGCTTGTGATGTGGAACCAAACCTGGTTTCTTTTTTCCGCAAGCTCGCCGATTTGCCGGGTCATATAGGCTGGATTAATCTTTGTTAATTTAAGTCCGCCCGTTGTGATGACATCGCGTTGTTGATCTTTTAAATATGGATTTGGTTGTGTGCGGTCTGTTACAGGCACATAAATGCCTCCATGCTGGGCATTCCAGAATCGAGTAATAACAATATCCTGAAAAAATGCTTGAGCCTGGTATTTCGAAAGATCATATGTCCGACTGAATTCACTTTTTATGGACCATGAATAAAAGCCTGCTAAGGCTAGGGTCCAGCCGATTGTTAAGAAAACTATCAGACTTAAAATTCTTTTTTTCTTATGTTCCGGCATAATAAAATATTCTTATAGTTTATTGTGTTCCTTTTGTGATTATAAAATACTTCAACACATTAAAAAATACAATTTTTCTAAAAACAAATCAAGGACTACAGTCAGATATATCCATCGTCTGCCTTAATTTATGCATAACCAAACACCCAGATCCGACTTGGCACGGCAGACTTATCTATAATTCTGCGCTACCTGATTCAGCTCATTTTCCGAAAAGATCTTTATGCCGTTTTGTTTCAGAAAAGCAGTGGTAACGCCGGAGCCTGGTACGATATTTAAGTCATCGTAAATATGATGCACGCCACAGGAAGGGCTTTTTTCCTTTAGTATGGCTATCTGAATATCATATTTTTTTGCAAGACTGAATGCATATTCAGCACCTTTTATAAATGAAGGTGTTACATCATGGCCGTCGATATCTATTACTTTAGCTACGCCTTTTAACACATCCAAACCATTCCCATTCACAATCTGAGCCATGGGTCTCGGTATTTTTAACCCCCCTGAAACTTCAGGGCAAACTTTCACAAGCAACCCTTTCAGAGTCCATTCCCGCAATAAATCATCCTTAAAAGGCACTCTTTTGTCATCATATCTTACCCGGTCTCCTGCAAGGCAGGCACTTATTAATATTTTTTTCATATTAAAAGCATATAAAATTATTCTAACTTTGTAAAATAATCATGTTTGTAAAATAATCCTGTTTGTAAAATAATCATTGACACCTTAAAAATTTCATGTAATGAATGATAATTCATTTTTATTAAATAGAGATAAGGACTGGATACTTTTAGACGTATGGTATTAAATATTTTTTATAACTTTCTATTTTTATTATTCAAAACAACGATCAAACACAAGATTATCGCTTGTTCCATAAAAAATATTATTTACGATATCCCAATGAGTATCAATTCATTATCAGACAATATAAAATTATTAATTTTTTGTAACATTAATACCAGGAGGATATTTAAAAATGACACAAGTTATTTCCGATCGAAGGGATATTGAATTTGTAATCCATGAGCAGCTTGAGGCAGAAAACCTTTCCCAACTTCACGAAAATTTTGCTGCCTTTAATAAAAAAACCATCAACCTTGTTATTTCAGAGGCTAAAAACTTTGCAGTTAAAGAGCTCTTACCTTCAAACAAAGAGGGTGATGAACAGGGTTGCACCCTTGAAAATGGTAAGGTAACCACACCGGATTCCTTTAAAAGACTCTACAAAATATTTAATGAAGGAGAGTGGCTTGCCGTAACCGAAGATCCTGAATGGGGAGGCCAGGGGATGCCAAGAACCATTGCATCTGCCGGCGCGGAATATTTCAATGGTGCAAATTTTCCCTTTATGATGTACCCCGGCCTTACTGCGGGAGCTGGACACCTGGTGGATAAATTCGGTACCCAGGAACAAAAAGAAACCTATCTTAAAAATATGTACACTGGCAAATGGACCGGCACCATGCTTTTAACCGAACCAGATGCAGGATCTGATGTGGGTGCCCTGACCACCAAAGCTGTTAGAAACGATGACGGTACATTTTCCATTACCGGAGAAAAGATATTTATTTCCGGTGGTGACCATGATCTTACAGAAAATATTATCCACCCTGTTCTTGCAAGAATAGAAGGAGCTCCGGAAGGCACAAAGGGAATTTCCCTTTTTCTTGTTCCCAAACACCGTGTTAACCAGGACGGAACACTGGGCGAATTCAATGATGTAATCTGCACGGGTTTAGAACATAAACTCGGCATCCACGGGAACAGCACCTGTTCTCTGTCTCTGGGCTCAAAGGGTCATTGTATAGGGACTCTTTTAGGTGAAGAAAACAAGGGCATGAAAGCTATGTTCCTTATGATGAACGAAGCACGGCGTCTTGTGGGGTTCCAGGGGTTTGCCTGTGCCACAGCAGCTTATATGTATGCCCTTGATTATGCGAAAAACAGGATTCAGGGCAAAGATATACTTGAGTTCATGAATCCAGATGCCAAATCAGTCTCCCTCATGAGGCACCCGGATGTCAGACGTCAGTTGATGATGATGAAAGTCAATGTAGAAGGCATGAGATCGCTTCTTTATTTTGTTCAGTATTGTGCGGACATGGCCGGTTACGCACCAACCCAAGAAGAAAAAGACAAATACCAGGGATTTGTCGAAGTATTGACCCCCATAGCCAAAGGATATGTGACTGACCGATCTTTTGAGATCTGCAGCCAGGGCATGCAAATATTCGGCGGGTATGGATTTATCGAAGAATACCCCATGGCACAGCTCTTAAGGGATTGCAGGATTACAATGATTTATGAGGGGACAAACGGTATACAGGCCATGGATCTTCTCGGAAGAAAACTGGGATTAGATAAGGGAAAACCCATCATGGATCTGTTTGGTGAAATGCAGAAAACTATTACTGCTGCCAAAGCCTTGCCCATACTTGAAAAACAGGCTGTCAAAGTTGAAGAAGCCATGAACAAGCTGGCAGAAGTCGCTATCCACATGGGTCAGACAGCCATGTCTGAAAAAGTATTGAATGCCTTTGCCAATGCTCATCCTTTTCAAGATGCGACGGGTGATACAACAATGGCATGGATGTTGTTATGGAGAGCCACCATTGCAGCGCAGAAACTTGAAAATGCCAAAAAGAAAGACAAACCTTTTTATGAAGGAATGATCAAATCATTGCAATTTTATGTAGATACCCAGCTTCCAATTACACTTGGCAGATTTAATGCACTAATGAACATCAGCGGTGTTGCTGTGGATATAGAGGACTCAATGTTTCCAAACTAGTGTTTGAACAAAAACTCACCCATCTGCAGCGTTGCTGCAAAATAGATATAAATTTAAACAATATTCTTCCACAAAAGGGGGTTGCTTTGAAATTCAAAGCAACCCCCTTTGTTTTTTTTCTTCTTTTAAAACTACAAATTTTAAACTACAAACAATTAAAATTTTATTGTACACTAGGTCGATAATCGGGTTGATAATAATTCATTCAAATACTAACTTGAAAGGATAATATAAAATGGATTTTACAGAGAAAAAAGCACTTGTAACCGGATCAGGTGGTGGTATCGGCAAATCTATTGCACTGCTGCTGGCTGACATGGGGGCTGATATTGTAGTCAATGATGTTTCAATTGAAAATGCACAACAAACAGCCGATGAAATTTTATCAAAGGGTCAAAAAGCCATTGTATCAAATGCCAGTGTGATCAATGACACACAAGTCAAAGAGATGTTTGAATCCATTGCATCTGAATTTGGCAGGATCGATATCCTGGTGAACAATGCAGGTATCACAAAAGATTCTCTTTTGATGGATATGCAAGAAGACCAGTGGGATACGGTGATGGACGTGAATCTAAAAGGCGTTTTTCTGTGCTGCAAGTATGCGGCAAAGATGATGTCAGAACAGCAATATGGAAAAATTATAAACATTTCTTCTGCTTCCGGCCAGATGGGAAATATAGGCCAGGTGAACTATGCTGCCAGCAAAGGGGGCGTTATTTCCATTACCAAGACTCTGGCCAAAGAGCTGGCAAGATATAATATTAATGTAAATGCAGTAGCACCTGGATTTATTAGAACACCCATGACACAAACCGTGCCGGAAAAAGTAGAAAAATTTATAATCGGGCAGATACCTTTAAATCGAATAGGAGAGCCTGAAGAAATAGCCAATGCGGTTGCCTTTCTTGCATCAGACATGTCTTCTTATATTACTGGCCAGGTTTTGTCCATTAATGGCGGTATGTATGTCTAAAAAAAATAAACCCAGCAAAATTAGGATAAACAATTGACTCCAAATAACAAAGATGATTTGAGTCTTCAAATTATCAATAAAGCACTTGAGTTTGGTGCGTCTCTAGCAGGGATTGCAAATGTTGCCGAACTCAAAAACTCTCCCTCCCATATCATATCCCAGAAAATACCTGGATTACTCAGTGCTGGGACCCAACAGGTTGAAGGTAAAAAACAAGGGGATATTCATTGGCCTGATAATGCGAAATCAGCTGTTGTCATTGCAGTTGAGCATCCTAAAGGTTCCCCTGATATGGATTGGTGGCTCATGGGTTCCAAAGGCGGAACAAAGGGAAATGCCAAATTAATCGCTGTCTTTTCCAAACTGGCAGACTGGCTTGAAAAAGAGAAACAGATTCCATATATCAAACTTGCCTACCATATCGAGCATGGTTCTGTTTTCATGAAAGATGCTGCTGTTTTAGGCGGGCTTGGATGCATCGGGAAAAACAACCTGCTCGTTACACCCCAATTCGGATCAAAAACTCGACTCAGGGTCATGCTGCTGGATGAAGATCTGCCTTCCACTGGAATCCTGGATTTTGACCCTTGTGCTGACTGCAAAGAATATTGCAGGAAAGCATGTCCGCAAAAAGTCTTTGACAAAAAAATTTATTCGGGTCAGGGATATGGGCTAAATGAGTTACCGGGAAGAACGGGTGTCTACAGCCGGGCCAAATGTAAGCTCCAGATGGAAAAAAATGAAGCCAGCAGCAAGGATGTTTACATTGAAGGCAGTGAAAAAAAAGGGCGTGAAGTCAGATATTGCAGAATCTGTGAAATGGCTTGCCCGGTTGGCAAGTCTTCTTAATACAAAATTCTCTACCCTGTGCAATCTCATGTAGTTGCAATATGTATAGCCCTACCCGTTCAGGCTAGTTTGCCCTGGATTCTCTACATCTTTTGTTCTCATTTGTTGCCAAAGATGATATACTTACTCTTCCTTTGCGTTTTTGCCGGGATTAAAAAATTATTTTGGATGAAAAAATAAAATGACAAATTTCAAAGCCAATGGTCTGCCCCTTTTAATCGGAAGTCTTCCCATGGAAAGTCATGAGAAAGCAACAAAACTTGTTCTTGAGTATACTCCTGATATCCCGCTCTGGGTGCAACTGCCTCAATACAAAGAAGAAGGGATGGTTCCTCAATTTCTTCCAGGACTTCCCGGGTTTACAGATGCATCAGGCAAAAACCTTCTTGATACATCAAAGCCTGAATTTGATGAAGAATTTCTTGCCTTTTTTGAAGAATATTTATCTGTAACCGAATCCGAAGGTGATCTTGGGGCCTCAAGATTTGCCTTGTCCGGCACACGGGGAAAAGGCTTTTTTGAATTTTTAAAACAGGTCGATGAAAAAAATAGCCCTTTTATAGCATTAAAAGGCCAGGTAACAGGTCCCATAACATTTGGGACTGCGGTAAAAGATGAAACCGATAAAGATATATTTTACAACGACCAGTTAAAAGATGCAGCCATAAAAAAACTGGCCCTGAATGCCAGATGGCAGGCCTTGGAATTTTCAAAAAGAGGGGCTGTCCCCATTATTTTCATTGATGAACCTGCATTGGCCGGATTTGGAACCTCTGTATATATTACCATTACCAAAGAAGACGTCGTTCAAAGCATTGAAGAAATCATCCTGGAGATACATGCTGAAAACGGTCTTGCAGGAGTACATGTCTGTGCCAACACAGAATGGGATATGCTTTTAGGCTCAAAGGTTGATATTATAAGCTTTGATGCATATTCCTTTTTTGATAAATTTATCCTTTACCCTGAAATGATTAAAGCTTATTTAGAGCAGGGGAAAATTCTTGCCTGGGGTATTGTCCCGACATCCAAAGCCGAAGTGATTGAAGCACAAACCAGCCAGGGACTTGTTCAAATGCTCCATGCCCAGATGGATGAGTTAGCAAGAAAAACCGGGATTGATAAAGAGACCATCATCTCGCAGTCCTTTATTACCCCTAGCTGCGGCACAGGCTCTTTAGATCTTGACGCTGCCAAAACAGTATTAAGATTGACCAAAGAAGTGTCAAAGGCCTTTAGACCAAACTAAAAACGTGGTCATATTATTGATTTTCTTTCAAGGCTTCTGCTGAAAAATCTTTGGAACGTCTTTCAAGATCTTCAAAATATAAAGGATAGCTTTTCTTTGACTCGGTAATAATTGTCTCCCATGGAAGATCTGCAAATGAACCATGGTCTTTTACATATTCCATATGTTGGTTCCCTGATTTATCAAAGGGATGGAATATAGAATCTGCAGTACCATCAAATTCCAAAGGTTTTACATTAAAATTATCGCAAAGCTCAAGGTTGAATGCCGGAGTTGCCTTCACCCATTTGTTGTTTAAAAACAATTCCGTATAGCCATGGTAAACATAAACATCTGTTCCCATTAATTTCATCAGCCGCTTTGTGGTCAGATGATTTTTAACATCGGCAAATCCAAGCCTTGCAGGTATCTTCTGGCTCCTGGCGCATGCAGCCAGAAGAACGGCCTTGGCTACGCAATATCCATATTTTTTACTTAGAACAGAGCTTGCCTTCATGGATTCTTTATAAGGCTCCATGCTATAGGGGTTGTATCTGATGTTATCCCTTACTGCATAATAAAGCTGGACCGCCTTTTCTATCTGTTTTTCACTGGATTTAGTGTTCGTGTTTGCAAACTCAATCACTTTTGGATGGTCGCTGTCAATATAATATGTGGGGTTAAGATATTCTTCCATAATTTAGATCTGATCCTAATTATTATTACAAACAAGTGTCTTTTGTATAGCACCTATGGATCGGAAATGAAATACTTTGAACTTTCTGTTCAATTTTTATAATTTCAGATCCTATGGAAAAAACAGATTTTATTGTATCTCGAAACAAAAATGTCCCATAATTTGAGACACAAGCTGGTTGATTGCACTTTTTCCCCTTCCCTTTCTCAGGCCCGGCCTGCATTATAATACATGGCATAGTTTATGCTTTTTAATCTAATAAGTTTTCTAATAAGCTCTTCAAATTTAAATAAAAAAAGGTGTTCCATGACAAAACCCTATGGAAGAAAAACAAAAAAAAAGGTAGGAGAAATCCTTTTGGAGCCCTGTCGGAAAACTGCCATGGAAAAGTTAGAACTGATTGCTGACGAGCAATTGGTGGGGCATTTTTTTTCTCATTTTTACCATAAAGATGAATTGATAAAATTTCGAAGCATTGCAGCAATGGGGCAACTTGGATTACGTGTAGGGCAAAAAAATATGGAAAAAGCCAGGATTATCCTGCGTCGGATCATGTGGAATCTGAATGATGAATCAGGAGGGATTGGATGGGGATCACCTGAGGCAATGGGAGAAATTCTTTACCAGAGCCCGGAACTTGCCCTGGAATTTAAATCCATTCTTTTCTCATACCTTGATCCAGAGGGCAATTATATAGAGCATGAAGCGCTTCAAAGGGGTGTTTTATGGGGGATTGGGACATACCTTGCATCATCTCCCAGTGACCTGAATAAAAAAACCCAAGGACTTTTATATGGATATCTACATTCTTCCGACCCCATAAAAAGAGGATATGCTGTCAGAGCCCTTATTAATGCCAAATGTTTTGATTGTAGCCTTGTGCCTGAAACCATTATTACAGACAATAATCGAATTGATATCTTTGTTAATTGGAATTTTATTGCAACACGCATTTCAGACATAGCGCTGACCTGTGAAAACAACAAAATATTTGCCTAATCTATTTTTTGGCATGCTTATTGAACTACAACATAGAAAAGAGGCTGGCTATATATGTGTAAAACAAATGATGATAATGAATCAGTGCTTAACAAAAAATGTGACAAAAATATTGCTCGTACCATTGATCTTGCACACCAGATGATCAAACTTGCGCAGGACGGGTACGAACAGAGGGAAGACCCTGCTTGTGGTATACTTTATGGTATACTTCTGGACTCTGGATACAGGGTTCTTGACCTTGCCCAAAAAGAAAAGAATACACATATTAAAAAAGGCTGGTGGGAAAATTCCAAACAAAAGGGAACTCCATAAACCATGAAAATCCCTATTGTTGATTTGAGTTTCTGTATTCTCTGCGAAATCTGCGTTGATGTGGCCCCCCATGCATTTGCCATAAATGGCGCAGGCTTTGTTGAAGTGCTTCCCCTTGACGACTACTCAGATGAAGATATCCATGAAGCCATTAAAAATTGTCCCAAAGACTGTATCACCTGGGAATAATTTTTTATTCCCAAGATTTTTCTACTTGCTCCCAAATCTCACCCCCCCCCATCTAAAAACTTATAACAAACAAGCTCGACCCGATTAAAGGGGTATCAACAACGCAAAATTATTTGCCTCACCATAAAAAAAACATTGCGCACGATACACAAATGTGTCATTTACCTTTTTAATACTTAAATAGTGCCTGACCGAAAACCAGTGTTTGGGCAAAAAGTTGCCCATATGCAAGGCGCAAAAAATTCTGAAACCGGAGTGTACTGTTGTACATGAGGCCAGTTTTATAATTTGGCAGGATTTTGCAGCAACGCCGCAGATGGGTGAGTTTTCGTTCAAACACTAATTACCTTTTGCATTTGGGAAATTACACAATGACTGACTTGAACCAGCCCATTCTTGATCATGACAACCTTAATCTTGTTCTGGACAACCTGAAACTTGGCATTATTGCTCATACCCCCGAAAGAATAATTACTGTCTTTAATAAGGAGGCAGAGAGAATTACCGGATATCTAAAACATGAGGTTCTTGGGAAAGACTGCCATAAAGTTTTCCAGACACCTTTTTGCGGGGAAAAATGTTCTTTTTGCGATGGTACACCAGATTTTTTCAATGGTTCAAAAGAATATCCATTGAACATCATTACAAAAGACGGTTCCACCCGCCAACTTGAAATGACCGTTTCACCTATTGTCAATCATGAAAAGATATTTAAGGGAGTACTGGCATCATTCAGGGATATGACTGAATCTTTTAACCTGTCCTTAAAGGCTGAAAATCTTTCCAACTTTGCAGGTATTATAGGAAAGGATAAAGCTATGCAGGATATTTTCAGACAAATCAGGGATGTTGCCCTGTACAATTATCCTGTACATGTTTCCGGTGACACGGGTACGGGAAAAGAACGGGTGGCGTTTGCCATTCATGATATCAGCTCATTTGGAAGCGGTGCCTTTGTTCCTGTAAATTGCGGAGCCATCCCTGAAGGGATTGTGGAAAGTGAATTATTCGGACATGTCAAAGGTGCTTTTACAGGAGCAGTCAAAGAAAGAAAAGGAAGATTTGAACTGGCCCATAAGGGAACTCTCTTTCTAGATGAAGTGGCTGATCTTCCCTTAAAAACACAGGTAAAGCTTTTAAGGTTTTTACAGGAAGGCTCTTTTGAAAAAGTCGGAGGGGAGAAAAAAGTTTCTGTTGATGTCAGAATTATCAGTGCTGCCAATAAAAATCTTAAAGAGGAAGTTATGGCCGGCAGATTCAGGGAAGACCTTTTTTACAGGCTCAATGTCATCCCCATCCATCTTCCTCCCTTAAGGCAGCGCAAAAGTGATATCCCTCTTTTGGCCGGTCACTTTTTAAAGGAAGCGGAACAAGAAAGCCCAAATGCAATTCCAGAACTTGCCGATGAAGCCCTTGATATAATGCTTGATTATCATTGGCCGGGAAATGTCAGGGAATTAAAAAATATGATCCAGTTTTCCGTGGTGCGCTCAAGAGGAAAGAAAATTTTGCCGTCGGATCTGCCCATGGAAATCATCAAGGACAGGGATATTACTTTTCGGCTCTCAAGCAGTCCAAAGGCACCAGAGATCATTCTTTCCAAGGGCAAACTTGACATTGAATCAGTTAAGACTGCCATCAAACAAACCGGTGGAAATAAATCTAAAGCGGCAAGGTTGCTTGGTGTTGGAAGAGCTACCCTTTACAGATTTTTTGCCCGGAACGAAGAAATAAAAAATTATGTGGATCAGTTTTGACAAATACAAGAAACCTTGCAATGTCTGCCCAACAATTTATTGATAGAATCTCTCAATCAAGCGGACCTGATAAATAATCAGTTTTTTAAAAGGAATCAATATGAACCACCTGGTAGCACTAATATTTATCTTGTTTATTGTGATCTTGTTTTCAGGATGCGGCATACCTGATCTGCCGGGTCCCATAGGAATTCCAGGATTATAATAAAGATATGCCGGATAAAGAAAAAAGCAGATATGGGGAGTAAAAACAGGGAATTATCCCCTGGATAGGATCTATGAAAATTTTTAAAAATATCTCATTTTACGCATTTGGGTGGGCTGCCAAATCATTAACTTCACTGCTGTTTTTGACTTGTCATGTCAGAGTATTTGGCCGCGAAATTGAAGAACAATATTTAATTAAAAATCCGGGCAAAGGTCTTTTATATGCTTCCTGGCACAGGGGCATTTTTTATTTTATCTATTTTTACAGGAACCTTAAATTTGTTGTCATGGCAAGTGCAAGCAAAGATGGAGAACTGGCTGCACAAGGCGCAAAAAGATTTGGCTGGATTCCAGTAAGAGGTTCCTCCAGCCGTCGAGGGTCAGAGGCACTTTTAGAAATGCAGGGGCTATTCAAAATGGGACATAGTGGTGGGTTAGTTGTTGACGCTCCTACAGGGCCTGCTTATATATCTAAAATTGGTATCATTGTTCTTGCTAAAAGAACCGGGCTTCCACTGATTCCGGTTATATGGAGTGTGGATCGTTGCTGGCACCTGAAGAGCTGGGACAGATCGATTATTCCCAAACCATTTTCAAAAATTATATTTATTTATGGTAATGAGTTCATACATGTCCCCTCCAACGCTTCCAGGGAAGAATGTGAGAATTATAGAAAAAAGCTTGATGATGTGCTACACGGGATGATGTATCAGGCAGATCATTTTTTTAATTTTCCCGAAATAAATGATCCCCGCATGATAAAGGTTCCCAAAAATCCCTTGTGATTACATGAGTAATTGTTATCTTATAGAAACAATCTGCTGGTTTGTTACTATTATGTAGATATTTTCTATTTTGAGAGGAAGAATTAATGCAATTTTTAAAAAAAAAGACATTGACGGGTCTGGCAAGGACCTGTGGCTGAGCGGCAAAAATTAGTCCGACGGATCTGTCGGATGCGCTAAAAGGCATTATGCCATCATCTGACCCAAATCTTTTAGTGGGCATTGAGACTGCTGATGATGCAGCAGTCTATAAATTGTCCAATGGGTTGGCAATGATTAATACTGTTGATTTTATAACGCCGCCGGTTGATGACCCATATTGGTTCGGCCAGATCTCGGCTGCAAATTCTATTTCAGATATATACTCAATGGGAGGCAAACCTCTCACAGCTTTGAATTTGGTCATGTTTCCTTCCAAAATTCTTGATATGGGTATCTTGCATGATATTTTGCGAGGCGGGCATGATAAGGTTGTTGAGGCAGGTGCCTGTTTGGTTGGAGGGCACTCTGTTGATGATGAAGAACCGAAATATGGCCTGTGTGTTAATGGTATTGTTGATTCTAAGCGGGTGATCACCAATGCGGGTTCAAAACCAAATGATGCTCTGGTCCTTACAAAACCTCTTGGTTCAGGAGTCTTATTTAATGCCGTGCGTTCCGGAAAATTGCCATTTAAAAACCTGGAACAGGACGTCTTACCTGTACTTGCTTCCTTAAATAATATAGCCATAACCACAGCTCTTAAATTTGATTTACATGCCTGCACCGATATTACAGGATTTGGTATTCTTGGCCATCTGCTTGAGATATCCCTTGGGTGCGATGCCCGGGTGGTGGTGGATTTCAATGCCCTGCCACTCTATCCTTATGCCTTGGAAATGTATAATAAAGGTGAAACAACCGGAAGCAACAAGGGCAATCGCCAGATGGTTAACACTCACAGCTTTGATATACAAACCTCATTGTCAAAAGCCGAAGAAGAGTTACTGTTTGATCCCCAGACCTCAGGAGGTTTGTTGTTATCTGTACCGGACACTCAATGCGAAGACCTTATTCTTGCTTTGAAAACTGCTGGAATTGCTGTTGCTGAAAAGATCGGATATGTAGTTGCCGAACCTGTGGGGATTACCGTTATATAAGCCCTCATCTTCTTCGTTATCAAGGTTGAGCCGTCAGACGACTACAACTGCAACCTTGCTGCCTTGAATATGAGAGCTTCATGGCTTTTGCAACATTAGGGTAAATAATGGAAATCTATTTTGTTATAGGAGGGTTAAGCCTGATAACCGGGTTTTTGTCCGGTTTACTGGGTATTGGCGGCGGTATAATTCTTGCCCCGCTTCTTTTATACGTACCTCCTGTATTTGGCCTTGAACCACTTGGTATGCGTGATGTGGCAGGCCTTACAATTGTACAGGGGCTTTTAGCATGTCTTGGTGGTGTCCTTGTACATCGCAAATTCCAATTTATAAGTGAAAAACTTTCCCTAATCATGGGGACTACGATTTTTATTGCTGCGGGTATTGGCGGGGCTGCCTCAGGATTTATCTCGAATGAAATATTGCTCTTTATCTTTGCCTGCCTGGCCTTTGTGGCAGCCATATTGATGATAACACCTGTAAGAAATGACTCTGAGAAACCAGATGCAGCAAGAGTGAAATTCAGGTGGAAACGTGCTGTCAGTGTTGCTTCGGGTGTTGGTCTGCTTGGCGGCATGGTTGGGCAAGGAGGTTCTTTTATCCTTATCCCCTTAATGAGTTCCTATGTTAAGATTCCAACAAGAATTGCCATTGGCAGCAATCTGGCAATTGTAATGCTGTCATCTCTGGCCGCCTTTATTTCCAAGGCGGCAACCCATCAGATACAATGGTTATTGACTATACCCATCGTGCTGACTGTAATTCCATTTGCATACCTTGGTGGATATGTCAGCTCAAAAATATCAGTCCTGTGGCTTCGAAGAATTTTAGCTTCTTTGATTGCTGTTGCCGCCCTGTGGATGTGGTTATCTTTGTTGCGCTAAAAGATCGCACAAAAATTTATTATGTTTTCGATCCTAAGGTTTAAGACTGAATCATGTTTTATTCAATAAAACATTCAAGCCTGAACCATTGTTGGTTTTGGTAAAATGAATAGTAGATCCTTCAGCAAATTCCCCTTTTAGAATAGACATGGACAAAGGATTTTCAAGCTCTTGCTGAATAACCCTTTTTAAAGGGCGTGCACCAAAAGTGGGATCATATCCTTTTTGGGCCAGGTATTCCATTGCCCTTTCATCCAGATGGATCTTCAGGCTGCGTGATTTGAGCCGTTGATTGAGTTTTTCGATCTGGATTGTGGCAATCTGTTTAATATTTTCCATTGTCAAAGCATGGAAAGTAATTATTTCGTCAATCCTATTTAAAAATTCCGGTCTGAAAACCTCTTTTAATGCATGGGCTATTTTCTGCTGAATATTCGTATCATCAAGTTTATCAGTTCCAATTTCCTGTAGGAATCGTGACCCCACATTGGATGTCATAATAATGATGGTATTTCTAAAATCCACTGTACGACCATGTCCGTCTGTCATCCTGCCATCATCTAAAACCTGCAAAAGAACATTAAAAACATCCTGATGAGCTTTTTCAATCTCGTCGAAAAGGATAACTGAATAGGGGCGCCTTCTTATGGCCTCTGTTAAAAATCCTCCTTCATCATACCCTATATATCCCGGGGGAGCCCCAATGAGCCTTGCCACTGAATGCTTTTCCATATATTCGGACATATCCACCCGTATCATGGCCTGATCACTGTCAAAGATGAATTGGGCAAGGGATTTTGCAAGTTCTGTTTTTCCAACTCCCGTGGGGCCCATGAAGATAAAGGTGCCGATGGGACGGTCTTCCGGCTGAAGTCCTGATCTGGCTCGCCTTACTGCATTGGATACAGCATCAATGGCTTTTTGCTGGCCAATGACCCTTTTTTTAATTTGATCCTCCATATGGATCAATTTTTCCTGCTCACCTTCCAACATTTTCGACACTGGAATCCCCGTCCAGATAGAAACTACCTCTGCTACATCCGACTCTTCCACATCTTCTTTGAGCATTCTTTTGTCCTGCTGGAAGTCTTTGAGGTCCTGTTTTTTAGTTTCAAGATCCCTTTGCAATTGTTGAATGGTGCCGTATCTGATCTGGGCTACCCTTTCAAGGTCTCCATTACGCTCGGCCACATGTGCCTGGGTCTGGAACTTGTCAATATCCTCCCTGATGCTGCTGATCTGTTGAATCAATTGTTTTTCACTGTCCCAGTGAAGTTTTAAAGGGGCAACTTCCTCTTTCATGACTATGATATTCATTTCAAGTTTTTCGAGCCGTTGTACCGACGCCTTGTCTTTTTCCCTGAGCAGCGCCTGTCGTTCAATCTGGGCCTGGGTAATTTTTCTTTGTATCTCATCAATAGCCCTTGGCATTGAATCAATCTCAATTCTCAGCCGGGAAGCGCATTCGTCGATCAGGTCAACAGCCTTGTCCGGTAAAAATCGATCTGAAATATATCGATTGGACAGGGTGGCCGCGGCAACTATTGCCGAATCTTTTATTCGTATCCCGTGGTGAACCTCATATTTCTCTTTTAACCCTCTTAAAATGGAAATTGTATCTTCCACTGTGGGCTCCTTTACAAAAACCGGCTGAAAGCGTCTTTCAAGGGCAGCATCTTTTTCAATATATTTTCGATATTCAGTAAGTGTGGTAGCGCCGACACATCTTAGAGAACCCCTTGCAAGGGCCGGCTTCAACATATTGGAGGCATCCACAGAACCTTCTGCTGCCCCTGCACCGACAACGGTATGCAATTCATCAATAAAAAGCACCACTTCCCCCTGGGCTGCTTCCACCTCTTTTAATACAGCCTTAAGCCGTTCTTCAAACTCACCCCGAAACTTGGCCCCTGCCAGTAATGACCCTATATCAAGGGTAATTACCCGCCTGTTTTTCAAGGTATCGGATACATCCCCTTCAATAATTCTCTGGGCCAGGCCTTCTACAATGGCTGTTTTCCCAACTCCGGGTTCACCGATCAGTACGGGGTTGTTTTTTCGCCTTCTTGAAAGAACCTGCACAATCCGCCGGATTTCCTCATCCCTTCCTATGACAGGATCAAGCTTTCCATCCCGGGCCAGCATTGTTAAATCCCGCCCGAATTTTTCCAAAGCTTGATATTTTTCTTCCGGATTCTGGTCTGTCACAGTCTGGTTCCCTCGGATATCCTTTAACACCTTTAAAATTGCTTCTTTTGTGACACCGTTTTGTTTCAAAAGATTAAAGGCATCTCCTTTGATTGTGGCAAGGGATATGAGGATATGTTCAAGACTCACATATTGATCCTTCATTTTCATGGCTTCTGAAAATGATAGATCCAAAACCTTATTACCATCTTGTGAGAGATAAATACTTGCTGAACCGGAAACTGTTACAAGTTTTTCAACACAGGCCTGAATATCTTTTTTCAGTGAATCCACCTGGACACCGATCTTTTTTAATATAGACAGAACAATTCCCTTATCGTCTTCTACCATGACCTTTAAAAAGTGGATCGGTTCAATGGCCTGGTTTCCATACTTTTTGGCCATATCATGTGCTGACTGAAAAAGTTCCTGTGATTTGATAGTTAATTTGTCTAACTTCATAGAACACCTTTTGTTATTATTTTTTATGTTTTATTACATAAAGTAATACAAAAAAATATTGCGTCAAGTTGGCTTTCCCTCTTTTTCTCGGCTTATCCACAGGGTACGTGGTTTTTCCATTGACAACTCCCACACTGTGGTATACTTTTAACTAAATCAATTTTTAATAACAAATAACTCTTTAATTTAAAGATATACAGGAATGGAAAGTAACACATTTAAGGACATCAGAGCAAGGCTGAGCAAGACCCAAAAAGAGATAGCACAGCTTCTTGGAGTCTCTACCAAGGCAATTCACAGCTATGAACAAGGCTGGCGCAAAATACCTCATCATGTTGAACGACAATTACTATTCCTGCTTTCCAGGACAATCCTGACGAATAAAAAAACTGCAGAAAAATGTTGGGATATCCAGAACTGTCCTGATAAAAAACTTAAAAAATGCCCGGCATGGGAATTTAATTCAGGCGAATTGTGCTGGTTCATAAATGGAACCAAATGCAATGGAGAAGCCCACAATTCGTGGGAGGACAAAATGGAAGAATGCAGAGCCTGCAAAGTTTTTAACAGTTTTTTTGAAGAGGAAAAAGGAATTTAACACCAATGGATGATTTTATTATACACAGCGTATGCAAAACCGAAAGAAATAATGCTACGGATTATCGCAAACAATTACCCCATGCTATCAATACAATTCTTACATCAATGGATGATGAGAGATGCTTTGCTCATATCGGAGATGAACCGATTCATTTTTCAACAAGCGTAAAAGAAATGATTGATAAATTCAGAGAGGTTCTTTTCCCCGGTTATTTTTCAAGTGAAAAAGTTGATGGTGCCAACCTTGTTTACAGCATGGGGCAGGCTGTTTCGCAGCTGTATGATATCCTGTCAGAACAAATTATTCATGTACTGAGGCATGACTGTTTGCGGTACGGGCAGGCATGCTCTGAATGTGAAAGCAGCGGCAATGGCATCGCATTAAAGGTGATCCAGGCGATCCCCGGCCTTCGCGTAACTCTGGCTGAAGATGTAAAAGGTGCTTATGATGGAGACCCTGCGGCAAAAAGTCATGACGAGGTCATTTTCTCATACCCGGGACTATTTGCCATCACCGTTTACAGGATTGCCAACATTCTATTCAATTTAAAAGTTCCCCAACTGCCGAGGATAATGACGGAACATGCCCATAGCCTGACCGGAATTGATATCCACCCAGGTGCAAAAATAGGAGAAAGATTTGTCATTGACCACGGAACAGGTATCGTTGTTGGTGAAACCAGTGTTGTTGGCAATAATGTCAGAGTGTATCAGAATGTTACCATTGGTGCCCTGTCTCTTCCCCCAAATGCAGGAGCAAAGCTAAGAGGGGCCAAGCGCCATCCCACCATTGAAGACGATGTTATTATATATTCCGGAGCCACCATCCTGGGAGGCGAAACCACCATTGGTAAAAGATCTATTGTAGGGGGAAACGTCTGGCTTACCCATTCCATTCCTGCGGACACCAAAGTATTTATGGAGTCCCCCAGCCTTATTTACAAACACCAGGACAATCAAAAGGAGCTAAACCATGAATACCAAACCTGATATAACTAAAACCTGCGGTGATACACCGCTGGTATATTTGCAAACCGCCAGCAATGAGACTGGAGCAAACATATATGGAAAACCTGAATTTTTTAATCCTGCTTCCAGCGTAAAAGACCGGATCGGGCTCGCCATGATTGAAGATGCCCTTAAAACAGGAAAAATTGATTTGGAATCCACCATTGTCGAACCCACCAGCGGCAATACAGGTATTGCCCTTGCCTTTGTGGCAAGGGTAAAAGGGTTAAAACTGATTTTAACCATGCCGGAAACCATGAGCATTGAAAGGCGGGCGCTGTTAAAACATCTGGGTGCAACACTTGTTTTGACCGAAGGATCTAAAGGCATGAAAGGCGCCATTGAAAAAGCAAAAGAAATTGTTGAAAAAATGCCCAACGCCTTTATGCCGGACCAGTTTTCCAATCCTGCCAATCCTGAGATCCATAGGAAAACTACTGCTTTGGAAATCTGGAATGATACAAATGGCAAAATTGATATCTTTGTAGCTGGAGTTGGAACCGGCGGGACTATTACCGGTGTATCAGAAGTCTTGAAACAAAAGAAACCAGAATTAATTTCAGTGGCAGTAGAACCTGCTGCTTCACCTGTTATTTCCGGAGGAAACCCCGGCCCTCACAAAATCCAAGGTATTGGAGCAGGCTTTATCCCTGAAAACCTGAATGTGGACATTCTCGATGAAATCGTTCTGGTTGAAAATGAGGAGGCCTTTCAAGGGGCAAAAGATCTTGCAAAAAACGAAGGCATTCTTTGCGGCATTTCATCGGGTGCGGCATTTCATGCCGCAAAAACCGTTGCATCCCGCCCGGAGAATAAAGGCAAGACCATTGTGTTTATCATCTGCGATACAGGGGAAAGATATTTGAGTACTGATCTTTTTAATGAATCCTGAATAGATATATGATTCAAATTTCCCTTGATAAGTTTTAACCTCCAGTAAAGATTAATCTAACACTTCTTTTCTCAGTGTCCTTTATAATATAAACTGGTACCTTTCAGAATAATTGATGTTGTGAATTTGTGAGAGTTTTTCAAACTATCTCACACAGATTCATAGCTCAATTATTCTATATTATTCTGTTTGATGAATGAAATTTTTCCCGATCACATGATGTAGTGTCCGTCTTTGATAAAAAAAATAGGGACTGTTAATAATAATCAACACCCCTAAAACATTGACCTTCACACCGGACATATAGACTTATGTTGCGAGCGGGTCTAACCCTCTAAAATAATAACAAAATTTGACTTGCTGGCTGCAAATCCATATTGATAATAAATTCAATGAGTTAGAATGCATTTCTAAAATTCTTAAAAAAACT
>Ga0307989_1000349_pt1 | contig 31432 bp, 22 predicted proteins | sample EllFjometagen185_FD_203164 | JGI IMG/M metagenome (GOLD analysis project Ga0307989, IMG submission 203164) | Marine microbial communities from Ellis Fjord, Antarctic Ocean - #185 | ecosystem: Environmental > Aquatic > Marine > Unclassified | place: Southern Ocean | collected 2014-10-08 | reverse complement strand
ACCCCAATAACGCCCCCAACTTTCGTTTGCCCAAACTCCTCCCAAAAATGTTCCGATAGTTAGAAAATATAAACCAACCGTTGCTGACATTTCGTTTATGGTAGTGAGCTGTTCAATAAAACCAGAGACTTTATCTTCGTTTGCTTTATTTCGCAATACAATTAAGATTAATACCAGAACTCCAAGAAACGAGCTTAATCCAATAAAACCATAACTCGCCGTTATAATGGCTACATGAATTGTTAACCAATACGATTTTAGTACCGGCACCAAATTCGTAACCTCCGGATTCATCCAACTTAAATGCGCCACAAAAAGTGCAATTCCCGAAAGAAAAGAGGCCGTACCTACAACCATCGGATATTTTCGTCCGAAAATAAAACCTGCCAACATTGTTGCCCAGGCAACATAGACCACCGATTCGTAGCCATTACTCCAAGGTGCATGACCCGAAATGTACCATCGTATTGCCAGACCAGCTGTATGAATTAAAAACCCAATAAATATCAAACTAAAAAACGATATGCGTAAAACTTTTGGCAATTGTTTTCGCCTGAAAATATTTACAAAAAGCACAAACAATAGCGAAAATCCGAATAACAAATAAAAAGGGAAAATTCGTTTAAATGGATTCACTTTATTGTATAAAATTTCAATGTCCTTTTTGTTTTGCGAAGGAAGTAAATCAGCACCAAACTTCTGCTGAAAGTTTGCCACTGCTTGTAAAACCTGGATTGCTTCGTTATTTTTCTGTTCAGCAACAGATTGTAAAAGAAGCTGAAAACCACTCTTCACAAAAATAGAATCGCCACCTGAATAATCGTTCGCCACTGCGCCCGGCGGATACCAACTTGCCTCTCTGGTAGAACGAGGATATAAATTTAACATCGCCCCCTGAAAAACCATAAAACAGACGTTAACCCGCTCATCAACATTTATATATTCTTTTTCAACCCGGTTACGAAAAGCAGGAGCTTTTGCGTATGCGGCCTGAACAGCTTCCGAAATTAAATAATTTCCCTGAGCATCAAAAAGCTGCTGAATTGTAACGTACTTTCCATTCACTCCCAACTCATTTCCCAACGTTTTGTCTGAAATACGAACAATGGGTAATGTTCGCCAAATTTCGGGGTTAACCATCATACTTAAAATTACCTCATCGGCAGACATCCCATATAACGTTGACTTCCCACTAATTTTCCTTACAATTTCGCTCGACAATGTTGACACGGGTTCAATTCGGCCATCAACTCCTTGTACCCATAATTCGCTGAACTCTTTTACCAATTGATTGTCGATATCCGGAATGCTTGCTCCGGCACCTGATTGTGCAAAGGTGCTGAATGATAATCCGCCAATAGCAAAAAGTACGACCACTGATTTTACCGCACTTTGCTTTAATTTGCGCGCTAAAAACTGGAAGTACGAATTTTTATTCACCAACGATAAAATGAATCCCAGAATTAACAAAGCATATCCCAGATAAGTAATCCATGTTCCCCAAAAATCGTGATTCACCGAGAGTATTGTTCCCTTTTCATCGGAATCGTACGACGACTGAAAAAACTTGTAGCCTTTGTAATTTAAGGTATTATTCATAAAAATTCTGAACTCTTTTTCGAGGCCGGAATTGGCATCTTTTAACACCACTTCGGAAGCAAACGAAGAGGGAGATTTTGACCCCGGATATCGTTCGAGTTGAAAATCTTTTAAATGAATACTGAAGGGAACAAAAATTGGTTTTGCGCCATAAGCCAGCTTCAGCTTTCCATTCCCAAGCGGAACAGAAACGGTATCGGGGGCAACTCCCGAATGACCAAAAACAGATAAAGTTTGTTGATTAATTCCATCTGATATTTGAATGAGCACCGCATCTTCGCCGGTTTCACCCTGACTTTTTACTGCAGTAAAAGTGGCGCTTGGATAAAAATTCCGAAGTAAAAACCGAAATCCACCGTAACCATACAAAAACATGTTTTTTGTCTGGATTGTATCTCCAGCAGCAAATGTTACCGTTTCCTGACTCGCCATTGTTGTCTCCTCAATTTCTGCATCTGCGGTCATAAAAAGTTGTTGGTCTTGCATAAAAAACCGAATGGCCGTTTTTGTATCCGACCTAAATCCGGCAGTAAATCCGGGGTATTCCAACACCTCACCTTTTCGGAATGTATAACTTTCCATTCCCTGCGCACCTGGTGTGGAAAATACAAAATCGATAACTGCCTCTCCGTTTTCTGTCGGAATGGCTTTTCGCTCCGCATTTTCTATATAACCAAGCGATTTGATTTTTACATTTTGCCCATTTACATTAAACCGAGCAGTAAACTGCTTTGGAGAAAGTTCAGAAAACCTGACTTTCTTTTCCATTTGTTGCTTTTCGAAACCGGCATAAAAATAACTTTCGGAGGAAAGAATAAAATTGGAACTTTGATTTTCGCGGATGTGCATTACTCCTTCGTAACTTAAATACCGGGTAATTGCTGCTCCCAATAAAATTACCAAAAACGAGATATGAAATAATCCAAGCGTAAACCGTTGCCGAGTAAAAAATTTATATTTCAGTAAGTTATTAATCAAGTTTAGTGCAAGTAAAGCCCAAATTAATTCGAACCAGTGCGTTTTATAAATTAAAGCTTGTGCAGTTGGTGTGCCGTAATTGCTTTCAACAAAAGTGGCAATTGCCATTGAAAATGCCAGTGCTAAAAATAAAAATGCCATAAATGGCATGGATGTTATGAAAGAGTATAATTTTTTCATTTTATTCTGAAATTAGTTGGAATACAGAAGACACCCCTCTGTCCTTCGGACATCTCCCCTGAGGGAGAATCGAAAACAAAGTGAAACACCGAAGTCGGAAGTTTTTTTGTGCCAAACGATTGTCTATTGTACTCCAATATTAATTAATTTTGAAGGGCTGAAAATACTGCTTATTTAGAACAATTCAAAACTACATGGATTTATTTCTTTTGATGTTTTACCTAATGAATAAAAAGGGAAAGACTACCCTCAACGAGAAAGAGTAAAAAAAAGGATGGCATCCCTATATTCTATGTAGAATAGGATGCCATCCTTTCCGTGTACGGGTGCAGCGATTTCCAAATCGCTGTCTTTTATTCACCCGGTGACTTGGAGTCACCGGGTGAATTTCCTTATTGCAAAAACGAAAGTGCTTTTTCAATGGCTGCCTGCAAGCCAGAAACATCTTTTCCGCCTGCTGTTGCATAAAATGGTTGACCGCCGCCACCACCTTTAATCTCACGACCGGCTTCGCGAACAATTTGCCCGGCATTTAACCCTTTTTCGCTAACCAAATTATCAGAAATCATAATTGTTAAATTTGGTTTGCCGTTTATTTCTGCACCCAATACAAGAAATAAATTTTCCGTTTCACCTTTTAACTGAAAGGCCAAATCTTTTACTAAAGCTGCGTTGTCCACCGAAATTTTACCGGCAATTATATTTACACCATTTTCAAACAAAACTTTACTTTTCAAATTTGCTTTTAATATTTTCAAACTCTCGCGTTGAAAACTATCAAGCTGCTTTGCAAACTCAGAATTTTCCTGCATTAAATTCATTACACTTCCCAGAAGGTCTTTCGACCCTTTAAAAGTTTCCTGAATACTTTTTAAAGTTTTAATTTGGTCGTTTACATACTTCTCGGCACGGGCGGCAGTAATTGCTTCTATACGCCTCACTCCCGCAGCAATTGCACTTTCCGAAACAATTTTTAGCATTCCAATTTGTCCGGTTGCATTCACATGTATTCCACCGCACAATTCTACCGATTCGCCAAATTTTATTACGCGAACTGCATCGCCATATTTTTCGCCAAAAAGCATCATCGCACCCGAATTTTTGGCTTCATCAATTGGCATTGCACGATTTTCTTCTTGTACCGAATTTTCGCGGATTGTTGCATTCACAATTTCTTCCACTTTTTCAATTTCCTCATCGCTTAACTTTTGAAAGTGAGAAAAGTCGAAACGAAGATGGTCGGCATTTACCAACGAGCCTTTTTGTTCGACATGCGTTCCCAGAACTTCGCGCAAAGCTGCATGAAGCAAGTGAGTAGCAGTGTGGTTATTTGCAATTTTACTCCGCCGCCCACTGTTTACAACTGCCTTGAAAAAATCATCTGGATTTTCTGGCAATTTTGCCACTAAATGAACGGTTAAATTATTTTCTTTCTGAGTGTCGGTAATTGAGATTTTTGCACCATCCGATTCAATGTAACCGGTGTCTCCAATTTGTCCGCCCGACTCGCCATAAAATGGCGTTTGGTCGAAAACCAATTGATAAAATGATTTCTTTTTCTGTGTTACTTTCCGGTAACGGGCAATTCTAATTTCGGTTTCCAGATTATCGTAACCCAAAAATTCAGTCTGTTCTATTTTTCTAATTTCTACCCAATCGTCGGTTTCTTGTTGCGCTGCATTTCTTGAACGGTTTTTTTGCGCTTCCATTTCAACAGCAAAACCTTTTTCATCAACAATCAAACCATTTTCCCGTGCAATTAATTCGGTTAAATCAAGCGGGAATCCAAATGTGTCGTACAAAACAAATGCGTCTTTTCCCTGAATTTCACCCAGACTATTTTTCTTAACTTTTATAATAATTTCGTCTAACAATTTTATTCCGGTCGAAAGTGTACGCAAAAACGACTCTTCCTCTTCTTTTATTACTTTTTCGATTAAAACTTTCTGGCTTACCAATTCGGGGAAAGCATCGCCCATGGTATCTTTTAATGCTTCAACCAATTTATAAATAAAGGCATTTCTGAAACCAAGAAAAGTATAACCATAACGCACAGCACGGCGCAAAATCCGTCGAATTACATACCCCGCTTTATTGTTCGATGGCAACTGACCATCGGCAATTGCAAAGGCAACTGCACGTAGATGATCGGCAATAACACGCATGGCAATATCTGTTTTTAAATCAGAGCCATATTTAGTATTACTTAGTTTACCAATTTCTGCAATAGTATTTTGGAAAACATCGGTATCGTAGTTCGAAGTAACACCCTGTACAACCATACAAAGTCGTTCAAATCCCATTCCGGTATCCACATGTTTATCGGGTAAATCTTCAAGGATTCCGTTTGCTTTTCTATTAAATTGAATAAAAACCAGGTTCCATATTTCAATAACCAGTGGATGATCCTTATTTACTAATTCGGCCCCAGGGAGTTTATCTATTTCTTCTTGCGACCTTAAATCAACATGAACTTCGGAACAAGGTCCACACGGACCACTTTCGCCCATTTCCCAGAAATTGTCTTTTTTACTGCCGTTTAAAATTCGTTCGGCAGGTAAATATTTTCCCCAATAATTCGCCGCTTCATCATCGCGTTCCAAATTATCGTCTGAACTTCCTTCAAAAACAGTAGCATAAACCCGATCTGCTGAAACACCCATTTTTTCAACCAAAAATTCCCATGCCCAATCCACTGCATCTTTTTTAAAATAATCGCCAAACGACCAGTTTCCCAACATTTCGAACATCGTGTGGTGATAAGTATCTAAACCCACTTCTTCAAGATCGTTATGTTTTCCAGAAACCCGCAAACATTTTTGGGTATCGGCAATCCGATTCCATTTCACTGGTTCATTTCCCAAAAACAGATCTTTGAATTGATTCATCCCTGCATTTGTAAACATTAAAGTTGGGTCTCCTTTAACAACCATAGGTGCCGAATCAACAATTTGATGTTTTTTTTCTGTAAAAAAATCAAGAAAATCTTTACGTATTTCTTTAGAAGTTTTTGTCATACGTGTCTTATTTTAAGCTGTTTTTGTTAATTTTTATTAATCCAAATAAAATAATTTCACCAATCGTAAGTTATTTCATTAACTTTGCGGCTTCAAAAATACTTGGTTACTTTTAAGTTTGCAAAGTTATACGATTAAATTAATTTTGTTAGAACCAAGAAAAAATAGCCTTAAATATATGGCGAAGAAGAAATATAGATTTAATCCGGATACCCTAAGTTACGAAAGAGTCGGGATTACATTCAAAGAAAAATCCACTAAATTTTTTGCTTATTTATCGAGTAGTTTAGCCTTTGCGCTTATTATTGTGGTGATTATTATAAACGCATACGACACACCCAAAACAAAAGCACTGCAGCGCGAAAATCGACTTCTGTTAACTCAATATGAATTAATGGACAAAGATTTAAATAAGATTGAAAGTGTTTTGGAAGAACTTCAAAATCGCGACGACAATATTTACCGAGTGATTTTTGAGACCGATCCAATCCCATCTTCAGTTAGAAAAGCCGGGTTTGGGGGTTCAAATAAATATTCTCATTTAGAAAGTTTGGGTAATAGTGAGTTAATAATTGAAACAGCCCGAAAGTTGGATGTAATTTCCAAGGAAGCATACATTCAGTCGAAATCGTACGATGACGTTTTAAATCTGGCTTTAAATAAAGAAAAAATGTTGGCAGCAATTCCGGCAGTACAACCGGTTTCAAATAAAGACTTAAAAAGAACCGCAAGTGGTTGGGGTATTCGCATGCACCCCATTTACAAAGTACGCAAGATGCATTATGGCATGGATTTTACGGCGCCAGTTGGTACACCTGTTTATGCAACAGGCGACGGGAAAGTAATTGAAGTAAAAGGTTCAAAAAGAAGCCGTTCGGGATTTGGATTAGAAGTAATTATCGACCATGGTTTCGGGTACAAAACTCTCTACGGACATCTAAATAAATTTAATGTAAAACGAGGACAAAAAGTAAAACGAGGCGACATAATTGCTTTTGTTGGAAATACAGGTGGATCAACTGCCCCACACCTACATTACGAGGTGCATAAAAATGGCAACAGAGTAAACCCTGCATACTATTACTACAAGGATTTAACCCCACAGGAATACGATAGAATGATTGCGATTTCAACTAATATTGGACAATCGCACGACTAAATTTTATTTAATACCGAAATTAATACAATCAGTATTTTTTTGAAGTGAAATACCAAATTTCAAAAAATTCAAATCACAAATAATTTTCAAAACTCAATATTAAAAACGATTTTGAAAATTTAAATTTTGGTGCTTATTATTTATTTGTAATTTGGTACTTGTTATTTGAGATTTTATGTACTGTAATCAGAATTAATAAATTGTGCCATACAAGAAACCTAAAATAGAGAAGGTAATTTTTTCAATTGGTGAAGTAGCTGAAATGATTGGCGAAAACACTTCATTAATTCGTTATTGGGAAAATCAATTTGATGCCTTAAAACCAAAAAAGAATAACAAAGGCAACCGCTTATTTACCAAAGAAAATATTGATTTAGTGAAGCTAATACATCATTTAGTAAAAGAACGTGGTTTAACTTTAAAAGGGGCTCAACAAAAATTAAAGGAGAACCGTGAAGAAACAATTGAAAACTATGAAATTGTAAAGCGCTTGCAAATTGTTCGAGGTGAATTAATAAAAATCAAGAACGGTTTAGATGAATAATTCGACTTTTTTTCCAATATCCATCGGAAAGGAATATTAACTCGATAAACAACAAAATGGCAAAACTCAAAGAAATAATAAACTATCTTGAAAATCTGGCTCCATTAAGTTTGCAAGAATCATATGATAATGCAGGGTTAATAGTTGGAGATTCAAATATTAATGTTTCTACAATTCTAATTACATTAGATGTTACCGAAGAAATTATTAATGAAGCGATTGAAAAAAACGCCCAACTTATAATCGCGCACCACCCCATTATTTTTTCGGGGCTTAAAAAAATTACCGGAAAAAACTACGTGGAACGTTGCATAATAAAAGCCATAAAAAACGAAATTGCAATTTATGCAGCGCACACAAATCTCGACAATGTAACAGGTGGCGTAAACAGTAAAATTTGTGAAAAACTCAAATTACAAAATTGTAAAATACTGCAACCAGCTTCCGACCAACTAAAAAAACTGGTAACTTTTATTCCAACAGAACATTCTGACAAAGTTCGTGAAGCCGTTTTTTCAGCTGGAGCAGGGAATATTGGGAAATACGATTCGTGTGGATATTCAACCAACGGAATAGGAAGTTTTAGAGGGAACGAAAACAGTCAGCCATTTAGCGGAGAAAAAGGCAAAACTCAAATTGAAAATGAAGTCCGGTTCGAAACCATTTTCCCAACTTACTTACAAGGAAAAATAATTCAAGCTTTGTTAAATTCTCACCCCTACGAAGAAGTTGCTTACGATATTTATTCACTTGAAAATAAATTCAATAAAGTTGGAATGGGAATGGTAGGAATTTTACCCACCCCTGTTTCTGAAAAAGAATTTCTTATTCAACTTAAAAATACTTTTAAAACCGGAGTAATTAAACACACGGCCTTATTAAAAAAAGAAGTTAAAAAAGTAACGATTTGCGGAGGTGCCGGATCATTTCTTTTAAAACAAGCAATTGCGGCAAATGCAGATTTTTTTGTGTCGGGAGATTTTAAATATCACGAATTTTTCGATGCAGAAAACAAAATTGTTATTGCAGATGTTGGACATTTTGAAAGCGAACAATTCACTAAAGAACTTTTTTATGAGTTACTTACAAAAAAATTCCCTAAATTTGCAATCCATTTATCAGAGGCGAATACCAATCCGGTTTTTTACTTCTGATTTTTTAGTTAGAATTTAAACATTACGAAGGATGAAGACGAAATATTCGAGGCAAGAAGACAAAGACATTTCTATTGAGGAAAAGCTGCGCGCACTGCATGATTTGCAAAGTGTGGTTTCCGATGTGGATAAGATAAAAACATTACGTGGAGAACTGCCATTAGAGGTTCAGGATTTGGAAGATGAAATTACCGGATTAAAAACAAGGTTGACTAATCTGGATGTTGAAATAAAAAATCTGGACACTTCGGTTAGTAATAAAAAAATTTCGATTAAAGATTCGCAAGCTTTAATTACAAAATACACCGAGCAACAAAATAATGTTCGCAACAACCGTGAATTTGATTCTCTTTCAAAAGAAATGGAATTTCAAAATCTGGAAATTGAACTGTCGGAAAAAAGAATTCGTGAATTTTCAGCTGAAATGAGTGAAAAGAAAGAAACTGTTTCTACTTCAACCACGTCATTAAAAGAACGCCAGGAAGACCTTGAAAGAAAAAAATCGGAATTAAAGGAAATTACTGAGGAAACAAAAATTGAAGAGGAAAAGTTAAGATCAAAATCGGAAAAAATTGAAACTTTTATTGAACCGCGTTTATTAACTGCTTTTAAACGAATTAGAAAAAATGCACGTAACGGATTAGCTGTTGTTACTATTCAGCGCGATGCATGTGGCGGTTGTTTCAACAAAATACCACCACAGCGACAAATGGATATCGCCAACCGCAAAAAAATTATTGTTTGCGAATATTGTGGCCGTATATTAGTCGATCCTAAAATTAACGTACTTGAAGAAGATTCAGCTTCTGAATAAATATTAAAGCATATAGAAAAAGCCGATTCATTTTAAGATGAATCGGCTTTTTTATTTGTCAAATTTGCAGTGCGAATAGAAGTCGCACCGCGATTAAAACATAACTTGTACTCAACTTTCTTCCCGTTCTCATTAAACCCAAATACTTAATTTAAGTTTTTTTATGGCGGTTTGGAAACCACCACACCCAAAAGAAAAAAACGGTTCTTTTCTCGAAACTTGGAACTTTGAACTTTGAACTTTGAACTTAAACTACCAACTTCCACCGGCACCGCCTCCGCCAAAACCTCCTCCACCGAAGCCACCAAAACCTCCGCTTCCCGAAGAAAAGTTTCCAAACGAACCACCGCTTGAACGGCCACCTCCCGACATCATTCCCATTGCCAGCCAAAACGGCAAACTTCTTCCTGGTGAGTAAAATCTGCGTCGTCGTCCTCTACCAAAAACCGAAAAAATTAATACAAATACAATTATAAAAAATGGAACTACCGAGCCGCTATTTGCCTGCACATTCTGCTGATACTCTTCAGCCGAATATTCTTCGCGCGAGATTTCCATCATTACTTTAATACCACTCACTAATCCACCAAAATAATCATTTTGTTTGAAATAAGGAATCATTTCGTTATCGATTATTGTGCCGTTAACAACAGCATCGGGCAAAACTCCTTCTAAACCGTAACCAGTTGCAATAAAAACCTGTCCTTTGCTATTTCCAACTTTAGGTTTTAACAGCACCACAATTCCATTATCGCTATCTTTTTGTCCAACTCCCCATTTTTCGCCCAATTGAAATGCATAATCTCCCGGATCATTCCCTTCCAAATCGGCAACCGTTACAACTACAATTTGTGTTGAGGTTTCTCTTGCAAACTGAACGAGAGCATTTTCCAATTGGCTAACTTCATTTTGCGCTAAAACATTTGCAAAATCGTTTACCAATTTTGGTGGATTTGGCCGCTCAGGAATTTCGGCATGTAAAACTGTTACAACACTAAAAAACGCTACTAATATTATTATAAATTTTTTCATCGTTTATTTCGTTTCACCAAATGATATTTCATCCGTCAATTCATTTACATCGTCATCCTGATATGGAAAATGTGTTTTCAGTTGTTCTCCTGCTTTTACAATTCCTTCGGCTAAACCAACAGAATACAATCCCTCTTTAAATTTGCTCACCACTTCTTCTTTTATACTTTCCCAAAAATCTTCGGGTACTTTTTGGTTAATTCCGGCATCGCCGAGAATGGCAAATTTATTGTCGTTAATTGCCAGATAAAATAAAACTCCGTTACGAAGTTTCGTTTTATGAATTTCTAATTTCTCAAAAACATAAGCTGCCTGATCTAATACATCGCCTTTACATTTCGACTCGATATGAACCCGAATTTCGCCTGATGTATTGGTTTCTGCAACCCGAATTGCATTGGTTATTTGCAATTTATTTTCCTCTGTAAAATATTTTTGTACACTCATTTTTCTTTGAATTAAAATTGAACTTCCGGGGCAACTTCTGCTCCCTGCTGCGCTTCAAAATAGGTTTTCTTCTCAAAACCAAACCATCCCGAATATATTAGTTGCGGAAATTTACGGATGTATGAATTATATGTTTGTGTTGTATCGTTGAATTTCCGGCGTTCAACTGCAATTCTATTTTCCGTTCCTTCCAACTGCGCCTGTAAATCTAAAAAACTCTGGTTTGCTTTTAAATCAGGGTATCGTTCAACAACAACCATTAATTTACTTAAAGCCGATGACAATCCTTGCTGTGCCTGATTAAACTGCTGAATGGCTTGTGGAGATAAATTTGTTGGATCGATATTTACCGAAGTGGCTTTTGAACGAGCCTCAATTACTCCGGTTAAAGTTTCTTGTTCATGCGCTGCGTAACCTTTTACAGTATTCACCAAATTTGGTATTAAATCGGCACGTCGTTGGTAAACATTTTCAACTTGTGCCCACGACGAAGTTACCTGTTCGTCCATGTCAACCATTTTATTGTAGCCGCAACTTGAAAATAGAAATGCGCTAACAACTGCCAACAATACTATAAATACTCTTCTCATAATTTTTAATTTTATTGATATAGTACAAATATTTACAAAATGTGTCAAATATCAGCACAAAATTCGGGGAAAGGCAATAATTTGCCGCTGTATTTCATTTAACAAGAGATAAAGCAAAAAATGAGACAATCATCAGAAAATTTCAGAAGTGCCATTTTTGAAGGAATTCCAAATTATTTGCCCGAAGAAAAACCTTACAATCTGGAGGCAAATCACGCACCTAAACGAAAAGATATTCTTACCAACAAAGAAAAAAAACTGGCTCTTAAAAATGCATTGCGTTATTTTCCTATTCATTTACATCTTGTTTTGGCACCTGAATTTTTAGATGAATTAAATCGTTTTGGTCGAATTTATATGTATCGTTTTCAACCCGAGTATAAAATATATGCTCGCCCGATAAATGAGTACCCAGCCAAATCGAAACAAGCTGCTTCAATTATGTTGATGATTCAAAACAACCTCGACCCGACAGTTGCGCAGCACCCACACGAATTAATTACTTACGGCGGGAATGGTGCCGTTTTTCAAAATTGGGCACAATATCTTTTAACCATGAAATATTTGGCCGAAATGACCGATGAGCAAACATTGGTTATGTATTCAGGTCACCCTATGGGATTGTTCCCATCGCATAAAAATGCGCCACGCGTTGTGGTTACCAACGGAATGGTTGTACCAAATTATTCGGGTCGCGACGATTATGAAAAAATGAATGCGCTGGGTGTTTCGCAGTATGGACAAATGACTGCCGGTTCTTTCATGTACATTGGTCCGCAGGGAATTGTGCACGGAACAACAATTACGGTAATGAATGCGGCACGATTGCACTCTCCAGGTAATTTTGCCGGGAAAGTTTTTGTGACCAGCGGACTTGGAGGAATGTCGGGTGCACAAGCCAAAGCAACTGTAATTGCCGGAATGATATGCGTAATTGCTGAAATTAATCCTAAAGTAGTTGAAGTTCGCCACAATCAGGGTTGGGTTGATGAAGTTTATACAAATCTCGATGAATTGACAAAACGAATTACAATTGCTCGAAATAACAAAGAAGCCGTATCGCTGGCCTATCAGGGAAATGTTATTGATTTATGGGAAAAACTAGCTGAAGAAAAAGTTGAAGTTGAATTGGGTTCGGACCAAACTTCCTTGCACAATCCATTTGCCGGAGGTTATTATCCTGTAGGATTAAAACTTGAGGACTCGAATAAAATGATGGTGGAGCTACCCGAACTTTTTAAAGAAAAAGTTTATGAATCGTTGCGCCGACAGGTTGTTGCCATAAACAAAATGGTAAAAAACGGAATGTATTTCTGGGATTATGGAAACGCATTTTTACTGGAAGCGAGTCGTGCGGGTGCGGAAATAACCAACCCCGACGGGGAGTTTATTTATCCTTCGTATGTGCAGGACATTATGGGACCGCTCTTTTTCGATTATGGATTTGGACCATTTCGTTGGGTTTGTACATCTGGAAATCCTGATGATTTAGCAAAAACTGATAAAATTGCGGCTCGGGTTTTATCTGAATTAGCAAAAACTTCTCCCAAAGAAATCAAGCAACAAATGCAAGACAATATTCATTGGATAAAACAGGCCGGTAAAAACAATTTGGTAGTTGGTTCGCAAGCTCGAATTTTGTATGCCGATTGCAATGGACGGACAAAAATTGCCAAAGCTTTTAACGATGCAATCGCAAATGGAGATATTTCTGCACCAATTGTTTTAGGTCGCGACCACCACGATGTTTCCGGAACGGACTCGCCCTACCGCGAAACTTCGAATATTTACGACGGCTCGTCGTTTACTGCCGACATGGCTGTGCAAAATTTTGTTGGCGATGGTTTTCGCGGTGCAACATGGATTTCGTTGCATAACGGTGGTGGAGTTGGTTGGGGTGAAGTTATTAATGGCGGATTTGGGATGGTGCTCGATGGAACTTCCGAGTCAGAAAAAAGATTAAAAATGATGTTGCATTGGGATGTAAACAATGGCATTTCGCGAAGAAGTTGGGCACAAAACAAACCTGCTAACTTTGCCATTCAACAAGCAATGAAAGAGAACCCTGATTTAAAAGTTACTTTGCCAAACGAGGCGGATGAGAAATTATTAGATGAATTATTCTGAAAACATCATCGAATACGGGCGTTCAATTTCGTGTTGAAGTTCACTAATTCCGATGTTTCGACTTTTACGAATGTATTCTCTGCCATCGAGAAAAACCAAAATTGTAGGCGCTGCAAACACTTGATTTTGCGCTGCTACTTCCGGCAATTTATCCGATTTTATGTAAGCCAATTTTATTTTCGGAAATTCAGCTGCAATCAATTCTGCAACTTTAGGTTTTAATACTTTGCAAACGTTACATGCTTCGGTAGAAAAATAACCCAGAAGTGCCGGTTCCTCCTCTTTCAATTTTAAAAATTCGTCGAATGAATTTATCTCTACAAACATTTTTTCTGATTTAGTTTTAATATTGCCCTGTGCTCAACATCACCAAAGTACAAGCTTCAAAAGTTTCCACTCCACTTTTTTCAAGCAAAGTCATCAACGCATCGTTTTCCGTTCCCGGATTGAAAATTACTCTTTTTGGATTTAGCTCCAACAACTGATTGTAATATTCCGGCTGCCGTTTCAAACCCACATACATTGTTACAGTGTGGATATTTTCATTCATCGGAAATTCGGTTTGAATTTGAACATCTAAAACCTTCCCCATTCTTTTTGCAAGAGATACAACTTCAAAACCTTTTTGTCGTAAAAGATGAATTGCCATATTTGAATACCGGGCAGGATTTTCGCTGCCACCAATAACAAGAGTCTTTTTATTTTCCACGCTACGATTTTTTTAGAAGAACTACTGCGTTTACAGATATTCCCTCTTGGCGGCCTTCAAATCCTAATTCTTCGGTAGTAGTTGCTTTTACCGAAATTTGGCCAACGTCAATTCCCAAAACAACGGCCATTGTTTTTTCCATTACAGGAATAAACGATTTTAATTTAGGTTGCTGTGCACTAATTGTGGAATCGATATTTGCAATTTCGTAGCCCTTTTCTTTTACCAAATCATATGATTTCTGTAAAAGAATTTTGCTATCAATATTTTTAAATTCGGCTGAATTATCGGGGAAATGTGTACCAATATCGCGTAATTTTAATGCTCCAAGAAGCGCATCGCAAATGGCATGAATTAAAACATCACCGTCGGAATGGGCAATTGTTCCTTTTGAATGTGGAATTAAAACACCGCCCAACCACAAGTTTTCTCCTTCGGCTAAACGGTGTACATCATATCCCTGTCCTATTCGAAAAGTCATTATTTCTGATTACTAAAAGCATCAACATCGAATGAGAGGGTAAACCTCAGCGTATTTTCCAGAGGATGATTGCGTTGAGTTGGCAACAAATAGGAAAAATCGAGTGCAAATACATTCATTTTTAATCCGGCACCCGCCGTAATGTATTTACGGTTTCCTTTATTTTCGTGTTCATAAAAATAACCTGCCCGAATTGCAAACTGCTTGTTGTACCAATATTCCACACCCACCGAAAGCATTATTTCCTGCATTTCTTCGGCGAAGCCTCCGGGTGCATCACTAAAAGAAGTAAACATTCCTTTAATTGGGCCCATGTCAGAATAAATTCCACCCGGTAAAATAATACCACCCGCTTCATAATCGGTTGAATCTACCGGTGGAGTTGGAACCAATAATTTGTTTGCTTCCAATGAAAATGAAAATGAATTGTATTCATCTAATTCTGTTGTGTAAGATGCACCCAACTTCAACATTGTGGGAATAAAATCTTTTACTTTTCCGTCGGAATAAGAAATTTTTGAACCAATATTCTGAATATTAATTCCGGCTGAAAAAGTATTGTCCTTCCGATTAGCTCTAAATTCATTGTAATAATAAAACGCTACATCGGATGCAAATGAATGTCCGGGATGTGTTTCAACACCATTTACTAATTGCCCGCCGGTAAGGTCGGACCGGATGTAACGAACTGCAACGGCTCCGGAAAAAACTTCAGAAAGTTTACGAGCATAGCCTAAATCAATAGCAAATTCATTTGGGCTTTGTTGTCCCATAAATTCACCATGGTCGCTGGTAAAAACTATATCTCCAAGAGAAAAATATCGCAATGAAGTACTTACTGTTTGAACATCGTCTATTTTTTTAAAGGCTGTTAAATAGGCAAGATTTATGTCGTCAACCAAAGCACGTAACCATGGCGAATAAGACAATCCAACACCCATGTCGCTTTCGATAAAAGCAAATTTTGCCGGATTCCAGTGTTGCGAACTAACATCTGGTGTTGTTCCTACACCGGCATCTCCCATACCTCCTGCTCTCGAGTCGGGTGTAATCGACAAAAACGGAACTGCTGTAGTAATTGTATTTGCACCCGACGTAGTAGTCTGTGCCATAACTCCTTCAGAAACAATAACAAATAGTGCTATAAGAGTAAAAATTCGAACTAATCTGATCATAATTTTATTAAAATTGAGAACTGCAAAGATATAATAATTGTCTTTGTTGCCATCGTTAAACTACAAAAGTAAACGGCACATTTTACTAAAAATTACATCTGAATTAAAATTTTAGCGGGTTATCATCATTTTACCTGATTTTAATGCAATTAGTCCGTCGTTATTTTGAGCCGTAATTCGGTAAATATAAATTCCACTCCGGAGCTGAATTTGTGACTCATTCATATCCCAACGAACCGGATTACTACTTGTTCCGTTTGAACCAACTTGCTGCGAAAGATAGTCCACTCTCATTCCTGATTGATCGAAAATTTCGATAATCGTTTCTAAAGTTGCATCGGAGTGATTGTGTTTGAATGTAAAAAAAGTATAGTCGTCTAACGGGTTTGGATAGTTCATAACTTCTTCAATATAAAAATCGCCCGATACTTCGAATTCGATTTCAACTTCCGAAGAATTATTGGCAACATCCCATGCTTTTAATTTTAAGGAATGTTTCCCCACCGATAAATTCTGAAAAGTAAAATTAATTGATCCACTTGTATAGTCGTCCAAATTCGATTGATAAAAATTATTCAATACTAATACATTTGAATAATCATCGTCTAAAACTGCCGTTATATCGTGTCCAATTCCGTTTCCAACAGTATTTATTCCATTCTCGTCCGACAGAAACGCCAACAAAGTTGGAGATCTACTTGTACGATCGCCGGATAAAAAATTCTCCGAATCCATAAAAAGTTGAATATCCGGCCCAATATTGTCGGTAATAATTTCTGAATCGGAACTGCCAATTACAAAATTCTCGAAAGATCCGTGCGCATCTATTTCTCCATTCTTAGCATAATAAATAATCTTTCCTTTCCCCACATTATACGATATGTCTTTGGGCACCACAAAACTGAAAGAAAAATCGCCATTTGTAACGCTCGCCAGTCCTTTATGAATTATATTTTCGCGAACCTTAAAATTGATTGGATCGTAACCACCATTTCCCTGCGTATTCATCTGAACTTCTTTATCGTACACAATTGGAACAATCTCTCCCGAAAAATCATTTATTTTATTACCAAAAAAATCGGAAATATATCCAGTGATTGAAATTTCCTGTAATGCCCCAATGGTATCGGAAAGACCATTTGCAGCCTGCTCGTTAATATTTGTTGTAACTATACTTCGTTCGGGGTACGACAGTTTTAAAGCAGGATCGGCCAATAAACTGAAGTTTCTTTTATTTGTAGTGTTAATGGTATTTATTTTTGCCAGACGCATAATGTCACCCATCCGATAATGATTGCCGGCTTCGTCTTTTTGAAATACAAAATTGTAAAAACTACGACTCAGCAAAAAATTTGAATACGCAAATACAAGCCGAGTGGTTGAAAATAATCCGATTCCGCCCCCGCTCGGGTTAAACAAAATGTATTCACCAGCCGAAGGTACATCGGCATCGAACCGACTAAATTCGCAGGTAGCAGTTACAAAAATGGGGAGATTATTTGAATTCGACCAGGAATTAATATCACTTATATCGAGTACTCTCTCATCGGCCATGAACCTCGCATTTGCGTGTCCCACGTAATTCAAAACCAAAACACCATCTTTTACTCGTTTATTTATGGCATCGGTAACATCCGGATAACGTTCGCCAGCAGGTGTAGCTTCTTGTGTAAATGCATCAAAATAAATTTTATCTGTTTTAAATTCAGGATGATTCTCATTCACAAAGTTTGCCAGTTTCTCCGAATCTAACATGTGCATGGTTTGATTGTCGTCTTGATCGTCACCAATAAAACAAACAACATTTCTCCAATCTCCCAATGCCGCTGCCGAATAATAATTTAACACTTTATTAACCACCAATTCTGCTTCAAAAGCTGTCGATGCCGGAATTCGACCAATTCCAAGATCAACAGAACCGTTGTAAACACTTTCGTCTCCATCAAGAATTACATAATAATCGTCGGTTACAAAAGAGGCAACCGGGCTCAAGGAATTCTCCGATTGAAAAGTTGGAATAAAGTTTTTTGAGTCTTGGTTTATGTTTTTATTGTCGTAACTCCCATCCCCAAACAGTAGTACATATTTTAAATCACTTTCTCTGTCATAAAACATTTTTATGAAATTTCTGATGCCCGTAGCATTTTTACTGCCTGAACTAAATTCATTGTAAACCTGGTTAACGTTTACAACTTCAACACTCATATTATCATAAACCCGGTGAAAATCTGCCAATTGGTTTGCAGAATTTAAATAGTTAGGGTGTGTTATAATTAAAAAATCGGGTGTTTCTAAAGCATGTAAATTTTGGTTCTCAACTTCACTAACAAATACCGGTTCAGGAAAAATTCCGTTTGTATTTACCAATGCATATTCGCGCAATTCATCAGCTGGTCTTTTCGCCGTTGCCACATTTCCTGAAATCAGTAGCGGAACCTCTTTCATATTATGCATATCTGTAACATCAAAAACCTTCGTTTCAACTGAAGCACTTTCAATATTCATTTCAATAACATTGTCTGTTCCTACCGAATTAATATCGCGAAAAAATACTGTTTCATCGCCTGCTTTTAATTTTTTACGATAATTTATCTCAATAAAATCGAGCCAGGCAGTTGCATTGTCATCAACCGAACCATTAACGTTATCGCCAAAAAACTCTGTGCTTACTCTCAATTGTTCTGTTTGAACTTCTTCTGTAAAAAGTTCTTTCTCATCATCGGCATAAGTAGAGGTTTGACTACCGGTGTTCACACTGCCAAAGTTTAATTTTCCAATTTCGTTTTGGTTCACCAAAATATTTATTTCCGAAGTTTTACTGGAACGAGAAATTGCCGCTACCTGAACCGCGATGGTCGAAGAATTTTCAATATTCTTTAATTCAAAATCTATATTTTTAACCGAACCATTTCTATATTTCTCACCAAACCATTTCTTTCCCGAACCTTCAGGAAGTACATTTTCAAGGTCGTCTTCATACAATTCATAAGCATCAAACGATTCAATCGTGTGCGACAATTCTTCGGTAATTTCCGAAAGCACTTCAACATTTTTTGAATTTCCTACATCCTCCGACAAAAAGTAACAACCGCTATTTGAATAGTCATTTAATTTATGTTCGAAATATTCACCTGAGCTATTTAAACTCCATTCAACCGAACCCGGTGCATAAAAAAACAGACAATCAGTCCCATTATTTTTCCCATACCAAACCGCATTCTGGTTCAAATCGTCAAACTCAATGTTCGATGGATTTTCGGAAAGAACAGTGCCACCGCTTCCAAACACATTTACATTCGAAGGATTTGAAAAACCCCATTCAGTTAATTTTGAAAATGGAATTTTAAAAATACCTTTCCCGCTGGTTTCAATTTTTACCCATTTACCGGTCTCTAATACCGACTTAGTATTCCAATTGAATTTTTGTGGAGTAACACTTTTGGTAGTTATCGGAATCTGTTTTAATTCAAACCTTTCAAGCAAATATAATTTGTCGCCTACTTTTTTTAAAGGAGTAATTTGCAATTGTATTTGAAAGTTATCACCCGATTTTAATTTTTGACTTTTAATCCTAACTTCATTGTTAATATTATCTACGTTTTTGAGCTTTTCAGGAATATCAATAGCTCTAAAAACCTTATTCTCAACAATAATTTTAAAATCTTGCTTATTATTTTTCAGATTGTAAATTTTGGTATAAATAGGAAATGGAGAATCTGAAACAGGAAAATGAGCACCTTCAAAATTAAGAATAATCTCGCCAAAGCTCTTATTAGAAGCGGAATCTAAGGTTTGCCAGTCAAGATTAACAAATTCCTTTTGAACATCGCTAACAGAAAAGCCAATAACAATAATGAACAATAGAAATAAATATCTTTTCATACCAATACCCGAAATTTAGTAATTTATTAAACGACATCGAAAATTAAATATTGCCGGCGTAACTTAATTTAAATCAATAACTAAATATGTCGCTGAACGGACAAAGATATTAACATAGTTCAAAATCACTTGCATAATTATTAAAAAGCCGAAACAATAAGATTCGAACAATTTAGTTATATTTGTGACGATCAGAAAAGTAATCAGAAAAATGAAATTGATGAAGTTAAAGACTTTGTTTATCGTATTTATATCAGTGCTAGTTTCTAGCTGCGGTATATTTGGTGGTAGAAGTGGTGGCGGTGATTCTTCTCGCACTACCGGCTGGGAATTTAATGCTGAAGAAACCGGAAGTATTCCTTACATTTCAGGTTATGAGCAAGAAACGGGTCCCGGACTCGCCTTTGTTCAAGGTGGAACATTTACCATGGGACGTGTAGAACAAGATGTAATGTACCGTTGGGATAACTACCCACGAAGAGTAACCGTAGCATCGTTTTTTATGGACGAAACCGAGGTTTCGAACCAAGATTACCGGGAATATACACATTGGGTTAGTCGTGTTTACCCCGGCGACAAAGCAAAAATGGAAGCTATTTTACCTGATACCGCTCAATGGAGAAGTGAATTAGCTTATAACGAACCATATGTGACCAATTATTTCAGACATCCGGCGTACGCTGACTATCCGGTAGTTGGAGTTAATTGGGAACAAGCAGAAGCTTATTGTGTGTGGCGCACCGACAGGGTTAACGAGCAAATTTTGGTCAACCGTGGAATTCTTAATCACGACAATACTCAGGCCGGGCAAAATGTATTTACAACAGATACGTATCTATCCGGTCTTTATCAGGGAGCTGATGGAGATAAACAATTGGAAAATGCAGATGGATCTACCAGAAGAGTAAAATTTGAAGACGGAATAACTCTTCCAATCTATCGTTTGCCTACTGAAGCTGAATGGGAATATGCATCTTATGGTTTAATTGGAAATACCGATGGTGAATTACTTACCGATAGAAAAATATACCCATGGAACGGTGCCTATTTACGTGAAGATTCAAAAAGGGAAAAAGGTAGAATGAAAGCCAACTTTGTTCGTGGACGTGGTGATATGATGGGTATGGCAGGTGCATTAAATGATAATGCAGACATTGCTGCTCCTGTATTTTCTTATGAACCAAATGATTATGGTTTGTACTGCATGTCAGGAAACGTAAGTGAGTGGGTTGCTGATGTTTATCGCCCATTATCATTTAACGACATTGATGAATTTAATCCTTATCGAGGAAATGTAATTACAGAACGACGAAAAGATGAAAATGGCACATGGATGCTTGACGATTATGGACAAATTATAAAAGATACCATTAGCGATCAGAGAAATTTTTTAGATGGTGATCCAAACTCGCAAGTAGTTGATGGTCGCACTTGGAACGATATTCAAGATAACAAAACTGATGGAATGTATATTCAGGATGACCGACCCGGTTCTTTTTCTTCGTTAATTACCGATGAAGTTAGAGTTTACAAAGGAGGTTCGTGGAATGACCGCCCATATTGGTTAGTGCCAGGCACAAGAAGATTCCTAGAGCAATCTAAAGCCAAAAATGATATAGGATTTCGTTGTGCAATGTCGGGAGTTGGAAGCCCAGAAGGATTTTAAAATAAATATTTAGCATATTAAAAAAGCCTTCCGTAAAACTACAGAAGGCTTTTTTACTTTTTAGTGATGACAACTACCAATTATATTTATCAAATATTTAAAGACTTTCCAATAATATCTACCGACAGTAGAAAAATAGAAAAGAACTCTTTATTTTTCGCGCTGAAAGGATATAATTTTAATGGAAACAAATTTGCTGCTGATTCATTAAATAAAGGAGCAGCTTACGCCATAATTGATGAAGAAAAATATATTGTTTCGGAAAAAACAATTTTAGTAGATAATGTTTTAAATACTCTCACAGAATTAGCAAATTTTCATCGGAAAAAATTAGGCATCCCTATTTTAGCGATTACCGGCACGAACGGAAAAACAACTACAAAGGAATTAGTTTCCACAGTTTTAGCCCAGAAATTCAACATTACTTTTACCGAAGGTAACTTAAATAACCACATTGGTGTACCGCTTACTTTGTTAAAGATGAATGCAAAAACCCAATTTGGAATTGTTGAAATGGGAGCAAATCATCGGGGCGAAATTAAGCAGCTTTGCGAAATTGCTGAACCCGATTATGGTATTATAACTAACATTGGAAAAGCACATTTAGAAGGCTTTGGTTCGTTTGAAGGAGTAAAATCTGCAAAAGCAGAATTATTCCATTTTTTAATGGCAAAAAACGGAAGACTTTTTTACAACGGAAACAATCCTATTCTTGAAGAGTTAATTGGAGATTATAAAAATAAAATGTCCTTTGGATTCAAAAATACCGATTTTACTGGTCAAGCCGTTCCATCGTCCACTTTTCTCCACATTAAAGCAAATTTTAAAAAAGGAGTTTTGTATTTGAATACAAATCTAATTGGTGATTACAATTTTGAAAACATTATGGCTGCTGCATGCATTGGTACCAACTTTGAAATTGACCCGTTAATTATTCAAAAAGTAATAAAAGAATATCAACCAAAAAACAATCGTTCGCAGTTAATTATAAGGGGTAAAATAAAAATAGTAATGGATGCATACAATGCAAATCCGACAAGTATGCAGGCATCCATAATAAGTTTTTTATCCAATAATAAACACGACTATTATTTAATCTTAGGCGATATGCTTGAATTAGGAGAATACGAACGCAAAGAGCACATACAAATCCTCGACTTAATCAAAGATTTAAATCCAAAGCAGGTTTTTTTGGTTGGTTCAATTTTTTCTGAGGTCAACTCAAATTTTGATTTTAATACATTTGAGAATGTATCAGAATTGAATCAGTTTCTGAAAAAAAATCCAATAAAAAACGGGAACATCTTAATAAAAGGTTCCCGTCGTATTCAACTTGAAAAAGTTCTTGAATCTCTTAATTAGCAACCGGCTTTTCAACTTTTAATACGTCAGCAATTGCTTTCTCGAAGGTTGGTTTTGGCAAAGCTCCCTGCGCCATTTGTGGCTGTCCATCCTGCGGTACAAAAAGTAACGAAGGAATACTTTGAACTCCAAATACACCTGCCAATTCTTGTTGATCTTCAGTATCTATTTTATAGATAACAATACTGTCGCCATATTCACTTTGTAATTCTTCTAATACCGGAGCAACCATTTTACATGGTTGACACCAATCTGCATAAAAATCGATAAGACAAGGTTTATCACCTTCATACTTCCACTCTTTATTGGTTTCAAAATTGAAAACCTTTTCTTTAAACGTCTCTTTTGTTAAATGTTCCAACATGATATTCTATTTATAATTAATTTCCTATGTATTTAATAATCTCGATATTTGCATATCAACTTATGTGCCTATTTCTAAATTCAATATTATTATTCCGAATTCTTCTAAATAATTGTAATTTTGTCACAATTTTTTTCAGTAGTGTCACAAAAACATATAAAATACTACGCATATTGACAAAGAATGAAGAATCATCTTAAACATAATATATTTAATAAAATCTCAACGGTGGCCGATCAAATGCAAATGGAAACGTATGTGATCGGTGGATTTGTACGCGACATATATTTAAATCGTCCTTCGAAAGACATTGATATTGTTACTGTTGGAAGTGGTATCGAACTTGCCAAAAAAGTTGCAAAAAGTTTGAAACCAAGCCCTCGTGTAAATATTTTTAAAAATTATGGGACCGCCATGTTGAAATACAAAGACATGGAAATTGAGTTTGTTGGTGCCCGAAAAGAGTCGTATCAGAGAGATTCGAGAAAGCCGATTGTTGAAAACGGTACACTTGAGGACGACCAAAACCGTAGAGATTTTACCATTAATTCACTTGCATTAGGTCTTAATAAATATAATTTTGGTGAATTACTCGATCCGTTTAACGGAGTTCATGATTTAAAAGATCTTGTTATTCGGACACCCTTGGATCCAAACATAACTTTTTCGGACGACCCGCTACGCATTATGCGGGCCATACGTTTTTCTACTGAATTAGGATTTGACATTCATAACGATACATTTCAATCTATAATTGATAATAGAGAGCGTATAAAAATAGTTTCTGCCGAAAGAATAATTGAGGAATTAAATAAAATAATGATGGCTCCAAAACCATCTATTGGATTTAAACTTTTGGAAGAAACAGGAATATTAAAAATAATATTCCCGGAACTGCAAAATATGAAAGGAGTGGAAATTGTAAACGGAATTGGACATAAAGATAATTTCTACCACACTTTAGAAGTATTAGACAGGATTGTGCCTAATACCGAAAATCTTTGGCTTCGCTGGTCAGCTTTACTTCACGACATTGCAAAACCTACCACAAAAAAATTCATTACAGGACAAGGTTGGACTTTTCATGCACATAATTTTGTTGGAGTTAAAATGATACCAGGTATTTTTCGAAGGATGAAATTACCATTGAACGAAAAAATGAAATATGTGCAAAAAATGGTTCAATTGCACATGCGCCCAATAGTTCTTTCCGAAGAAGAGGTCACAGATTCTGCTGTACGTCGCTTGCTTTTTGAGGCAGGCGAAGACATCGACGACTTAATGACACTCTGCGAAGCTGATATTACTTCGAAAAATGAAGTAAAAGTTAAACGGTATTTGAAAAATTTTAAATTGGTTCGCACAAAATTAAAGGAGATTGAAAAAAAAGATTCTATTCGAAACTTTCAGCCACCGGTTGACGGAGATCTTATTATGAAAACATTTGGATTGCAGCCTTGTCGGGAAATTGGATTAATAAAGGATGCAATAAAAGATGCTATTTTGGACGGAGAAATTCATAATAATTACGAAGAAGCTTTCGAATTTATGTTGAAAAAAGCAGCTGAAATTGGACTGCACAAAAACAATTAGTTTACTTTTTTTAACTTTAGTAAAATTGGAAGATGATCGCTAAAACCACCTAAATAAGAATACCCATAATAAGTTCTTTTCGGTTTTAACCCACCAAACTTCTCATCTTTTTCAAACAGAAAAGAATGGTTTAAAATTGTTGCATTTCCCGATTGCGCCACATAACCTGATGAAGAATTCAACAAGGCTCCCGATACAATTATTTGATCGAACACATCCCATTGCGACTGATATTTTAAAGTGCCGTTTAAATTGTTTTCCCAATTGAAAGACAGATTACATAAATTGGAATCTGTAATTGCATCATCTTCCTTTTTTGCTTTGAGATAATCTTTTAAACTTTCATCATTTGGCTGATCGTTGAAGTCGCCCAAAATAATAATTTTAGGTGAAGAATATTTCTCAAATAAAACATCTACTTTTTGGCGAAGTAGTTTTGCAGCTTCAATTCTTTTAGACCTTGTTTCAAGCAATCCTCCGTATCGGGACGGCCAATGGTTTACAAAAAAATGCAAAGTGTCTGTTTTATTCAAAACTCCTAAAACATAAAGAATTTCCCTCGATTTCATCACCGAATCATTCTTTTCTTTTAGTGCATAATGTTTGTATTCAATGGGATAAAAATGTTCTGGGGAATAAATAAATGCAACGTCAATACCACGATGATCTGGCGACTCTTTGTGTATTATTTTATAAGAGTGCGATTTTAACGGTGTTTTGTTGAATAACATTTCCAAAACATCCCGATTTTCAATCTCGCACAAAGCCACAATTTCCGGAACATTCCAACCCGAGGCACTCAGAATTACCTTCGAGATATTAAGCAATTTGTTGTTTAGTCTTTTATATGTCCAGTGTCTGTCACCTTCTGTAGTAAACTCATCATCTTCGGTTTGAGGATCATTTTTTGTGTCGAATAAATTTTCGACGTTATAAAAAAGAATAGAAATATCGTTGTTATTTTTTTGAGAAAACGAAAAAAGAGTGAATAATAAAAATAGAACTATAAGTGACGTTCTAATCTTCATTTTTATTTTCAATTCGTTCAAAAGCGCCTAAATCAGCACCCTCGTCAGCGGTTCTGACTTTATTCATTATATCCAGTGGAAATTGTTTTGCAAACTCAATTTTACCTACATCTTTTGCAGGCGATAAAGTATCTAAAGCATAATCATACTCTTCGTATGGATCAACAAATAATGGGTCGTAATCTTTTCCTTTCCGCACATTTAAATAATGATCTTTATTCGCCACATTGAAAGTGTCCGGAACCTGTATTATACAATGGTCGAACATAAAATTAAAAGCATTTTCATTGTTGTTCCCTAACTCAATTTCATTCGAGATATTTCCATAAATAATGCTGTTACCAAAAAATGCTTTCTCTAAATCGCCTGTATAACTGTGCGAAGAACCATCTCCACCCGAAACAACCAAAACATTTGAAATTACCACCGATGAAGTGGAACGAGCGGCATTGGAATAATTGCCCCAATAGTTTGCAATTGTTGAATGATAAAATTCATATTCGCCACCAACCAACAGAGCCACAGTATAATAGCCACAATTAGCAATTAATGAGTTAAAGGCGTGCACCTTCGATTTAATTGCAAAAAGCCCGGCATAAGCCATATTTTCAATTCGTGAATTTGTGAACTCTACAGACGCAAAACCTTCATCTTCGATGGTACCAACCTGCAATCCAATATTTGCATTTTTTATTGTACTAAAATTGAAAATATTGTCGTGACTTCCTGAAAACAAAACAATTCCGTTCCATTGATCCGGAATATTTTTATAAGAGCTTTCCAATCTGTCAGGTAAAAATGTTATGGGTTGCTGAAAAGTTCCGTTTGCCTCAATGCTACCTTTAACATACAACCCAGCATCTTTATGAAAGAATATTTTTGTTCCGGGTTCAATAGTTAATACCGCAGTACTATCAACATAAACATAATCGTAAACCAAATATGGTTTTTCAGATGTCCATGTTGTGGTCCCCAGTCTTTCACTTTTTATTAATTTGAAATCCTGACCGTAAGCAATTAACTTAATATCCTGAATATTGGAATTGGTAGTAAATTCTATAGAATCGTTAACTACCATCGGAAGATTTTGTCCGTTCGGATCAATTGTTACTTCTACAAAAATGTAGATGCTATCATTCGCCGGAACTTCAACTTCATAAATTTCATTAGAAAGTTCACCATTAACGTTTAACCTGAAATTTGAAAAGTCTCCACCAGCTAACCTAATACGAGATATTAAGACACTTTCTTCGTACGGATTATGAACAGTGAAATATTGAGTAGTTGAACCTATTGTAGTAAATATGGTATCGAAAGTAATGGTATCAGCCGAGAATTGTAATTGTGCATCAGGCGAGGTTAAATAACCATCGTCTTCGCACGAAAAAAATGCGAAAAGAACGGCAAATACTGCCGTCAGCCGAAGTAGATATTTAACAAGTTTGTACAAAATATATTATTTATAACGGATTTCCCAAGCACTTTGGTATAACAAAGATATAAAATCAATTTACAAATTTTAACATTTGTTAGCAATCATTAGATTTTTACTGCACTTTTCTTCGAAATAAGAAATAATCCAAATACTGTAATTGCTCCATTCAAGATTAATAATTCGAACCCAAATTGATATCCATTAAAAATTACTTCAGAATATTTTGAAATGAAATAACAAATAACCGGTGCGCTAATTCCAATTATTGGCACCCATTTATCAATAACTTTTCTTTTCGAATACATACCAAAAACAAACAATCCCAAAATGGGGCCGTAAGTATAACCTGCCACCTTAAAAACAGCCACCACAATACTTTCGTTGTTTATGGCTTTAAAAACAAGTATGGTAATTGCAAGTATAACAGAAAACATTAAGTGCGACCACTTTTTAATTTTTAGCTTTTTTGATTCATCGTATTTTTCAATTTTCAAAAAATCTACACTAAAAGATGTTGTCAGGGCTGTTAATGCTGAATCGGCACTGGAATAAGCAGCCGCTGTAATTCCAAGCAAAAAAGCAATGGCAACTGGTAACCCAAAATAATTTAGTGCTAAAAACGGATACAAATCATCAGATTTTTCAGGAATTTCAATTCCATTTTTTCTCGCAAAAATGTATAACATAACTCCTAAACTCAAAAATAAAACAACGGTAATAAGAAACGAAAAACTAAAAACCATCATGTTCTTTTGCGCCTCTTTTTTATTCTTGCATGTTAAGTTTTTCTGCATCATATCCTGGTCCATACCAACCATAACAATGGTAACAAACATTCCTGCAATAAATTGTTTAAAGAAATTATCTCCCGAGCGCCAATCCCAAAAAAATATTTTCGAATTTGAATCGCTTGCAATTTCTTTTATTAATTCCAACCCTTTTAAATCTAAGCTTTTTGAGATGGCAAAAATTGTAAAAATAACTGCACTTACTAAAAATAATGTTTGCAAAGTATCTGTCCAAACAATTGTTTTTATACCTCCGCGAAAAGTATAAACCCAAATTAAAGCAATGGTAACCACAACCGTTAGCGTGAAAGGAATATCGAATGCATCGAAAAAAGCAATTTGCAAAACACCGGCTACTAAATACAAGCGAAATGCAGCTCCAATTACTTTGGAAATCAAAAAGAAAAACGAGCCTGTTTTATACGAAAGAATACCGAAACGTTGATCCAGAAATGAATAAATAGACACTAAATTTAAACGATAGTAGAGCGGAATTAGAATTCCGGCAACAAACCAGTAGCCCACAATATTTCCCATTACAAACTGCAAATACGAAAAAGCAGTATTACCAACTTCGCCCGGCACCGAAATAAAAGTAACGCCCGACAAAGTAGCACCTACCATTCCAAAGGCAACCAAATACCATGGCGATTTACGATTTGCCGTAAAAAAAGCCTGTGTGTCGGCATTGCGAGATGTCAACCACGAAATGCCCATCAACACAAAAAAGTATCCTAAAACAATTCCTAAAACTAAATATGGATTCATGAATGAGATTTGTTAATTTTCTTACTCAAAATCAGGGTATAACAAGTATTTTTCGCGAAGTATTTTGTAAATCTTTAGTTCAGGTTGCCAGCTTTCAATAATTTCCTCTTCGCTTTTGCCTTCCCTAATTTGTTCAATTAAACTATTTGTGCCAGCCAACTTATTTATCCAATCTTCACTGGTAAGAAAATCTTCTTCGTTAATATATTGATGATAAAAATGGAAGAAATATCTAAGCGTGAATTCCGGAATCACCTCTAATTCTCTTAAATCAACTCCATAACAAACTTTTCCCATGTTTGGCGGATTTACTGCTACCTCTGGAATACTTTGTGGTGTAAATTCAAATTTACCCAATTCAGGATCTAATCCACCCAAAACCTGAAACGGAAAATCTGTTCCACGGCCAACACTTACACTTGTTGCTTCAAAAAAACAGAGCGAAGGATACAATCGAACTGATAAATAATTCGGCAGATTTGGCGACGGTTTTACCGGCAATTCGTATTTTGTTGAATGAGAATAGTTTTTTACTGGGATAATTGTCAGATCACAATCCTGTTCGGCGTTGTGCCACTTTTCTCCTTCAATCATTTTTGCCAGTTCACCAACGGTTAAACCATGAACGATTGGAATCGGATCCATCCCCACAAACGACTCAAATTCTTGCTTTAAAATTGGACCAGCAATGTAATCACCATTTGGATTTGGGCGATCTAAAACCACTAACGGAATGTTGTTTTCTGCACAGGCTTCAATTACCAGATGCAGTGTAGAAATGTATGTATAAAAACGGCATCCCACGTCTTGAATATCAAAAACCATAACATCGATATTTGCCAAATGCCCTTTTGAAGGTTTTCTTGTTTCACCATACAACGAGAATACCGGAACTCCTGTTTTTAAATCTATGCCATCCTCTATTTCTTCTCCCGCCGATGCATCTCCACGGAAACCATGTTCAGGCGCAAAAATTTTCTTCACGTTTATTTGTTTATTCAATAAAAAATCAACCAAATGAGAGTTTTCTGCCAACGATGTATTATTCACAACTAAGCCAACATTTTTATTTTCCAAAAGCGAAATATAGTTTTCAGGCTGATTGGCTCCGATAATAATTTCCTGATTTTGCGATTCAGAATAAAAAGCAATTGAGAGTAGTGAAATAACTATTACAAATTTTAACATGACTTTAAAATATTACATTTGCAACGACGAAAATACCAATTGCAATTCTGTTAAAAGAATATATTAAACGAAAATTGGTTTATTATTTAAAAAATGTTGGAAATGAATTCAATTCAGAAAATTTTTCTCTCTGCTCTTGTATTATTAGTAACTTTTGTTTTTAATTTATCGGCTGCCGAGCCTCCATTTCTTCAATATAAAAACGATGCCTGGGTTAACGCTCAACTCGACAAACTATCGTTAGAAGAAAAAATTGCACAGTTAATGATGGTTCCTGTTTATCCGAAACAAAATGACGATAGCAAAGAAAAAATTCTAAATCAAATAAAAGAATACAAACCAGGGGGAATTTTGGTAATGCAGGGAACTCCTGTAAAATCTACAAACTGGATAAATACGTTTCAAAAGGCATCTACAACACCTCTTTTGGTTGCAATTGATGGTGAATGGGGGCTAAAAATGCGTATAGATAGTACATTAATTTATCCTTATGCGCAGGCAGTTGGAGCAGTGCAGGACACCACATACGTTTACAAAATGGGTGTTGATTTTGGGCATCAATTAAAACAAATGGGCATTCACATGAATTTTGCTCCTGTTGTGGATGTAAATACTAATCCGAATAATCCGGTTATTAATTTTCGCTCTTTTGGTGAGGATAAAAAAAATGTAGCGGAAAAAGCCTGGTTGGTGGCAAAAGGAATGCAAGATGCTGGAGTAATTGCAGTAGCAAAACATTTTCCGGGCCACGGCGACACGAAAACCGATTCGCACAAAGCTTTGCCACTAATCGAACATTCAAAGAAAAGAATGGATGATATTGAATCGTATCCGTTTCGGTATTTGACGAATAAAGGAATTAGTGGAATTATGTCGGGTCATTTAAATATTCCATCGTTAGATAATTCTGGAACTCCTTCGTCGCTTTCAAAAAAAATAATTAGCGATTATCTTAAAACAGAAATTGGGTTCAAAGGATTTGTTGTAACCGATGCCATGAATATGAAAGGTGTTAGAACTGAATCGGGCAAGGCAGAATTAGAAGCGTTAAAAGCCGGCAACGATTTGATTGAATTTGCTCCTGACTTAAAAAAAGCAATCGAAACGATAAAATTAGCAGTGGCAAATGGAGAAATAGATGAAAATGAAATTATTGAAAAGTGCCGAACTATTTTGGCTTTAAAACGATGGGCAAATTTAAATGAATACCAAGCAGCCGAAACAAAAAAATTAACAGCCCGTTTAACCTCGCCTTATTTCGAAGTAACCACACGTAAACTAATAAAGGGCTCATTAACTGTATTGAAAAACGACAATATTTTACCGGTTCAGAATTTAGAAACTCGAAAAAT
>Ga0307989_1000348_pt1 | contig 31488 bp, 29 predicted proteins | sample EllFjometagen185_FD_203164 | JGI IMG/M metagenome (GOLD analysis project Ga0307989, IMG submission 203164) | Marine microbial communities from Ellis Fjord, Antarctic Ocean - #185 | ecosystem: Environmental > Aquatic > Marine > Unclassified | place: Southern Ocean | collected 2014-10-08 | reverse complement strand
CAACCGGGCCATACTCGATGAAGACTTTGGCACGTTCATCAAGGCGTAGAAAAACATAATCGTTGTTGAACGCCTTTTTTAGCCATTGCTTTTTCATCTCGTAACTGTCTGAACACTTGTTATCTGAGAAGGCGCAACAAATGTGCTCAGTATCAATATTCTGTTTTGTCAAAGAGATGTATGCCATTTTTAACCTTATTTTGAAATTCTATAGTAACCCTTCTGTCACTATTTGGAGTCGGTTCACATCATCTCAAAGATGTTTCGCCTGATTTGATTTACTTTTCTGTGGATCGCATTTAAATTCTATAAATATATATTTATTAAATTGAAGATGCAAGAAAAAATGTCTGATAGGAGTTCTTTTGCTGTGAGCGCGCCGAAAAGGGCTGAACGCTTTATGATGCGATTTTGATCTTTTTAGATATCTCTCCTAACAATGCTGTCTTGAAAATTACAGCTGACTATTCAATATTGCCACCTAATAGTTTTAGGGCTTTTAGTGTCTCAGCCATATTGAAGTCTTTTAAACCGGAAAGAAGTCCTTGGGCGGTCATGTCCAAACTGGCACCTGATTCTCTTAAAACTCTTTCTCCGGCGGCAGACAACTTAACCAGACTCACCCGGGCATCCCGTTTATTTGATTCTTTATTAACCAAGCCCCTTTTTTCCATTGGAGCCACTAATCGTGTAATACCCGAAGCTGAAAGACCAATTTTTTCCGCCAAATCAATTCGTCTCATTTTTTTCTCTGAAGCATGTTCTAAATGGTACATTATCATAAATTCAGAAAAGTTAATTCCATGAATACTCAGTTGATTATCTATTTTCTTAAAGATACTAGTATGAACCATTGCATAGTTCATTAAAAACCTGGAATGCTGACCAAATTCTATCATATTATTATCCTTTATATATATTTGATTACTCAACTATATGTAAATTTAATAATTCGATCAAGTTATTAATAATCCAAAATCTAGAATTCCTTTATCCTTGCATTTGCCAGGGACTGTCTATAAATTCACTATTAAATTATTCCACTGCATAATGTTCGACTTCGCTCAGTATACCCAACGGGGTAACATAATTGACAATTGCTGTCGGTCACTTTTTCATTTCGAAGCCATTAACAATCAGACAAGCATAAACCATAAATGAAACAAATCTTTACCCTGCTTTTAGCTTCCCTGTTATTTTGCCTTTTTTCACTCAATGTCTGGGGAAATATAAAAGACCTAGATGCTTCAGAAGATATTAAAAAACTTGATCGCTCAATTACCGTTCAATTTGACAATGATTCCTTTGTGGAATGGTTACCGGGGATTCGATACGCCCCCACATATATTCATGATACTGACCGAAACTTCAGTAATGGTTTTCGAATTGATTTACAACTTAACCCAAACTTTGGTTTATTTGAATATTTAATACCAGATTTACCTAATCAATATTCGGGGTTTTTAACCGGACAGGAAATATATACACCTGAAGATATCACAGAAGAAGAAGTACTAAGAGATCAAAGACCATATGCCGGATATCTATTTATTGAGTATTATGAAGAGTATTACCAGGAAAACAAATATTTGCGGTTTGGAATTCAAACCGGTTGCATTGGCCCCTGTGCATTGGCAGGAGAAACTCAAAATAAAATTCATCAAGGAAAAAGGGAAGCCAATAACGAAGATACCCCACCCAATGCCAATGGTTGGGATCATCAAATCAGTGATGAAATGGTCTTACAAACCAATGTAAAATTGCAATGGGTCTCAATGATTGAGGAGGAATATTTTGATGTATCTCCATTTATCATCGGTAATTTAGGTAATGTTTTTACTGATATTGGAATAGGGATTAACAGCAGATTGGGTATTTTTAATCGTAATCCGGTTTTGGAAGAAACAGGTGCCTATCTGATTATGACTATCATGCGAAAACGTGTTTTTTACAATGCAACAATACAAGGTGGTTGGTTCAGCCAAACTTTTGATAATAACAAAAAAAGCGATCATACATTTGTTGAAGTAAATCGTTATGTCTGGAACATGGATCTGTTGCTTTCCATAACTCCGGTGGAATGCTTCACTTTTAATTTTGGATTAGGTTTTGTTGGTTCAGAAATTGATACAGAAAACCGGCAAACAACAAGCAGTGAGAAAGAACAGAGTGATTTTGATCCACGTGAAGGAGGAAACAGCCTCCAGGAAGATCAATATTTTGTTAGAATCCAGGCTAAATATAACTTCTAAAACCACTATTCCTTGATATGGAGAGACATCAATCACTAGTGAAATGCCGCATCCAACTACAATTTTTCATTAATAAAATTTACTTCAACACCAATACCCGCCGGATCTTTAAAGAAAAGCTGTGTCAGGTCTACTTCCGGAAGATATGCCTCTGAGTATTTGATACCCATTGTATTAAGCTTCTTGATGACATCTTTTAAACCAGTGGTTTGAAAAGCAATATGGTCCAAATACCCCTGTTTTTCATTTTTATAATGAGCATTACTTTCAGCGAGGTGAACAATTGCTTTTTCGCCGGCATTTAACCAATAACCATTTCCTGAAAAACTGGGTCGAAAACTTTCAGTTAAATTAAAAACCGCACAATAAAATTTTTTTACCTCTTCTAATAGAAGCTTTGGAGCGCTGATATTTATATGATCAATATGCATTTATACCTTCCATTCCTGATTAACGGTCGTTAACATTTGTGTAGTGATTCTAAAATACGCAACTTATAAAACAAGATTCATATCATAGATCTATATTTGTTTTTTTAAAAGCTATTGAATCATTGGAATGACATTTATATCATAAAAAGTAACACTTTTTAATAAAAAAATTTCATATTTAGTCAGTTGCCCCTATATAGTTCTGTCATCCTGATGAGGCACGGGCAGGATCTTATGGCCTAAAGATAGAGATTCTTCGCAGACTCAATCAAAAATTTCAAGGTTTTAATAGTGAAAACACTTTACCGTCATTTCAGGGAACCAATCAACGGTTTGACACACTTTATCGGTATAATTTTAGCCATTATCGGAACTATCATATTAATAGTACAGTCAACTTCCCCCGTAAAACCGCTACATATTACTACATTTTCAATATTCGGTGCAGGATTGATATTATTATATACAGCCAGCACCTGCTATCACTGGCTGGATCTTCCTGAAGAATGGCTCCTGCAGTTACAACGCATTGACCATATGTTGATTTTTGTATTGATTGCGGCCAGCTATACACCTATTTGTCTCATTGCTCTAAAAGGAGTCTGGGGATGGAGTATCTTTGGAATTATTTGGGGCATCACTGTCTTTGGTATTGTTACCAAAATATTTTGGTTAAATGCTCCCCGTTGGTTTTCCACCTCCCTCTACCTTGCTGCTGGGTGGGTAGTGATTATTGCTATCTGGCCCTTAGTACAAAACATGACAATAGCGGCCTTAAGCTGGTTGGTCACGGGAGGCTTGTTTTATAGTATCGGAGCGGTGATTTATGCATTCAGAAAACCAAATCCTATCCCAGATTTTTTTGGATATCATGAAATCTTTCATTTATTTATCCTGGCGGGCAGTATTTCGCATTGGGTAATGATGTCCAGGCATATCGCTATAATGTAATTCAAAAATCTTCCTCTCTGAAGATGCTCATAGACCAAAGGTTTTTCCGTTTAAATGATGATCAAATAGTCCTGTCGGTTTGCCAATAATCGTCCCCCATTATCAGTTACCAATATATCCTCTTCCAGACCAACATAACCAATGTTCTCAACAACTACCCCTAATTCCACAGTAAATGTATTGCCTGATTCCAGGGGGATTTTTGCAGAAAAATCAGATGTATCATAAACGGGTCCCACACGGGAACCACCATCATGGACTAACCTGCCAACCTGATGTCCCAATGAATGTTGGTATTCAGAATATCCAGCATCCGTTAACACTTTCCTGGCTGCAGAATCAATATTGACTCCGAGTACTCCTGTTTTGTATTTGGGAATGGCAAGATCAATCGCTTTTTTGACTATTATAAATCCCCTTTTTAAGATATCCGGAGCATCCTCTTCCTCAGGCTTTTTATAATAGGCTAACCTTTGAATATCAGCACAATATCCATCAATTTTTGCCCCAAAGTCGACATGAAGTAAATCTCCCGGTTCTAAAACAGCTGAAGTTGGCAAACCATGCCCAGCAGTCGTTTTTGCCCCGGCATTAACAATAATAGGAAAGGAGAGAGAACCACCATGATGACAGATCTGTTTTTCAAGGATATCTGCAATTTCAATTTCGCTCATTCCAGATTTTATTTCTTTTAACCCTTCGTGCCAGCATTTATCTGTAATTTTTGCAGCATAGGCCAATTTTTCAACTTCCTGATCCGTTTTTATACTTCTAATTTTTAATAATAAATCTTCAGAAGATATCAATCGATTGCCATAAGGTGTCTCTGATAATATTTCCTGAAGACTTAAAAAAAGTCCATATGAAATTCCATCAGCGGTATTTGAATGAATTGAGTAATTTAAAGCAATACTTTGTGGATCAATTTTACAGATGATTTCATTCACCTTATCTTTAAAATCAGTTGTATAAGTGATGACTTCATCAAAATTACCATCTTTGGTAAAATTAGCAGCATCATGTTGCCAAACCAATGCGATTGCTTTTCCTGTTTTCAAATAAAAGAACATCCCTTTCGCTACAACATGTTCACCGACAACCAGTTTAAGAGAGGGATCTGTCATTTCTTCGGATTCTCTACAATAAATTATCCAACAATCAACATCTTGTTCTTTTAAAACTTGAAAGGTTTGTTCTATTTTAGCTCGAATCATAATCAAATTACTCGAAATAAATTGTTAATTAATATCTGGACGAGAATATCATTATTGGCGTCAACTCGGTAATTCTGGCTTTCACAACGAGTCTCGTAATCGTCGTAACAACTTGGTATTTAAAAGTTTGAGTCTTTTCTAAAAAATGGTGATGTCCCCAAATTACCTACTTTTCGCTCAGGCACTAATTAGGGATTTCGGCAATGCACTCAATTTCAACCATGGCATCCAGTGGGTTTTGTTTGACACTTATTGTGGTTCGAGCCGGTTTATGATCCTCAAAAATATCCGCATATACCTGATTCATCCCTTGAAAATCATCCATTGATTTCAGGTAAACCGTTGTTTTAACAATATTTTGAAGAGATAACCCCAAACCCTTCAGTACGATTTGAATATTTGTAAGCACCTGACGGGTTTGGTTTTTGATATTATTGCCAACTAGTTCCATAGTTTTAGGGTCTAATGGCGTCTGCCCCGAACAAAAATATATATTTCCGGTTTTAACGGCATGACAATATGGACCAATGGCATCTGGAGCTCCGTCAATAAAATTAACTTCCATATTTTCTCCAATTTAGATTTAAAAATAAGGTTTCAATAGATTTAATGCATTTTCCAGATCAGCTTTGATATCCTCTGCCTCATCCATACCGATATATAAACGATAAATATTGCGACCGTTATAAGGTGAATTGTGATTTCGGCTATAATGTCCAACGGTCACCAGACTCCGGAACCCGCCCCAGCTATAACCAATTCCGAAAAGCGTTAGATTATTTACAAAAATTGCAATTTGATCTTCACTTAACTCTTTTTTCATCGTGAATCCAAACAAACCGGTAGAGCCTTTAAAATCCCTTTTCCATAAATCATGTTGAGGATGATCAGGTAAGGCCGGATGCATTACCTGATCAATCATATCTATGCTGCTAAGCCATCTGGCAACCTCTAAGGCCGCCTGTTCATGGTGCTTAAGACGCACCGGCAGCGTTCGTAAACCCCTGAGAGAAAGATAACAATCATTTTGCGATGCACTAAGCTCAGCAATCCTGCAGTATCGGAAAAAAGGGTGGGAGAATTTTTCGTTAGTGGTAACCGTCCCCATTAAAACATCAGAATGACCGGAAATGTATTTAGTAACAGAATGAATGGAGACATCCACTCCTAATTCAAAGGGCTTTAAATATAAAGGTGTTGCCCAGGTATTATCCAAAACTGTCATAATCTCTTTTTCCTGAGCTATTTTTGTAATCGCAGGAATATCCTGTATTTCAAAGGTGTTTGAGCCGGGGCTTTCCAAAAAAATCAGGCGTGTATTGGGTTTAATGAACTCAGTGATCGAGTCGCCAATATCTGATGGAATAAAATCAGTTTGAACACCAAATTTTGGAAGTACCTGGGTGCAATACTCTCTGGTAGGCCCATAAATATTATCGCTGACCAGAATATGATCACCACTTTGAGTATAAGCTAAAAGAACGGTTACAATCGCACTAATCCCGCTGGAGAAAGCGTGAGTTCGATATCCACCCTCAATTTCAGTTATGGCAGATTCGAAAAGAAATTGTGTTGGAGTACCTTCGGTTCCATAGTGAATTCCTTTATGTTTTCCCTGGTTCGCTTGAAAAAGAGCTTCACAATCCTTAAAAAGAACAGTTGACCCGCTTTGAACAGGCGGGTTAATCATTTGAAAGTCTTCAACTTTTTCCGGGTTTAGATGTCCTGCATTCGAATAAAAAGTTCCCGCTTTTTTCATGGTAAATTTCCTTGTGGTCAACCGTTTTTGTTTAGAGATGATCCTAATAATTTTGTACAATTCTAGATTTTATACAGATATTTCACCCTTGTAAATACCGACACATTTTAATAGGGAAAAAGAAACAATCTATTGATAAATTGTAAAAGTTTAGTAAAAGCAATTTAAGGACTGGATATTTATGATCCTATAACTATATAATTCTGTTAGTTTTCGCTGCCTTCATTTCAAAACTAACTGTTAAAACTGTAGGGGATGACTCATAATGAACTTGCACAATTTTTTTCAACAAATCCAGTTGAAAAATGGGGTACCGGCTCAAGTACAATTACTTACCAAAGATGATAAAAAGAGTCTGGCAGATGGTTTTGAACGACTATCTGATCGCACTAAATATAATCGCTTTTTTTCCCATATCAGAAAGCTAAGCGATAAACAGTTAGAATATTTCACAAATATTGATTATATCAATCATTTCGCCCTTGGTGTTCACGATATCTTAATGGGCCCGCAATATGGAATCGCAATTGGTCGTTATATTAAAATGCCCAATGAACCGGATACCGCAGAACTTGCTCTTACTGTAACGGATGAATATCACAACCAGGGTCTTGGCAAATATTTGATCACGAATTTAGTTCAGGTAGCTCGCGATAATGGTTTTAAAAAATTTGTAGGATTTACGATGCCGGATAACAAGAAAATGATGAAGCTGGTTGAAATTTTTAAACCAAAAATTAGCTATCAACCCGGACCAGTCTTCCGCATTGAATGGAAGTTATAGTTAAGTTTTATTTTAATGACGTAACGCTTACCAGTTACCGCACCTCTCATCTGATATTTTTCATAAATCTTTTAGGCTTAAATTGAAAAATTATTTAGAGAAGTTTCTAAGTATTAGATTCATTTTTTAAGAAATAAATTTTGATAAAAATATTTTTTTTTAATCAAAACATTGTCTTCAAAGAGTTTTTTGGAATATGGATTTATAAAAATAGACAATAAATTTAAAATACTACTAGTATAGTATCAGAATTTTGCAGTTTTAAACTTAAAAACATTTCAATAATAATTCAGTATGGGTTTTTTTGGTAATAAAGAAGAGAAGATAGCACAAAAGCTTCAACTATACATTGATGAAGGGCTTAATCAGCTTCAAAAAAAAATGTATAATGGGGCCCTGGTAGAATTCAGTAAGGCCATGGAATTAGATACCAACAATGCCGTCCCTAAATTATTAGTAATCATGGAAAACGTCGCTGATTCCGGAGAGTACGAATCAGCACTGGCAATTGGTCTGAACTTAATAAAAGATAAAAAGAATGATTTTGAATTCGTCAATAAACTTGGGAACTATGCTCGAAAAATAGGAGATTATAAACAGGCAAACACTTTATATAAAACAGCCTACAACATTAATAAAAAGTTTAAAATTGCATTTTATAATCTGGCAGCTTCAGAAGTAAAAGCCGATTTTTATGATGATGCAGTAATGCAGGCACTAGCTCAATTTAAAGATATCAAAGAGTTCTACCTCCCCACTTATGCTGCTGGAGAAACATTCATCAAAGCTTTCGAAAAAAAGGTAAAAGATACCAAATCAAAAGCTATTTTAGCTAAACTCCAACAATTAACGGTGGCCTATCAACAAAAACAAGAGAGTGGCGATACCATAGAAGCTGAGGATATTAAATCAAATATTGTAAAGTTAAAAAATCGGGGTGAAGCTTCCATTGATGATATTTGTCAGGTTTTTAAAAAACAAATAACTTCCTTCAATAACATTCAAAAATATGATTTTAGTATTTATGCCATCATAAACAAGCGTGTGGATTTTGCTTCAAATCTATTACAGGAAGTTTCAATAGAAGAGTTCCCGTTTATACCTCTATTAAAAGCTGTTATCTCTGCGATACGAGGGAAAAGCGAAGCTGCTATCGACCAACTGATAATACTATTGGGTGAAGATAAATTCAATCGATATTACAATATTAACTTGGGTCTGTTATATCGAAAAATCGGAAAATCATTCTTATCGATAAAGTACCTTTTAAAAACAGCAGAACTACTAAAAAAAACCGATGGAATTTTCAGTATTCAACAAGTTATTAAAATGGCCGATGAAGCGGTTGAAAAAGGAAATGCCAAAAAAGCATTAGGCTTTTATTTGATCGCTGTTCAAGAGGTATCGAGTCCTGAGTTATGGCATAAGATTGGCCAGCTTCAAAAAGGACTGAAGCAGATTGATGAAGCGATTAGGGCATTTAAAGAAATTTTGAAAATCGATCCAAAATCAGAATTAGGGAACACTGAACTCCGTAAAATTCATGATTATTTTGTTTCACAAGGTGATAGTTTAATGAATGAGAATAAAAACCAAGCTGCGGTCGATTTCTATGAACGTGGCTTAATTGTCATTCGTATACCGGAAACACTAAAAAAAGCAGCTGAAGCATATCATCGCATGAACAATATCAAAGCGGAAAAAAAGCTACTCCAGGAACTGGAAACGCTAGAAAACTCAATTAGAGCCAGAGAAAAGGAGAGAATGCGACAAGCCTTAATCATGAAAGGAAAACAACTAATGAAGCAAAAAAAATACCAAAAAGCTATTGAAGTATTGGATACTGCCTTTGACTTGAAATTAGATAAAGGATTATATGCTCAACTGGCAAAGCTATATAAAACTTTTAAAGGGAAAGACAGTGTCAATATTCTGGCCAAAAAATGGGAGGACATGGTGGTCAAAAAAGACCGGGAAGAAATGATGGCCAAGGAGAAGAAAAAACGGCAGGAAGCAAAATCAGAAAACAAGTAGTTCTCCAATATCAAGTGGGTAAAAAAGGCACGTTAGGAAAAGGCGCCTTTTTTTCACTAAAATTCGATAGCTTGGGTTTATTGAATACTAAAAGTGGTTAATCAAAAAGTTCGATTTTTTTAATGAAAGCCTTTGAATGCCTTCCGTTTTTCTTTTTGGTATCCTGGGCGTCTACTTCAATAGTCAACCCGGTAACCGGCGGCATATCCATTTTAAACAATTCCTTGAATTTATCCACTAGCACCACCTCAGTCACAAAGGTTTTATCCAGAGAACCATCACAGGGTTCACATAAATACCGACCCCCTTTTTGCCAATAATTTCCATAATAGACCTGACCGGATTTTTCCTTCTCACCCAGGAATAAAGCAATGTAATAAGGTAAATTTGGAACAAAGCTACTACCGCTTTCTACTTTTTCATCACCAAAAAAGATCATTAATGAAATCGGTTCGCGGGTATTTCTCTTTTTAGACTTTGGTCCTTCCCAGCTAGCACCGTTAGAATATTGATTAACGCCCCATTCCAACCGTACCTTCTTAATATTCTTTAATCCTTTTCCTTTAGGGAATTGAAAGGATATGACACCTAGATCATCATCATCCGGTTCAATAACTAGAGATCCGTTTTCAAACCTGGGTTGCATATCATCCATATCTTCTTTAAATTCCCAGCCTATTTTTTTAAACCAGTCTTCTACATCACCGGAAGCACTTGAAAAATCAACTTTATACGGAACACCAGCATATAGATTTGCACAAATAAACAGCGTTACAGCAATCATCAAACTGTGTTTAAAAAATGGTCGGTGAATCATGGCTACCCCTTTAAATTTTGATTAAAAATAATAACATAACTGCAATATATAATTTTATGGACGCGTAATATGTTCTGGTCCAATCAAAATTGCAATAATGAAGCTAAAAAATATTTCAGTAAACAACTACAAAAAATTAGGAAATCTGCCTTAAATAAAAATTTGTAGTCTTCAGTCTAAGTTACTTTGCAACAATTTGCCAAGACTTTTTATCAGGTGGATAAATTACTTGGAAAACATTTAATTAAAAATAGTAATCCAGAGTAAACATATTCATTGAGCCTTTCCACTCAGTCTCTCCTTTAGTTGTATTCACACCGGAGCTGATGGCCCACTGGTATGAGCCTGTAAAAATAACCATCACATAATTAATACCAAAGGAACGATATTTATAACCCAAAGACAATGATTGAATGGTACCCCTTCCGGGAACGATTTCCATTCCTCTCGGTTTTTCCGACCAGTAGGCTGTGGTAATCCCTGTTCCCCAGCCAATACCCCAGCTGATGTGATCAATGATCAGTCCTTTTACTTGTGCTTCAAAAAACAGATGTTGTAGTTCAGCACCGGAACTTTTAAGTTTCTGTGTCAGATAATAGCTACCACCTCCCCAACCTGTGTCAAACAAGTATTCTGTAGACCAACCAAGATAAAGACCTAAAGGAGAACCATCAGCAGTTTGGGAATTTCCATTACTATTTGTAATATCTATTTGTGTCGGAATACCAAAATCGATCTTTGACCAATCTTCTTCAGGTTCTTCTTTTACTGCTTGTTTTTCTTTTTCCGGTTCCTGGGTTTTGGATGCTTCTTTTTCCTCTTCTGCCGGTTTAGTTTGTTCCTCTTGATTTATTTTTTCATCATTTACCACAGTTATTTCTGCTTCGATATCCAGGAAAGCATCCGCCTCCGCTGCAATTCCTACAGCTGACACTGCAGTACCGAGTATAGCAGCTTTTTTTGAAAGCGCAATGTTATTTAATCTGTTTTCAAATACCGGTCGAAATGCTGACCTTGGAAAAAGTTTAATAAAAAGGTGAAGTGCTTTCGGATTAAATGAATGTTCTAATAATCGGCTCATCGCCAATTCATCCTCAGCTGTCAAAGTGCGATCTAACTTGAAATCAAGATCATATTTTTCCAATTCAGCATACTTTTGACGCTCAGAATAGCTCTTTTGATTCATCTCTAGTTTAAACAAACGCTTTTTAAACTCAGATCCAAATGGGTTTTCAGGAAACAATTTAAGACAAAGGCGAAGTTCATTTATTGAATATGAGTTTCGAACCAGCTGACTCATAACAATTTCGTCTTCAATAGTTAAAATAGGCAATGCACAAAGAACCTTGGTAAAAAAGGCCACTATCACTATAAACCAAACAATTATATTGCGGTAACTATTCATTTAATGCTCATCATCAATACTAATAAAATAAAAGTAGGTAAACATAAGCCTATTCTCACATTTTTTTAAAAGAAAGGCAAAAGTAGGTATGATTTGATTTAAATTAATAATTCCAGTCAACCCATTTTGACAGGTAACAGTTGTTTATAGTAGAAAATATTTCGATGAAGGTAACAAATCAATTAATAGTGGATTATCAGTCTTTCGGAGTCTGAGAATGAAAAGCATCGCTGTCTATAATAATAAAGGTGGAGTTGGAAAATCAACAATTTCTCTGTTTTTAGCAGATTTTTTTGCCACCATGAAACTGGCAGGTAAACTTTCCCGGATTTTAGTAATTGATCTGGATGCACAAAATTCAAGTTCAAATGCCTTATTAGGCTTAAAAATTGTGTCTGAAGCCAGATTGAACAAACAAACGATTTCGCATTTATTATTTAAATTGGCCCTAAAAGAAAAAGCAGATCCGGATACCTTCTTAATTAAACGCTTGAAGAACACTACGCCAAATCGAAAAAAACCACTTTGCGAATTATCAGTCATGATGACTGATCGAATGAATTCCTTATCTTTTGAAAAAAAATGTCCCAAAACAGGACTAAAAGTCTTAAGTAAGAAATTGAAGTCACTGCTTAATGAAAAATTTGATTTTATATTCATTGATCTCCCGGCCAATATTGATGAACGAAATAAGTTGTCTCAGCTGGGATTGATGCTTTCAGACTACATCCTGATACCGACAGAACCGTCCCGAATAGCAATTAATTCTCTACCGGATACATTGAAGAATATTCAAAGCATTAGTCAACTCAGTCAGAAAGATTTTCAGAAACCTGGTCGTATTGGTATTTTACTCAATAAAACAGATAAAAGAACGAAACAGTATAAACTTCATAATAAAGATCTATCTGAATTTGCAGCATCAAATGAAATTTCAATTTTCAAAAATTTTCTGCCACACTCATCAACACTTTGTTCTGCGTCGGATGACAGCATTTCCTTTGGATCGTTGAAAGATCGATATGACAATAATTACGAACATGTCAGAAAGGTTTCTACGGAACTAGCCGGTAAAATTGGATTCCAGGTGTCAAAAAAATAACCCATATTGGCAAGTCTGTTTAATTATCATTAGAACCTATGTTTCTTATCCTTCAAGTTTAGGATTAAATTTTGTATTTAAATTTAGCAATTTTAATAACCCAAAATTTTTTTAAAGTTCACGATCAATTTATAATTTCAGCTTATGGAAATTCGTAAGATACAAGATGATGATTTCGATCAGGTATGGGAAATCATTCATAAAGAAGTGGCATCAGAGGAGACATATTGTTTTGAATCTAATATGAGCAAGGATGACGCCTATAAAATTTGGATAACAAATTCACAAACGACATATGTAGCAATAGACAATGACCTTATTATAGGGACTTACTTTTTAAAAGCGAATTTTGCTGGTCCGGGTAACCATGTTTGCAATTGTGGTTATATGGTTTCTGAGGATTCCAGAGGGCAGGGGATTGCAACTCAATTATGTATCCATTCCCAACAAGAAGCATTGAATTTAGGATATGAAGCCATGATTTTCAGATCAGTGGTCTCAACCAATAAACCAGCAGTTTATTTATGGCGAAAGTTGGGATTTGATGTGGTGGGTGTCATTCCAAGGGCATTCAGACACAAACAATTGGGATATGTGGATATATATGTTATGTACAAATGGTTGGATGAGTAACCCACTCCCTATAAACCGGATATACCAAAAAACTATAAATAAACGAGGGAAGAAGCGATCTAGTGTCAGAGACTTCTCGATGTCGTTCGACCTGTTCAATGTGGTACATTAAAGTTTTCTAACACTTTAATAGAAGCACTTTTTATCCTGGTATCATTAATCAGCGATTGATGTAAGCTGATAATATCCTGACCTTCCCTAATTTTGAAATAAACTGTTTTCAAGTGGTCATATTTTTTCTTTACATTCAAATCCAACTCACTGGCGATGGTTTCTGCATCATTCATGTCGATTAAAATCACAGAAATGTTGCCAACAACGATTCCTAATTGATTAGTACGTGTATTTAATACTACAGGATAAAGTGTTAAATTTAAAACAGACTGGGCTGTCATGAATTGATTTTCTACTCCGGCTCCGGTTTTGTAGATTCCAAAACCACCCTTCTTCTGAAAGAGTGTGGCTGATTTTTCGTTCTGAATTTTTGCAATATTACTTGTGACTCTTACTTTATTTTTTTTTCTATTGATAAGTGAATAGAGTTCCGGAAGAAATACAAAGGATTCGCGATTCGATACAAAAGAGGCCCCTTTTTGCAAGTCACTATAAGAAATTGAATATTCCTGGGAGTTGCTCATACTTGAAACCACAGGACTTTCCCCCTGGATTTTGTTGGTTACAGCGCCTAAATTCTGATAACATCCCGAAAGAATTAACACGATTAATATTGATAACAGTATTTGTTTCATTTTTACTCTCTATTATTTTTATTTTTGTAGCTGGTTAATGACCATAGATCGTAATTTTCCACCAGTCTAATGTGCCTCCTGCATTATCGCTACTACCATCAACGACTTTCAATGTCCAATCCCCACTACTGTCTTCTCCATAAAAAGCATTGGAAATTAAGGCCATCGTGTCTAAATCAATCGAATCTTCGAAACCGTTTAGTATGTTGAATAATATACTTGCGGTTCCATTGGGAGATTCTAATTCAACACCAATATTACCTATATTATTATGCGACACCGTAATATCCACTTGAACAGCTTCAATGGTCAGACTTGTGGTGATGGTCAACTGATCAGTAATTCCATCCTTATGATCATTCGGAATCGTAGCGTTTACATCAGTAGAGGCATCAGCAGTTGTTTGTGCTCCCCATCCGGAAGAGTACCCTTTAGCCATCGTAACGGCTGCATCCACATTCAGAGCTCCAAACCCATACCAGTTGTGATAATTATATGAGGCGCTATTTTCTACCCAGCCCAGATTAGCCTGATACGCACCATCCGCTAAATTGACTGAAACTCCGGTATGAGACCCATCAACCTTTCTGGCGGTGCTGGCCAATATATGCTTTACATCCCGCCAGGTTAAACTAGGGTTGGCTTCTAGCATTAATGCAATCCCACCAGAAACGACAGGTGCTGCCGATGAAGTCCCATTGAAAGTTGATGTAAAATTACAACCACCATTGAGCCCGTTTGAATTGTCCTGCAGCCGATTCCCGGGTGCACTATTAGGATATAGGGCATCCACCGTGCTACTGTAGCCCTTGTCACATCCAGATTGGTCAGTGGTAATTATGGCTGGTTGAAAAGATGTAATGGGATAATCTCTTGACCAACCATAGGTCTGATCATAACCATACTCACCTCCCGGAGCACTGATCCAAAGTCCGGAACCAGCAGTGGAATAAGAAGATCTCTTACCATCGGCATTTAAGGCCCCCACATTTATCATCCAAGGTGTCGCCGAAGTGGGGTCCATATTGACATTTTGACAACTAATACCCTTATCATTTGCATTGGCACATTCTGCATTATCCTGGTTACTATTAGTACCAAAATCTTCAAACCCGTTTCCAGCAGACTTTACATAGATGGCCCCTTTATTTGACCTAAGATTATTAACCGCCCATTTCAGATGTGTTTTCAAATCGGTATCTATTAGAGCAGAGCTTGTATTGCTGGTTCCATAACTCATATTGAAAATATCGACATCATTCGATTTTGGAGATTTCCCGTCGGAACCATCGGAGCCACCAAGTGCCTCTATCTGTTCATCTTGAGCAGAGTTGATAAAATTAAATCCTTTTAATGAGGCATTCGGAGCTATTCCCCTACCTCCGATGCTATTATCTTCCGCCGCAATAATACCCGCCACGCTTGTACCATGATCACCATCATCATCAAAATTGTTAGTTGGATTACTATCTAAGTTCCAAAAATCCCAGGATTCACCTGAAACCACATTTGCATTTAAATCACTATGGGCAATTTCAAGACCCGTATCCACAACAGCCACAATCACACCATTGCCTGTTATTCTATCAGCATAGGTAGCAGCTTGATTAATATCTTCTCCTGATGATCCATTTTCACTAGCAAAAGCACTTTGTCCGGTATTATTGAGGTGCCATTGGTAATCCGTTAAATCATCAGCATCAGCATTAGACATCTTTTTACTGCTTCCACTGTCATCCTCACTGTTGCAAGCAGAGAAAATGAATAGTAAAAGCAAACTGCCAAATAGAAGCATGAATATACTGTTTTTAAAGATTGATGTTATCATCCCATTTAGTTGATTTGTGAAGTTGTTACCTGGTTAAACTCTGAATTTGCTCACTCTTTGACTTCCAGACTTTGTCACAATAGAAAACCATGATTTATCCCAGAACTTGTCATTTCGACCAAGTGAGAAATCTTATTAATTTCAATAAGATCTCTCGTCGTCAGCAAAGAGTATCATAGTTAACGTAATTGTGACATAGTCTGTTCGCTCAGGGAACAGCAAATTCAGTGTTTTGGGAATAGAAAGTACGGTACCCGGCGAATCATCAGGCATTTCCTCGATCTGGGTTCTCCTGAATCGATCGAAGTGGTCAATCAGAGGGGTGCTATAAGACCAAAGTGGTATAATTTTTTTTTGCATACAGAAAAGGGTTTTTGGTGTTATCTTCATACATTGAAAAATGCCAATGTTTTAGCCCACGAACTTGCAAGTAAAGGATACCACCTTGTATCTGGTGGTACAGATAATCATCAGGTTTTAATCGACTTAGTCGATCAATCGATATCGGGCCAATTTGCAGAAACCACGCTTGAAAAAGTGAATATTTTATGCAATCGGAATGTTACCCCTAAAGATGCCTTGACACCAGGTTCAGTCAGCGGTATCCGTTTAGGGATAGCTGCCTTAACGACCAGAGGTTTAAAAGAAACCGAATTCAGGAAAATCGCTCATTTAATTGATACTGCCGTTCGCTATTGCTACGATTCTAGTCAACAAAAAGCTGTTAAAAATAAGGTTTGGGAATTATGTCAATTAGTTCCGCTTTATAGTACTTGCTATTGAGAGTTTCTTTTCTGAACCTTCTTTACGCAGCTTGACATTGTCAAAATAAAAATGATAATTCATCATTACAATTAAACAGTGATTCCGTATTTTTAGAGATAAAATTAATAAAGTTGGGCGTCTCTTGAATTATAAAGTAATCTAATACCAATCTGACACCCAGAACCATGGAAAACAAAAGTAAAATTGAAAGTATTGGTGTAAAGCTGCCTGAAAGATGTGTGACAACCCGCGACATCATCTCTAAATTGAAAATCTTCAATCCTCCAAATCTGGAACGAATGTCCGGTATTAAAGAAAGACGATTTTGTGCAGAAAACGAAGATTCCTATACCTTGGCCGTTGACGCTGTTAACGACTGTTTATCCCGGTCAAAATATAAACCTGAAGCCATAGACATGGTGGTGTGCTGTTCAATTTCCAGGAATAAAGATGGGTTAACCACGGTATTTGAACCCCCACTATCATTATTTATCAAAGAAAGCATCGGGGCACATCAAGCACTTAATTTTGATATTGCTAATGCTTGTGCCGGGATGTTGACGGGGATTTACATTGTTGACAGTTTCATCAAACAAGGAATTATTAAAACAGGATTGGTTGTTAGTGGAGAATACATTTCAAATTTAAGTGAGACAGCCGTTAATCGAATCCGGACAGCAACCAGTAGCCAGCTTGCTTCTTTAACACTGGGAGATGCCGGTGCCGCTATAGTGATGGAAAAAACAGATCAAAATGATTCACAAGCATTGAAAGTATCTGGTTTTACGACTTTCAGCGAACACAATAATCTTTGTATTGGCAGACAATGTCACACTTCACCGGGAGGTATCATGAATACCAAACGGCGTAAAATCCATAGTGCAGCTATTTTAGAACTCCCTAAAATTTTAAAAGCAGCTTTGACAGATAGCAATCTCTCTTTTAGTCAAATCGATTTTTTTATCCCCCACCAAACGTCTATTACTTCGATCAAAGCGGGTATGCAGCAAATGATTAAAAAACTAAAAGGGTCTCCTGGGGAAACAGTCACAAACTTAGAACGTTTTGGAAATACCGCTTCAACTTCACATATTTTGGCACTTCACAGGTATCTGCAGGAAAAGCGAATTAAAAAAGGAAGTAATATTTTAATGACGGCACTTGCTTCAGGCTTGGTAATTGGATGCGTTATTTTTTCTATTAAGGATTTGATACAAACCTATGGGAACACGAATTGAAACGGTGGCGACTGCCACACCTTCCAGCAAGAAAATTGGTGTCCAGCATAACTCTACTAAACTGGCGGCCGAGGCTGCAATCAATTGTATTCAAAAAGCAAATCTGGAACCGGAACAGATAGAAATATTAATCAACACCGGTATCTATCGAACAGATAATATCGGAGAACCGGCTATGGCTGCGGTTATCCAGGATCTAATTAAAGCACATCCATTCGGGAAAAAGAAAAAACGTCTCCTCCCTGATAAACAAACGTTCTCTTTTGATTTAATGAACGGCGGTTGTGGTTTTATTAATGCTATTCAACTCATTGATGGCTTAATGAATTCCGGTTCCTTGCAAAAAGGTATTATTGTGACCGCTGATGTCGAGCCCAGACCCGGTTATTCAGAAGGATATCATTTTGCTCCAATCGCTGCAGCCCTGATATTAAAGCCGGGAGAAAAGGATCAGGGGTTTATACAATTTGGAACTGATACCTACCTTGAATATAAAGATTGTTTCACCGGACAACTCGTTTTCTCAAAAGCCCGGCAGAAAAGCCTGCTAATTCTCGATCAAGCCGAAACATACCTGGATGCCTGTATTCGATGTTCAAATGAATCGATTAACAAGTTCCTGGAAACGAACAAGCTGGGCATTAATGATATAGATTTGATTATTCCTTCCCAATCCCCTGATGGTTTACCAGAAGCTTTGAACCAGATTTCCGATCTGAAAGGGAAAGTAGTTATTTCCAACACGGATCTTGGAGAGCTACACACAGCAGGACCCGCTTTCTCCCTTGAAAAAATATGGAGCAGCCAGCAATATAATAAAGCTCAAAATATATTATTCCTCACAGTTAGTGCTGGTATCACAACCGCCATGGCACTTTACAGGAAGCCATCATAGAAAGCATTATGGTTTTAATAAACCATCCTAATTATAAAGCTTGAAATTTGATTCCCTTGTAAATCTGTTTGAATGATACTTTGGTGTTCCTTGCCTGTGAAAATAAGGGAACTCGATGTAGGTTCGGTAACAGTAGCAAATAATGGCGTTTGTAAAAGATCATGTCCCCATATTTTCGCTCTTGCTAGTACTCAAAAAAGAGATGTGTGCCTTTCTTAGTATTTCAAATCCTTTATCCATACTAATTTCAGGAAAATAACCAAGTTCCTGGCTGACTTTAACTGGATCATACCAGTGGGCTTTAGAGAGTTGACGTACAATCAAACGGGTTAATCGGGGTTCTCCTTTTAGTTGAAATATCTGGTAAATCTTTTCCAGTAGAAACCCAATCGGATAGGCGATAGAAACAGGGATATGTTTATTGAGCGGTGGTTGTCCACCAGCCACTAAAATTTGATTGATCAGTTTCTTTATCGGCCAGGGTTCCTGATTCGTTATAAAATATACCTTACCAGCCACAGGGCTTCCGACAGACAATCTTTCCATCGCCAACAAATGCGCTTTGGCGGCATTATCTATAAAAACGGTATCAACCAGATTTTTTCCATTGCCAATGATCTTCAACTTCCCTTCTTTGTCTGATTGAACAATCCGCGGCATCAGATGTGGATCACCGGGTCCCCAAATAAGGTGTGGACGAAGCGAAACGACTGCCAGTTCTTTACCGTTAGCGTTCAGCACAAATTGTTCTGCTTCTGCTTTAGTGGCCTGATAATGGGAATAATATCGATCTGGATAAGGGGTACTTTCATCGATACCTTCATGATCATGACCATCAAAGACAACACTGGGAGAGCTGGTGTAAATTAACTTTTTAATGCCATGTTTCAGACATGAATGAACGATATTCTTAGTCCCCATGACATTAGTTTGAAAAAAATCCTGATAAGCCCCATGCAGACCAACTTTAGCCGCCACGTGAAACACTACATCACTCCCTTTTACGGCTTTTTCTACCGATTCCGAATCCTGTAAATTGCCACATACCGATGCCACCCCTAAATCAACCAGCTCCGGATATAGCTTACGGGAAAAATTGCTGACTTCGATACCACTATTGAGTAATAAAGTAATAATCCGCTTTCCCAGGAATCCACCACCACCGGTTACAAGAGCTCTCATAAGACTTTTCCCGCTGCCCATTTACCCAATTTTTCCCTGTTAATTTTGGCGTTGTGTCTTATATCGACAGGAAAACGCTTATAAAATAAAATTGTCTTGATCTCTTTGCTAATCTTATGATTTAGAGCTAGTTCAAGCAGTTCATTTTGCAATTGCTTTTGTTGTTTTTTACCCAAAGGTTTTTCTGTTTCAATGATAATAGCTGGTTTTTGAGTCTTCCCAAAGGGTAAGCCCACTAAAGCCGAGCGGTAAACAGCTGGATGATTATTAAAGATCGTTTCGATAGGGATGGTATAAAAGATTTTTGTTTCGGTGATAATCCTTTGGGATTTTCTACCACAAAACCAAATTTGACCTTCATTGTCCTGATAAGCGAGGTCTCCCATTCGATGATAAACCTGATTGGTTTTCAAATTCCTTATTTTATTCAAACGGTTCGCGTCATCACGGTTCAGATATCGCTCAGTCACCTGAGGGCCGGAAACCACTACTTCCCCAATTTCTCCGTTTTCCAGGATCAGACTACTGGCCCAGGAATCAATGGGATCATCCGTTATCTTAATGATAAATAACTCAATCCCTTCCACTGGACGTCCAATAAATACACCTTTTCCTTCATTGTTAGCTTTTAAAGCCGCTTTGATAATTTCATGACTTCCTGCTGAAGTCACCGGCAATGCCTCGGTAGCGCCATAGGGGGTAAAAACCTGGGTTTCCTCTTTCAATAACTGACTAAATTCCCGTAGCGTTTTTACCGGAACGGGTGCCCCGGCTGAAATAACGCGTCTTAAAGACTTCAATTTTACTTTTTTTCTTAAACCGGCTTTTGTAATCCGCTTAATTAGTGCCGGTGAACCAAACAAATTTGTTATCTTAAACCGTTCAATGGTGCTGAATATATGATCAGGGTTAACTTTGGCTGGTTGGGTAAAGTCCATAACAGGAATTACTGAAACCATATCCAAGGCTGGGGCAATAAGTCCGAAAAGGGGAAAAGTACAAAGATCTATCTCATCATTTTTAAGATTATAAGTGTTTTTTAAAGCATCAATCATCGCTGAAAAATTACGATGGGTAAACACAGCCCCTTTTGGTGGTCCAGTACTACCACTGGTAAAAATGATGGCAGCAGTATCGGAAGCAGGTCTTTCCGGAAAATCATCCTGCCTGGATATGTCACCTTTCTTTTTGATATCGTCCAGGGTTTGTCGACAAAACAGACTTTTACCACCAATCGTTATGACATGTTTAAAATTACCCCGTTCCCAACCCAAAATGACCCGGGCAAGATGGGCCTTAAAACTCCCTATAAAAGCATCCGGCGCAGCTTCTTTCAAGCACTGCTTCAGATTCTTTAACCCCATCCCGGGATCTATCAGAATGGGAATCGCGCCCACCTTAAATAGGGCAAAAACCAGGGCAAAAAACGTAAATGAGGGGGTCACCATCAGGACCACTTTAGTACTGTGATTAATTCCTTCTGCTACCAGCCCTTTCGCCAAATGGTTGCACTCATCATTTAGATTTTGATAGGTATGGTGGGTGTATATAAATTGCCCAAGACGTTTCTTTTTAGTGGGGGCATATATGGCAATATTATCCGGTTTTTCTGAAGCCAACCGCCTTAAGTGGGCTAAAACATTGTTATCAGCTGACACGGTTTGACCTTAATGTTGAATAGGGTTTGATGTTAAAAACTGCTTGACCAGCGGTATAATCTCTTCATGGGCATCCTCCAACAGATAGTGACCGGCATCGCTAAAACGGTGAACAGAGGCCTGGGGGAGATAGCTCTGCCATTTGGTGAGAAAATGATCATCAAAAACAAAGTCTTTGGCACCCCATAAAATCAGCGTTGGAATGTTTAAAAATTTGGAAAGATTATTTTGGGTATTTGTAACGATATCATAACCATCATCTGAGGCAGTTAAAGGAATGCCTTGAACAAATTTAAGAACTGCCAAGCGACTATGCCAGTTATTGTAGGGGGCCAAATAAGCCTGCCTGATATCTCCCGGCATTCGACGTCGGTGACAACAGAGACAAACCGCACCTCTGGAAAAAGCGTTCAGACCACGAACCAGAAATGCCCCGATTTTGTAATCACGGCATAAACTGAGCACAAAAGGAATAGATCTATTTTCCGGTAGATGAAACGCAGCTGTATTAGTAATAACGAGACGACTAATCTTTTCCGGATTCCTAACCGCAAACGCCATCCCAATCATACCACCCCAATCATGGAGAACCAGGGTGATTTTACGATCAAGGTTCAGGTGATTAACCAACTGCTCCAAATCTTCAATTCGACGTTTTAGAGTAAAAGGATACTCATTTTCACTAGGTTTTTCAGACAATCCGCAACCAATATGATCAGGTGCAATGACATGATAGTCATTTTTTAAGGCAGATATTAGATGTCGGTAATAAAATGACCAGGTGGGATTACCATGTAGCATCAATACAGGATCCCCTCTTCCTTCATCAAGGTAGTGATATTTTAATCCCTGGATGTCTAAAAAATGACTTTTAAACGGATAAAGCAATTGATCAATCATAAAAACACAACCATAAACCAGAATTTTCAATAAGAGTAATAAAATAATCTGTGTTTAACTATCATCACTACCACCAAAAGTATATGTCATTTCAAAAACAATGCACCCCTGTGAGCTTTGCATTCAACATATCAAATATATATCCCTAAAAGGCATCGATCACAGGCAACAAATTCAAACTTCTGAGACTCCATAAATAGTAATGAAAATGCAGAATCTATATATTCTCAGCCTCTATAGCCAGGGTATTAGATGCCGGTTTAATTGGATCGCCAGCAACATTCTCAAAAACTGCTTTAACTTTAAACCCATTGTTATTGAAGGCTTCTGTTAAGGATTCTTGGCTAAAATACTGCAACCAATTGTAAACCTCCCGGGTTTCTGTTTCTTCGACGATGGTGTATTTGTCCAACACCACTTTTTCACGATCGTACTTGATCGTGTTCATAAAACCATAATAAGGGTCTGCAGACCAAAAACCACCCATTAAATCAGGTTCATACATTATGGTCTCATCACGATGGTAATATGCTTCCATGGTAAAAACATCCAACAAAATTTTTCCTCCCGGCTTTAAGTGCTGTTGAAAAATTTGAATCAGATCACTTCTTTGACTAGGACTCAATGCACAAAAATCACAGTATATCATCGTAATCAAATCAAATTTTTGATTACATTTAAAGTCGAGGTAATTCTGATTGATATAATTAATCACCAACCCTTGTTTTTTGGCTGAAGTTATTGCGTATTCAATCGATCGATGGGAAAAATCAATACCGGTAACTTCAGCGCCTTTTTTTGCAAATTCTGTTGTATATAAACCAGGACCACATCCAAAATCACAAACAGAGAACCCTGATTGAATGTTAAATCTTGAAATGATCCAGGCGGCAGATTTGTCAATGAACTTCTTATTCCGTGAGGCTGGCTCCATTTCTTCATTTAAATGAAACTCCAGCATTTTACTGGATATGTAAGGGTCATTCCACAATGTTTCTGCGGTATAAATTGAAAACAGTTCAGGAATGTGATTAATTTTATTTAAGGCTTTAAACATTATTTTTTTTTAATTGATAATGGTTAGTGTGCTGAATTAAATTTAACTGTGAGTTAATTTTACTTTTCATAGTAAATGAAATGTGTCAAATAATAACGATCAATCGCTAATTAATGTCTGAAAAAAAGTAGGTAATTTGGGGATATAAGTCTTTTTCAGAAAAGGCTAAAACTTTTAGATACCAGCTTGTTACGACGATCACGAGACTCCTGGTGAGAGCCCGAATTACCGGGTTGACGCCAATAATGGTATTCTCATCCAGATATTAATTATTTTGATAATCAGGGAAAATTCTGTTGAATGGTATTAGCTTTTATTTTTTAGCTTGCTTTGTAGGAGAAAAAATGACTGATCCTTTTATTAAGTTTGACCAGGTTAGTTATCAATATGATACAACGACGCAGCCAATCCTCTGGAACATTTCCTTACATTTTCGAAAAGGTTGGACAGGAATTGTGGGCGCAAATGGCTCTGGTAAGACGACCTTACTTAAATTGGCTTTAGGTAATATTAAGCCAGACTCTGGATTTATTGAAACGCCGGGAAGTGGTGCTTATTGTGAACAACGTACTGACAATATCCCTGATAAATTTGGAGACTTTCTAGAAAGTTGGGACACAGACGTTTTTCGTTTAAAAGGACAATTAGATATTGAATCCGACTGGCAGGAACGGTGGCGTTCACTGAGTCATGGCGAAAGAAAACGTGCACAGATCGCCAGCATTTTATGGCAAAAACCCGAAATCCTGGCAATTGATGAACCTACCAATCATATCGATCGTGATGGACGCATTCAGCTCATTCAATCCCTGAAGAACTACCAGGGTGTCGGTTTAATTGTTAGTCATGATCGGGAATTACTGGAAACACTTTGCCAGGGAAATGTCTTCTTAACAAGTAACACCGCTATCTACCAACCAGGACTATATTCAGAGGGAAAAAAGCAAATTGAACAAAATTTGCTGCAACAACATAAAGTTTGGGATCAAGCTGATGTTGAATTGAAAAAATTAACAAAACGAGCTTCTGGTTTTCGATCGAAAGCAAGCCATGCAGATCGTCAGCGTTCAAAGAAAGGTATTTCAGCCAAGAATCATGATGCCAAAGCAAAAATTGATGCAGCTCGCGTGACGGGAAAAGATGCTTTAGCAGGTAAGGCAATGAATCAGCTGCAGGGAAGGATTAAATAAATCACTAATAAAAAAGCAAAAATCAGCATTCATAAACAATATGGAATGGGCATTATTCAAAAAGGCGATCCTTCCCGCAAAAAAACAATTTTCCAGATCCCTGAAAGCAGCATTGAGTCAGGCCATCAACTCATCATTCAGCACTGTGGATTAGTGATACAGGCAAAAGATAAGATAGCCGTCATTGGAAAAAACGGCTGTGGCAAAAGTACACTCGTTAATTATCTAATCAGGCACCTACCAAATCGGCAAAAGCAATTAGTATACTTACCCCAGGAGATATCAGCGGAACAATCCAAAGAGATATTAGCTGAAATAAAAGCCCTGTCTAATGAACAGTTAGGAGAAATAATGACGATCGTTCGCAGATTAGGGTCTAATCCTGGTCGTCTGCTGGAATCGAAGCTTCCCAGTCCTGGGGAACTTAGAAAATTATTGATTGCCCTGGGGGTACTGAAAAAACCAGTATTAATGATTCTTGATGAGCCCACCAATCATTTAGATTTGCCGTCAATAGAATGTTTGGAAACCGCATTAAAAAAATATGAAGCAGCACTGCTGATCGTTAGCCATGACCGACAGTTTTTAAAACAAACCACAAATATTGTTTGGTCAATCTATAAAAACGATAATCAAGCCACGATTGATGTTCTTTTTTAGGCTTTTTAATCTATAACATCCTATCAGGCAATCAATTTGTAAAATAAAGATAAATTATATTGAAAAGTTTTATCGCTTTCATTATAATGAACATCTAATTTATTATGTAAAATGCTAAAAATTCTAAGGTAATCATCATATAATATGAAATAATTGCTTTTTTTATACATTGCTTTTAATATTTTAACCCGATTCATCGCTGATGATGAGTCATCATTTGTTTGTTCCGTCGAGTAATTATACATGTTTTAGCAGTTTATAACGGTTTCACTGGCCATTCGCAAGTCTGAGTTTGTTCTCTGTGAATACTGGAAGCAAAAATAAATATCAGCAATTTAAGGAGTAATTCACCATGGCAAAAGGTGTCGTTAAATGGTTAAATAGTAGTAAAGATTTTGGTTTCATTAAACAGGATGATGGTGGCGATGTATTTGTACATCATTCCGGTATTGCTGGAGAGAAACCCGGCAGACCTAGTAGCCTGCCGGGTTTCTCTCCAAAAATAGCCCTATTTAAATTAAATTCTCCATCCAATAACCGTATTTGACGTTCCCTCTTAAAATTAATCCAAATGTTAAAAACACATAATAATATGATTTCTATTGGTGATAAATATAAACAATTAAAATAATATAGGTATTGAAATATCTTAAAATCAAGACTATTTATTAGAAAAGGCAAATCCAAATATACAAGTGCGAATGACGATATATTTCTTACTAACCAAGCTCTTCAATTAAAATATAAATCACATGGTACAAGTTTATCAATCCACACCTGTTAAGGATGACGGTTCGCTTAATATAGATTCCTGGTTGCAAACCTTAAAGAAAAACGCCAATCAAAACCAGTTTTTATCCACCGAAAAAGCAATCCTGGAAATTAAAAATATTCAGTCAAAAAATACCGAAATGCCAGAAAACCAGCTGCTAGTTTATGGTCTGGAAATGGCGAATACTCTTTCCGGTTTAATTCTAAACGATGAGACCCTGGCAGCAGCAATCTTATATCATGCCGTTCATTTTAAATTTTTACCGAGAGAGACTTTAAAAAATAATTTTTCACCGACTATTTGCAATTTAGTAGAAGCGACTGAACAGATGGAGGTCTTTCAATCCATTTATCAAATGGAAGAAATAGCTACAAAAGATCCGGAACAGATAGATCGTTTAAGAAAAATGTTACTGGCTTTGGTGGAAGATATTCGAAGTATATTGATCAAACTGGCTGCCCAAATTTGCTTGCTAAGACAAGCAAAATCCTATTCACCGGAAGAACAGCAAAAGCTGGCTAACGAAACCGTGGCCATCCATGCACCTCTGGCCAACCGGCTTGGTATTGGGCAAATGAAATGGGAACTGGAGGATCTGGCATTCAGATATCTCGCTAAAAAAACATATATTAATATCGCCAAACAACTGGATGAAAAACGACTACAAAGGGAAGCTTATATTAAAGATGTGATAGGGACACTAAATCAGGCCATTAAAAAAGAAGCCATAATAGGTTTTGAAGTGACCGGTCGGGTAAAACACATTTTCAGTATCTGGAAAAAAATGCGCCGCAAGGATGTCTCATTTGAAGAAATATATGACATCCGGGCGGTGCGTGTCATCGTCTCTAAAGTGAATGATTGTTATGGGGCCTTAGGTGTCGTCCATTCTCTATGGAACCATATCCCAAAAGAATTTGATGACTATATTGCTTCTCCAAAACAAAATGGTTATCAGTCGCTTCATACAGCTGTTATCGGACCGGAAGGCAATCATTTGGAGATTCAAATTCGGACGAAACAGATGCATGAAGAATCCGAATTGGGAATTGCCGCACATTGGAAATATAAAGAAGGTGCCAAAAAACAAGCCGATACCTATCTGGAAAAACGCATTCAATGGTTGAGAAAATTAATCGCCTGGCAGGATGAAACCACCGATGATAAACAGTTTATCGACGAAATCCGCACTGAATTTATTCAGGATCGTGTTTATGTGTTCACACCCCGAGGGGAAGTAATGGATTTGCCCATGGGTTCAACACCACTGGATTTTGCCTATAATATTCACAGTGAAGTTGGACATCGATGCCGGGGAGCTAAAATCAATGGTAAAATGGTGTCACTGAACCGACCTCTAAAATCCGGTGAAAAAGTTGAAATCCTAACCGGAAAAGAGGCGAAACCCAGCCGGGACTGGTTGATTGTTCATAATGGATATATTCACACTAACCGAGCCCGAACCCATATCCATCGCTGGTTTAAATTGCTGGATTTTGATAAAAATCTACAGGATGGTAAAAGCTTACTGGATAAAGAATTAAAGAAAATAGGTATCAAAAAAGTGGATCTTGCTGCTTTAAGTAATCGCTTCAGCTTTCCGGATGTGGACAAATTCCTGGCGGCTTTGGGAGCCGGTGATTTACGTGTGATACAAGTGCTGAATGCCGCACAATTGCTAAGTGGTGAAAAGGATGTTAATAAGATTGTGCTGCCAGTAGTCTCAGAAAAAAGAGAAATTAATCGTAATGCTAACGATGTTCAAATTTACGGAGTAGACAATCTGCTCACAGTAATTGCGGGTTGCTGTCAACCGGTCCCCGGAGAACCTATTTCAGGTTATATTACTCAAGGGCGTGGTGTTTCGATCCACCGACAGAATTGTAAGAATCTAAAAGGTCTGGAAAAATCAAGCCCGGAGAGAATCATTGATGTTAGTTGGGGGGATAATACCAATGAAAACTATCCTATTAACCTTTATATCCAGGCCTATGATCGCAAGGATCTTATGCAGGATATCAATAAAGAAATAGGAAATGAGCCGGCCCGCTTAATTGGTATGAATATGAATCTTAACCAGCAGGAGCAAACAGTAGATATTAATGTCACTGTTGAAATCCGAAACCTGAATGACCTGGGAAGGCTTATCTCAAAAATCAGCAATGTCCGTAATGTCGTACATGTCAGTAGACAATAACCATTTAATTATTTTTCAGGTAAATTCTTTCCGGTCGTCCGACGGTACCGTAGGACAAGTCAGCAATAACAACACCATTAGAAACTAAATATTCCAAATACCGACGGGCAGTCGTTCGACTGACACCAACCTTCTCCCCGACTTTTTCGGCATTAATTCCATTCGTAGTCAATTGTTCCAGGACCTCAGTGACTTTTTCCAGGGTAATGGGATCAATTCCTTTAGGCATATCATTATCTGAAAAAACTTCTTTATATTCCGGACGTAGCAATCGGTCGACATCTTCCTGGTTGACAGTGGTGATTCCTGACATATTTTGACGATGCTCAAGAAATTTAATCATGGTATTTTTAAAGCGATTAAAAACAACAGGTTTAAGAATATAATCAAAAACACCCCCGCGAACAGCTTCCTGCAATATTCTGATTTCTTTAGCGGCTGTTATTAATATTACATCAGTCATCCGATAATCCGATCTAATTTTCCAAAGTAAATCGATGCCACTACCTTCCGGGAAATAGATATCCAAAAGTACTAAATGAGGTTTAAGAATACCGATAACTTCTTCAGCTTCAAAAATAGAATGTGCAATGCCAACCACTGAAAATCCGGGAATTTTTTCTAAAAACAGGTGCTGAATTTCAGCTATTTTTTTATCATCTTCTACAATCAATGTTTCTATCAGATTCATTTTTTCTCCCCCTTTAGTTTGGGAACAAATACGGTAAATGCCGCACCACCCAGATCTGATTTCCCAATATTGATCGTTCCTTTAAGATAATTTAGAGCGCGTTCCACCAGGTGCAATCCCATACCAAACCCCTGCTCGTTTTTAGTTGTAAAGCCTTTTTTAAATATTTCTTCCGCATACTTTTGATTGATGCCAGGCCCTGAATCATCAATCTCAAAGATAAGGTCATTTCCCAGATCCGTCATAGAAAGTTTGACCTGCTGATTCAGGTTGTCTTTAGAAAGAACAGCCTCAAAGGCATTTTCCAGCAAATTGCCGATGATTGTTACTAATTTTTCCAACTTAATATTTTCAGGAATATCTGACATACTGCTATCCGGATCAATTTCAAAATTAATTTTTAATTCTCTGGCTCTGGTGTATTTTCCTAATATGGCACCCGCCAGTATTGAATTCGGAACAATATGCATCAATGAATTGATGATTTCCTGATAACCGGATGACTCACTACTGATCAAATCGATGGCCTTTTGATAATCTCCAATTTGAATGAGACCGGATATGGTATAAAGCTTATTAGAATATTCATGGGTTTGAGCGCGAAGGGAATCAGAATATTGCTGAACCTGGGACAGTTCTTTAGCTAAAATATCCAATTCATCCTTTTTCCGAAAACTGGAAACCACACCGCTAATTTTATCCTTATTGAAAATTGGAATCCGGTTAGCGATAATCTCGGTACCCCATCTAACCATTTCCTGATCAAATTGGCTTTTTCCTGTTCTCAGCACATCTAAAATTTTGGTTTGGGGAAAGACCTCAATAATCGGTTTCCCAATTAAACTGCTATCAGATTTAATTCCCAGGGTGTCAATGGCAGCTTGATTAATAGTTGTAATTTGACCCGCTCCATCGACAGCAACGACACCTTCACGGATCGTTTCTAAAGTCGCTGTACGCTCTTGCAATAATCCGGCAATTTCATTCGGTTCTAAACCAAAAATCGCTTTCTTAAATCCCCTGGCGATGTTAATTGCCGCGACGATACCGATAAAAGCAACACCTAAAATAAACAGGAAAATTTTAAATTGATAATCCCGGACAATGGTATTCACGTTTTCCATTAGATAACCAACGGAAACGATACCGATAATTTCATTTTTCTGGTTAAAAACAGGTACCTTTCCTCTGATTGATGGTCCTAAAGTCCCGACGGCTTTTGAAACATAAGATTTACCATATTCCAAAGCACCCCGATTATCGCCACCAACCATATACTTACCTAAGCGTTCTTTGACAGGATGAGAATATCGTCGCCCCTCTTTATCCCCGACGACAATGAATTGAGCGCCTGTTTTTTTTCTGATCGTTTCAGCAATTTCCTGAATAGGAGAGCTGGCAATATCCCCTATTTCAAGTGCTTCCTGAATACTGGGAATTTGGGATACCGCTTGAGATACTTTAAGGGCACGACTTCCAATTTGCTCTTCCAGTAATTTAGAAATCATTCGTACAGTAAACGTACCAATCACCACCATTTGAAAAATAATTATGGCCAATATTAACAGAACCAATTTTGATTGGAGTTTTCGGGGATATAAATAGGATAGGTATGTATTGGAAAACCACGACATCTGGACCTCTTGGCAATCTATAAAAATCGCATTTCAAACTATTTAGTACCTGAAGGAAAAGTAGGTGATTTAGGGACATGCCCATTTTTCAGAAAACACTTAACCTTATAATACCAGTCTGTTACGACGATCACGAGACTCGTAGTGAGCGTCCTAATTACCGGATTGAAAGTAAATAATGCCATTCTCGGGCAGACACTATTTTTAAAAAAAAGGCATATAACGGTGAATTTTTAATATAGGTGCTTCAAATAAGTAAGACTTTTTATAGTGATATATCAATTCCCTGTGAACTTTATGAACAAAACTTATATTATGTTCTTTTTAATCAATAATGCGCCAATATTGACAAAAATGATACCCTCAACTGTAATCGTGGTTGAATATTTGATGGTTCGCTCAGCTTTGGTTGGAGATTGAGATTATTTAAGTTCAAACGTTTAATGAAGAGGTTAGGTATGAAAAAAGTACTATTATCTTTAATTGTTACTATTGCTCTAAGTCTTGTTGGTATCAGTCCGGCAATGGCTCATCTGAAAAATGTTGAGTGCCTTGCTCCGGCCGGTGCTGGTGGCGGTTGGGACTTTACTTGTCGTGTTCCGGCCGCACAATTGATGCCCAAGGTTGCTGGTGTCGAAGGTAGCATTAAAGTGGTTAATATGTCTGGTTCTGGTGGAGGAAAAGCATTTG
>Ga0307989_1000347_pt1 | contig 31511 bp, 28 predicted proteins | sample EllFjometagen185_FD_203164 | JGI IMG/M metagenome (GOLD analysis project Ga0307989, IMG submission 203164) | Marine microbial communities from Ellis Fjord, Antarctic Ocean - #185 | ecosystem: Environmental > Aquatic > Marine > Unclassified | place: Southern Ocean | collected 2014-10-08 | reverse complement strand
TGCTATTTGCATTTCTCGCAATGACACTAGTTGATGTGGATTGCCACGAAATGCTATTTGCATTTCTCGCAATGACACTAGTTGATGTGGATTGCCACGAAATGCTATTTGCATTTCTCGCAATGACACTAGTTGATGTGGATTGCCACGAAATGCTATTTGCATTTCTCGCAATGACCGCCGTCTAGAGACGGCTTTGTTTTTCAAATCAAGTTTGAAAAACATTTTTTTAATAAATTAAAAAAATATGCAAAAAGAAATAGAAGCTAAGTTTTTAGATATAGACAAAGATAAGATCAGAAAACAGTTGAAAGATTTGGGTTGTAAACTTATCAAACCTGAAACTTTAATGAAGCGAAAAGCTTTTCATGTTGAAAATGATTTTGAAATTAATCGTCTTCGTTGGGCAAGAGTTAGAGATGAAGGTGACAAGATTACAATGACTGTCAAAGAAATAAAATCTGATGGTTTACACGGAGTTTATGAAAGTGAAGTTACAATTGATAGTTTTGAGCAAGGTGTTGGTTTGTTAAAAGGTTTGGATATGGTTGAGACCGCTTATCAAGAAACTTTGAGAGAATTGTGGGCTAGTGAAGATGAAAAGGTTTATTTCATGATTGATACTTGGCCATGTTTAAATACTGTTATTGAGATAGAATCAGGAGATGAAGATTCAGTGAAAAAATATTCGCAACTTTTAGGTTTTGATTTTAAGGATGCGATGTTTGGTGGAATTGATGTCGTTTATGCTAAGGTTTATGATATTGATCCGAAGTTAGTCTGTAAATTTCCAAAGATTACCTTTGATATGTCTTGGAAACAAATTTTAAGCTAATTCTTACTTTGAATTTTGTCGTTGCTTTCTCGTATTTATCAAAGTCACGTAGAAGAATACGCTAAACTTTGAAAATACTCGAGTCGCCTAAAAATTCTTTGTAATAATTGCTTAGAATTGTGGTGACTTCTAAAATACTCGAGTCGCCTAGATCCCCGCTTTCGAGGTCTCCGACTTTCGGTCGAGGATGACCATATAAGAAAATGTAATTAATTAAAATTAAACATTTTTTAATATGACACGCGCCCTAAGTGGCACTTTATTCTTTTAATTTTATTAAAAGAATGTTTTGATAAATCAAAACTTTTTGCAAGAATTAATTTAAATGTGTAATAAATTTAGATTGGTTTTTTGATAAAGATTGTAGTAGAAAATTCAATTGAATGATGCGCCGTTATTCCCCTCTTCAGATAGAAGATTAGTAACACCATACGGAGTACGTTAAGAGAACAACTGACGACTTGCCAAAATTGATTTTAATATCTTTTTTTATAAAGTCTATAAAAACTTGAATTAAAAGTTTTTTATTGACGTTTTATCTTTAATATGATTAGTTAAATATATTGTATTAAGATTAATTTATTTCATAATTTAATTTTAGTTCTGTTTTAAGAGTTTACTTTTTAAAAAGTGTACGTATAATTGTACTTATATAGTAACTCAAAATGGTACTTAATTATGCAAGTTATAAATTATTCAGATTTTAGAAAAACATTGGCAAAGTCTATGGATAACGTAATAGAAAATAACGATCCTTTATTGGTAACGAGAGGTAAAAAAGAACCTGTTATGGTAATTTCCTTAAGTGATTTTAATTCTTATGAAGAAACTGATTTTTTATTGAGAAATGAGAAAAATCGTAAGAGATTATTAGCGGCTGTTGAAAGAGTTAAAAGAGGAGAATATAAAAAAAGGGAGTTAATAAAAGTTTAAATTAATTCTTGCCGTGAGTTTTATTGTCACTTTGAAAATTTTTTTGAAGACTCACTTAATAAGAATAAGCTTGCTTAAAAATTTTCCAGTCTCCTAAAAACTCTTTGCAAGAATTAATTTAAATGTATGGTAATTTTAGATTAGATTTTGTTGTTAATTTTTTAAAAGGTAAAAAAATGAATTATGTTCAAATAGCTTCTTTAATTGCTGGAAGTTCTTTATTTGCTGTTATAGTAACCAATTGCTGGAATTCGAGACATAACTATAACATGGAACATAGAAAAAATAAGTACAGTACTTATATGAATTTTCTTAATAATGGAAACGAGTTACTTTCTTATTTAACTTTTTATCCTTTTCAAGAAAATAGAAATCTTTCTGAGTATTTTGAAAGAGTACAAAATGTTACTAAGTATTACGGTAATTTAGTTTTATTGGCTCCTGTAGAAGTTTTAAAAGAAATTGAAATAGATAGTTTTGACTTAGGTTGGAAAATTAACGAGTATAAAGAATTTTCTGATAAATTTTTTGTATATATTAAAGATGACCCAGAAGGAGAGCTAAGATTGGATATAAAATTTGATGATGTAGATTTGAGTGAAGATGAGATGATGTTAAAGATTTTAAAAATAGTGGATACTTGGTATGAAAAAATAACAGAAATTGATGAATTTTTTCTTAATGTAATTTTTGTGTTGAAAAATGATTTAAAAATTGAAGTTAGTAAAAAAGAGTATAGTGAATTTTATGAGTATAAACGTAAGTTATTTAAAAAAAGAATGAAAGATGAAATTTTAAAAGGTTTGAAATCTAATTAGTGCTAGAAATTTTTAGGAGATTAGTAGTGGATCCCGGGTCAAGCCCGGGATGACATAGTGGTACTAAAGATTTTTTTTAAATGATATTAATGTACAAATACGATTAAATAGATTTTTATGAAGAAGTTTTAGGCGACTAGAAATTTTTTAAGGGAGCTTATTTTTACTAAGTGACCCTTAAAAAATTTTCTAAAGCAATGACAAAATTCGAAGTAAAAATTTATTTAAATTAGATTACATTCATTTTTTTGCCAACCTTAATAAACGTATCGATACATCTATCTAATTGTTCTCTAGTATGACCAGCGGAGTTTTGAACTCTGATCCTTGCTTCACCTTTTGGTACTACTGGGAATGAGAAACCAACAACATAAATTCCTTCTTTTACCATTTCTTTTGAGAAGTCATCTGTTAATTTTTCATCAGCTAACATTACTGGAGCTATTGGATGAACACCTTCTGTTCCTAAGCGAATATTAAATCCAGCTTCAACCATTTTTTCACGGAAGTGTTTAGTGTTTTCCATACATTTTCCAATTAATTCTTTTGGATCTTGTAAAAGTTCAAGAGCTTTTAAAGTTACTGTTGCAACCATTGGAGAAATATTGTTTGAAAATAAATAGGGTCTTGCTTTGTTTCTTAATTTATCAACAATTTCTTTTTTTGATAAAATCATTCCGCCGCCAGCACCACCTAATGCTTTTCCAAGTGTAGTTGTTAGAATATCAACTCTACCTTCTACTCCACAATATTCTGGAGTTCCTCTACCATGTTCACCGATAAATCCTGTTGCATGTGAGTCATCAACTAAAACCATTGCGCCATATTTTTCAGCTAAATCACAGATTGCTTTTAATGGTGCGATATCTCCATCCATTGAGAATACACCATCTGTAACAACCATTCTTTTTCTAGAAATTGGAGTTGCTTCTTTTAATTTTGCTTCTAAGTCACTCATGTCATTAAATTGATAAAAAAATCTTTTTGCTTTACAGAGACGAATTCCATCAATTAAGCTTGCGTGATTTAGATTTGCACTAATGATTGCATCGTCTTGATCTAATAAAGCTGCGAATACACCATTGTTTGCTGACCAACAAGATACATAAGAAATAGCTGCTTCGTATCCTGCGAATTTAGCAAATTCTTGTTCTAATTTTGTGTGAACATCCATTGTTCCACAAATAAAACGAACTGAAGCTGTTCCGTATCCATATTTGTCAAGACCGTCTTTTGCGGCTTGAACTAGACGTGAGTCATCAGCTAATCCTAAATAATTATTAGCACAAAAGTTTAAAACTTCTCTGTTATCATCTAATTTGATTTTTGAAGATTGTGGAGAAACTATGTTTCTTTCAGCTTTATAGGTTCCACCTTTTTTAAGAGCTTCCATTTCTTCTGCGATTTCATTTAAAAGTTTTTGTTGAATCATTTTTTACCTTATTTGTTAGAGTGATAAGTTGATATTAAATTGTTTTAGTAATTCGTCAAGTTTGTGTTTTTCGTAATCATAATGTATTCCTTTTATTCCTAATTTTTCTCCGCCTTTTATATTTTGAATTTTGTCATCTATAAAAATACATTCTTTTGGTTTTAGATTATATTTCCAGAGTAGTAATTCATATATTTTTTTTGCTGGTTTATTAATTCCAACATACCCTGAAATTATTTTGCCATTTGCTTTTTTTGTGAACTTATTTTTATTTTCGAATGAATCATACATTTCACCGGTGAAATCAGACAATACATAAACTTTATATTTTGGATTTAGACAAAGCTGCTTAAAAAGTTTTATGTTTTCTGGAATAAGTTTTAATGTTTGTGCAAAATTAGCAAACATTTTCTTAATGTTTTGTTCTTCTGTTTTAGTTAATTTATTTGTAGTCAAAGTAGAATGTATGACTGAGTCGTAAGAATAGTTTGCACAGTTTTCATTTTCGAGTTTTTGATTAAACAATAGGTTGTGATATTTTTCTATTTCTGATTTTTTAGTGAGTTTAAGAATGTCTTTTATGATTTGGAATTGATCTTTGAGTTTATAATAAACGAGAACATTTCCAATATCGAAGATTATGTTTTTTATCATAATTTTTTTAACTTGTTAAATAACAAAGTGCTTAACAAAAGCGCGTGTCATTGCGAAAAACGCGAATAGCTTTTTGTGGCAATCTGGATTGCCGTGTCGCTCCGCTTCTCGCAATGACCAACGGTTTTAAATTTCGCCGCGAGAATGTTTCTCTCTAATTGCAGCCAACATATTTTGTGTCATAGCATCTAAATCAAATTCAGGTTTCCAGCCCCAATCTTTTCTTGCTTTTGAATCATCAATTGATCTTGGCCAAGAATCAGCTATTGCCTGTCTGTAGTCTGGTTTGTACTCAACTGTTAATTCTGGAATATATTTTTTAACTGATGCAACCAATTCTTCAGCACTAAAGCTAATTGCTGCCATGTTATAACCAGCATGTTCAGTTAATTTTTCAAGTGGAGCTTCCATTAATTCAATTGTTCCCCTAACACAATCTGGCATGTACATCATTGGAAGAATAGTATCTTTACTTACAAAACATTCAAAATGTCCTGTTTTTACAGCTTGATAATAAATATCTACTGCATAGTCAGTTGTTCCGCCACCAGGTAAAGCTTTGTTGCTTATAATTCCAGGATAACGAAGTCCTCTTATATCAACTCCATATTTAGAAACATAATAGTTGCTTAGTAATTCTCCTGCAACTTTAGTACAACCATACATTGTGTTTGGTTCTAAAACTGTTTGTTGAGGAACGTTGTCTTTTGGGGTTGTTGGTCCAAATGCTGCCATTGAGCTTGGGCAATAGACTCTTAATTTATATTGTCTAGCAAGCTCCAAAACATTATAAAGACTTCCTAAATTTAAGTTCCAACATAATTGAGGATTTTGTTCGCCAGTTGCTGAAAGAAGTGCAGCAAGATGAAAAACAGTATCGACATTATATTTTTTGATAATTTCTTCGATTTTATCTTTGTTTGTAGCATCAATTAATTCAAATGGTCCATTATTACCATTGTCTAAATCTCTAATATCTGCTGCAATTACATTGTCTTGACCAATTTTTTTGTAAAAAGCTTGAACTAATTCAGTACCTATTTGACCGTTAGCTCCGATCACTAGTATTTTTTTCATAATTATTTTTGATTATTTATAAAATAGTTAATATATATAAATACTGAATTTTAAAAATAAATCAAGTTTCAAAAATTATGCTTGCAAAAGTTCGTAAAAAAAAGTAATAATAGCTCCAGATAAATTATTAATTTCTAAGGTAAAAACAATGTTTAAAGCAAAAGAATTTTTACAAAATGTAAAAGATAAAAACCCTTGTGAACAAGAATTTCATCAAGCTGTTGAAGAAGTAGTGGAATTTTTAACTCCTTTTTTAAATAAGAATCCAAAGTATATTGAAAACAAAGTTTTAGAAAGAATGATTGAACCTGAAAGGGCAATATTATTTAGGGTTTCTTGGATTAATGATAAAGGTGAAGCACAAATTAATAAAGGTTATAGAGTTGAAATGAGTTCAGCTATTGGTCCTTACAAAGGTGGATTAAGATTTCATCCAAGTGTGAATTTAGGTATTTTAAAATTTTTAGCTTTTGAACAAGTATTTAAAAATTCATTAACAACATTACCTTTGGGCGGTGGTAAGGGTGGTTCTGATTTTGATCCAAAAGGAAAAAGTGATGCTGAAATAATGAGATTTTGTCAAAGCTTTATGACAGAACTTTGTAAATATATTGGACCAAATACAGATGTTCCAGCCGGTGATATTGGGGTTGGAGGAAGAGAAATTGGTTATTTATTTGGACAATATAAAAGAATAAGAAATGAATTCACGGGAGTTTTAACTGGCAAAGGTGTTGAATATGGTGGAAGTTTGATACGTCCTGAAGCAACTGGTTACGGTTGTGTGATTTTTGCTAGAGAAATGTTAAAAACTAAAAAGAAATCATTGAAGGGTAGAACAGTAGTAATTTCAGGTGCTGGAAATGTAGCAAGATATGCTTGTGAAAAAGTAATTCAATTAGGTGGTAAAGTTGTAACTCTATCAGATTCATCTGGATTTATTTATGATAAAAAAGGTATTGATGCTAAGAAGTTGGAATTTGTAATGGATTTGAAAAAAGTAAAAAGAGGCAGAATAAAAGAATATGCTGAAAAATATAATTGTGAATATCATGCAAATAAAAAACCGTGGAATATTAAGTGTGATATTGCTATGCCTTGTTCTACTCAAAACGAGTTAGATGAAGATGCAGCAAAAACATTAGTTAAAAATGGTTGTATTTGTGTTGCAGAAGGTGCTAATATGCCCGCTACTCCAGAAGCAATAGCAGTATTCTTAAAAAATAAGATTTTATATTCTCCAGGAAAAGCTTCAAATGCTGGTGGTGTGGCTGTATCTGGTTTGGAAATGTCACAAAATTCTTTAAGATTAAGTTGGACTAGAGAAGAAGTTCATCAAAAACTTGAAGAAATAATGTTAGCTATTCATGAGACTTGTGTAAAATATGGAAAAGAAAAAGATGGTTTTGTGAATTATGCTAGAGGCGCCAATGTTGGCGGCTTCGTTAAGGTGGCCGATGCCATGATATCTCAAGGCATCGTTTAATTTTAAGCTAATTTTTGCTTTGAGTTTTGTTGTCGCTTTGGAAAATTTTTTTAAGAGTCACGTAAAAAAGATACGCTTCCTTAAAAATTTTAGGTCCCCGATGATCGAAAAACCGCTTTGCGATTTTTCGCCACGAGGATGACTGATTAAGAAAATGTAAATTCTAAAGAATAACATTTTCTAAATCCCTAAAAACTCTGTGCAAAAATTGCTTAAAAAAGTTTAATTAAAATTATTATTTTCTTATGGAAAATTATTCAAGCATTCTTATTGGCGGTGGTATTACCTTAATTGGAACTATTATAGGTGTTTGGGGAAGTTATTTTTTTCAAAGAAAAATTAATAATAATGATGAAAAACAAAAAATAAATTCTTTTTTAGTCAGCATTAAAGCTGAGATATCCAACGTCTGGAATAGATATTATGAAACAGTTGGAAAAAAAGTTGAGGCTTTGAATGAAAATGAAGGTCTTAATTTATTTTATCCTGTATTTGATAATTATTTTGTTGTTTATGATAATAATACAAATTGTTTAGGAAATTTAGATAAAGAATTGAGTGAAATTATTGTAAAGACTTATATTTTAGCAAAAGGATTGAAAGATTCATTTGTTTTTAATAATTCTTTAATAAATGAAATAAGGCGTTATTCAGATTTAGTAAATGAAAGACAAGAGACAAAGTATTGTAAAATAGAACGCGAACAAGTTATTGGTATGTATAAAGGATATGGAAATGATATTAGAAAAATGCATTTTTTATTAAAAGAAAATAAAGATATTCTATTAAGTGAGATTGATGAAAAGTTATCTGTTTAAAAACTAGCCGTTGATTTTATTTTCAATTCGAGCATAATCTATGTAGTTAGAATTAATTGAAAGGTATTAATTATGCGTTGTCCATTTTGTGGAAATGAGGAAACTCAAGTAAAAGATAGTAGAACTTATGATGATGGTCAGGCTATTCGTCGTAGAAGGTGTTGTCCAAATTGTGATTCTAGATTTTCAACTCTTGAAACAGTTATTCAGAAAGAAATTATTGTTATTAAAAAAGATGGAACAAAAATAGCTTTTGAAAAGGATAAGTTGTTGCATTCTATTAAAGCAGCTGTGAATAAAAGAATAGCTTCAGAAGAAGTTGAGGCTATGGCCAATGATATTATTCGTAGAATAGAGATGAGTGGAAACACTGAAATTAAAAGCGCTAAAATTGGTGAGATGGTTTTGGATAAATTGGAAAGAACTGATAAGGTTGCTTTCATTCGTTTTGCTTCTGTTTATATGAATTTTGAAAATCCCGATGATTTTGATAAGTTTATTAAAAAACTTACAGGATAATTATTGTAAATGAATGATTTATTAAAAGTACTTAAATGGTATAAAGACAATGGTGTGGATGATTGTGTGAATGAGACTTTAGTAGATAATTTTTCTGAAAAAATTTGTGATAAAGTTAAAGATGAAAATCCTGATTTTATTTCTAAATCTAATTCTTCTAAAAATTTAATTGATACTGTTAAGGCATTAACGCAAAGAACTAATAATCTTTCTAATGATGTATCGAGTAATTTAGTAAAATTGGAAGATATAATTAATTCCGCTCGAGAAGCTGCAGATAGCGCAAAGAGTTTGGATGAGTTAAGAAAAGTTGTAGAAGAATTTGAAGGTTGTTCGTCTATTAAGCAAATTGCGAATAATACTGTTTTTGGTGAGGGTAATCCCGAATCAGATATTTTAATTATAGGAGAAGCGCCTGGTAATAATGAAGATTTGCAAGGACGTCCTTTTTGTGGTGAAGATGGTAAACTTATGGACGCAATGTTTGAAGCATTGGGATATAAGAGAAGTTCTTTATATATAACAAACACTTTGTTTTGGCGTCCGCCTGGAAATAGAACACCTACTATGGAAGAATTAGCTATGTGTAAGCCTTTTGTTGAAAAACATATAGCACTAGTTAGACCTAAGCTTATATTGATGATGGGAGCTACTGTATTAACAAATATGTTGAGTATTACAGAATCAATAACCAAAGTAAGAAGAAAATTTTTTGATTATATAAATAAGTATCTTGATTATACTGTAAAAGCTACTCCGTTATTTCATCCTTCTTATCTTTTGAGGCAACCGATTAAAAAAAGAGATGCTTGGAAAGATTTGTTAAATATTAAATATCAAATTGACCTTCTCTAAAACTAAATTGCTTTTTCGTTCTGGATTGGTTATTTTGTTTCTTATATAAGTTTTACTATTTTACGTTTTCAATATGGACAATAAAAACGATGAAGCAGTAAGTGATCTGCTTCAGAAGGTTTACAATCGAACACATCAAACAGACAGAATTAAATTAGGTGATTTAGTTGCAACAGCTGATAGTGGAAGTTTCGGTTTAGTTATATTGATTTTTGCTTTGTTGGTACTTGCGCCTATTCCAGCTGTAACTAGTACTGTTGGATTTCCATTAATTTTCTTTTCTGTTCAAATGATTATGGGATTGGATAGTTTATGGATGCCGAAGTGGTTAGGTAATATTTCATTAAAAAGAAAAACAGTAGCTTTTATAATGGAGAGATCTGCTAGGTCTTTACGTAAATTGGAAAAGTTTTCTCGAAGAAGATTGTTGTTTATGATTTCGAGTAAAAGTCGTCAAGTTTTGGGTATGATAATTTTTTTATTATCTCTTAGTGTGATGGTACCACTACCTTTTACAAATTTAATTCCAGCAATAGGAATAATTATAATTGCATTTGGTATGTTAAGTAAAGATGGAATTATTATATTTTTAGGTATATTTATAGGGGCAATAGGATTTTTCTTAACATTTTCAATTGTTTTTTTTGGAAAAGGGGTTGTAACAAGGTTTTTATTCTAACGTTGTTTAGATATTGAAATTATAAATAAAACATGCATAATACATCTATTGAAGTTTTAAAAATTAAAAAGTAAGAAAAATGTCAACAAAGAGAACATTTCAACCAAGTAATATAAAGAAAGCAAATAAGCATGGTTTTAGAAAAAGAAAAGAAGATAGTCAAAAGGTTTTAAACAGTAGAAGAGCTAAGGGTCGTAAAACATTAACTCCAGTAAAGCCTAAAAAAGGTAATGTTTAAATCTGTTTATAATTGTTTAAGAATTTCGGGGTGTAGCGCAGCCTGGTAGCGCGGCTGGTTTGGGACCAGTAGGTCGGGAGTTCGAACCTCTCCACCCCGACCAAGTATCTAAAGACTTCTCACTATATCAGGAAAATCAAAAAAAGTTCAGGGCTACATCGGGGCTACAATGTATGATATTTTTTATCTGAATATTTATAAATTTGTTTTAATAATATCTTTAAAGATTTGAAGAGTAAGGAAGTGATTTAATATAATCTTCCATAAATTGCCAATCAGGATTGTTATCCGAGTCAATTGGAAGCTTTATTTTTAGTTTTTCAAGCCTTTCTTTGACTGCAGCTCTTCCATATGTAAATTTTTCTTTCATTATAAAATTTAAAATAGAAGTTAAAAAAAATGCGTTATATTTATTTAGTTTGTCATTTTTTAAAATATTAATTTTATTTCCTGTGAAAAAATCTGTGTCTTGATAATATGCCTTTATTCCTTCGGCACCTATTGTTATACAATTTCCTTTTGATATTTTTTCTTTACCTAATCTATTTGAGTTTATTAAAAGTTCTATGCCATTATTTTTTGTAGTTCTTGTAATATAAGGATTGTTGGTATTTATATTTACATCAGCTTCTAAATCTATTTTATGGATAGGATGACCTAAAGATAATTTAAATACCTCTTTTGAGTTTAAACAAAATTCTTTCCATTTTTTTGTTTTTAATAATTTTTTAGTATTTGTTTTATTAATTATATTTGTGTTATTATAAATTATCTTATTAGCTTTATTTTTAATAAAATTTTTCATAAATTCCCAGTCAGGATTTTCATTTTTATCTACAGGAAGTAATATATTTTCTTTTTTTAATCTTGAATCGCTTATTTCTCTAGCGAAATCATATTTAACTCTTAATTTTTCAATAATTGGTTTTAAGAATAATGCTATATATACATTTAGTTTTTGGTTATGTTTTTTTAGTATATTAATTATTGTACAATGATCAGAACAAACAAAGTTATATGGATGATAAAAACAATATCCTATACTACCACTATTGTTAAGCGTTAAAACATTATTATAAATCTTCATATATTCTGGTGGATTCACATAGCTATCTATTCCATTATTAAACTTAGTTGATGAAATATAAGGAATTTCACCGATTGTGTGATCTTCTTTTTTATATCTTTTTCCTCGCTCAAATTTAAAAAGATTCTTAAAATAAAAAAATTTCCAAGATTTTTTATCTACTTTTTTATACATTAGTTTTTTCCTCTAATACACTTTTGGAAGAAATATTATTACTATTTAATATTTCTAACATAGTTATATCGTCTATATCTTTATCTAATAAACCTAAAGATTGTTTAGTTTTAAATACGGTATATTCTTTTATAGATTTTTCAAAATTGATATTCGATAAATCAGAATAATCCGTATTACTATGGGCTTGAATTAACCATTCGCAATTTTTTCCTATTGATTTACTCAAAAGAGTTAGATTATCTTTTTTAGAATTAACATTTTTTATTCCATTTAATAATTCTTTTTTTATTTCCTTCCATTTATTTAGTCTGTCGGTTCTGCCTTTGTTTTTAGACAAGATAAAACCATCTTCTTTTAAATCATAAAAAATAACTTCTTTATTATTATGTGGTAAATTAGTTTCAAAAACGGCTATAGCTGTATGCGTCATTGCATTAGGTTGGAATAGATCATTAGGAGTATTTATAACATACTTTAGTGTGTGCTTACTTAAAATTCTATTTCTTATATTATCATCTTTAAAATATGTAGATAATGGAGCGATTATAATTCCATATCTACTAACATTATCAAGTATTCTTTCTAAAAATTGTATCTCTTTTTTTGTTGGATTTTTTTCATTATCTTTCCCACTATAAGGAGGATTTATAAAGCCAATAGTAGGATTTACTTCTTGTATAATCTTCATAGCTTTGTCGCTGAAAAAATCTTCATTGAATATTTTAGACTTCCCATCTCCTCTGAAAAGCATATTAGAAATTGCGAGAGAAAACATAGTTGAATTTTTTTCAAATCCTAATAATTGATTCTCTTTTACTCTATTTTTAAGTTCTTTTTTATTAGCTATATCAGATTCGTTTATTATTTTATGTATTTTATTCATACCAGCTATTAAAAATGCTCCCGTACCACAACAGGGGTCAAATATAATATCATTAGATTTTATATCTATCAAATCCGTAAATAAGGTCGTTATATGATGAGGAGTTAAAACAATTCCTTTTTTTACATTTGCTATTCCAGCATATTTTAAAAATTCTTCATAAAATTTTCCAATTATATCATAATTACTTTTTTTACTAAATAAGGGAATAACATTATCTTTTAGTTCATCTAGTATTTTCTTCAAAAGATTGTCTTTGGTGCTTCTTAAATCAATATCATCTTCTAAAAATTTTAATTTATTAATTAAAATATCTATTTTAGCATTATCAATTCCTTCTTCATTTAATAATCTTTTAACGATAACGGGAATACCATTAGCAATTGTCTCGGCTATTTGATTTTTATAGTTCTCTTTAAAATCATTAGAATCTCTATCTAATAAAGAAATCATCAAAGCACTTAGTAAAACAGGTCTATACTGGGAATCAATACTTCGTAATTGGTTGTTAATTTTTTGTGATGATTTTGATATATCATTTGTAATCTTTTCAAGATCTATATTTTCAAATAATGCAATATAATCCTCTTCATTTAAAAATTCTTGTATATCTGCATTTTCAATTCTATTTTCTTTTATAAAAAAAGTATCAATCTTTTTGTTATATTCATCTTCTATATCTCCTGAAAAGGCTATTCCTAAGATTTTCCAATCTTTTAAATGTTTATTTTTGTTTGAAAGATTTTTTTCTAAGAAAAAAGATAAATAATGTTTTACTCCGTCAATAGCATATTTTTCTGGATTACTCTTATTATTACTAGAAGAAATATGATCTTTAACAGAATCTTTATTTTCTAATAAAATCAAAAGTTTTTTAATATCATTCACGTAAATTAAGTCAGGCTCTCCTCTTTCGCCTGTATTTCTTTTGCTAGAAGAATCAAGAACATTTTGAATATAGAGATTTTTTAAAATTTTTTTAGTATTCCATTTATTAGAAAATTTTTTATTTTCAGAAAGATACTTGTGTAAATATATATCTGTTTCATTTTTTCTTTCTTTTATCATTTTCTAATCTAATTTTTTTTATGATAGTTTTTATATTAAATTAATTCTCTAATAAATCAATTAGTAACAACTATAAATTTAAATTTTAATATTTTATTTATTTATTATGTCTCTTTAATTATATGTTGATAGTTTGTCGTAACTTTGAAAAGTTGAATTGATTGAATTATAATTCAATGATTGTCTTAAGGTATATGTTATAATGATATGTTTAAATGAACAAGCTAGTAAAGATTTTTATTCTGCTTTTAAAAAAGGTTTTTTAAGATTTGTCATATTTTGTTATTTGATAAATATTACACAAACCATTAAAAACAATACAAGTCAGATAGTTATAAAATATACTATAATACTATCTTTTAGCTCATAAAATTTTGTAAAAATATAGACTTGTGTTGAATAATCTAGTACTATAACTATCAAAAAGACAAAATCCAAACTTATGCAAATATTTAAAGCAAAGGCTTTTACTAGTATAAATAAAATTAAAGGGAAGAGGATCATAGGAAATCCTGCGATAGTTTATATTTGTGATAAGCTACCCGGCGTGACACGTATGATTGAGTTTTCTACAAATTCAAAGATTCCAATGAAAGTTTTTGTGGCCTTTAAAAAAGACAATATTTTTAATATTAGATTTTTTGGTCCAGATGGAACAGAAATTAATGTTTGTGGTCATGCTTTATTTGTAGCGTCTCAAGCAATAGCCAAATATTTTAAAATTAAAAATAATGTTATTATTTATAACTTAAATCCAAAAATTACAACTGGTCATTTAAGAAAAAAAGAAATAAAAACTTGGATGGAAAATGATCGAGTAGTATTACAATTACCCGTATTACCAATTAAATTTATTTCAAAAAACGATAAAGAAACTAATAATTTATTAACAAAAATAGTAAGCTTGTTACAGATTCCAAAAACAGAAATTAAAACAATTTTTAAATCTAAAGAATTACATGACTATATAATACAAATTAATAATATAAATACATTAAGAAATTTAAAACCGGATTTTCAAAAAATGATACCTTATTGTAAAAAATTAAAATGTAGAGGTATTTTTATTACTTGTAAATCTGATCTTATAAATTGTGATTATGAAACTAGAGCATTTGGACCTCATATACAAACTAATGAAGATATAGCTTGTGGTTCTATAAACTCAATTATAGCGCCGTTTTGGTCTGATATACTTAAAAAAAATAAATTAAAAAATATATATTCTTATCATTGGTATCGTGATGAAATTGGTGGAGTTCAAGAAATAATTATTCACAAAGATTGTATTGATTTAAAGGGAAGAGTTTCATCTAGTTAATTAGATGAATTAAGTTTTAATAACTCAATAAAATCTGAAACTATTTTATTTTGTTCTATTCCTTTTTTTATTCCTATTGCATATGGTATTTTAGTAAACAATCTTGCTACTGATTTATAAACAATAACACCATCATTTTTATCTATAAAAGCTGTTGACACTCCTGCAATGCCAAGATTTTTTCTAACAAACTCTCTTGCCATTTCCCAGGTGCCATTAACAAAATTAATTTTACTATTCATACCATATTGTTTAGAAGCTTCTTTAAATAAAGGTATAGTTATACTATCAGAATCAGTTCTCATAAAGTTATATTTAGCTATATCAGTAAATTCTATATTTTTTTCGTCTATTTTAGCCAAAGGGTGGTCTTTATGCATTATTAAAATTGGATCAAAAGAAAATATTTCGATAGTAGATAATTCAGGGAAATTCCTATCTTCTTCTGAATAATAAGGATAAATAGCTAGATTGATTTCATCATTTTTTACTTTTTCCAAAGCTTCTATTTTATCTATATTATGAAAAGTTATTGTAACATCTGAGTGTATTTTTTGGTATTCTTTAATATATTTTGGTAAGTTGTAAGTTGTTATTATGTTTTGTGCAGCTATCGATAAATTTTGAGATTCTCCTCTTTGTTTTTTTTCTAAAAATTCTGAACAAATATTAGATATAGCATTTACATGAGAAACACTCATATCATATAATCTCCTTCCATCTTTTGTTATTTTTAGTCTATTTTTTTCTCTTTTAAATAAATTAACACCTAGATCTTCTTCCAAAGCTTTTATTTGCATAGTAATACTTGAAGCAGTTAAATTCATTACTTGTGCTGCTTTAGCAATTGTTCCTAGGTTTACTGTGTTGCAAAAACCTTTTAATTGTTGAATACGACTTTTTTTATAATAAAATCTTTTTTCTATTTCTTTTGTCATAATGTTTAATTTTGTTTAGTATATCACTAAATATAGTAAATAATGTCAAAACAAGCCTATGTATCGATAATAATCAGATATATTTTGTATTTCACTGAATTTTATCGTGATATAATTTTGTTATTTTTTGTATGTTTTTAGTAAATGGTAAGTTCTGTTTAATATAATACTCAATACATTAAACATAAACCATTCGACATATAAGTCAATAAATGTTTTAATCTAATATAGGTGATACATATAACTGTTTTATAATAGTACAAAAATGATACAGTTACAAAATAATATGAAATTTAAGAGGTAAAAAATGTTTTACAATAATACAATAAAAATCCTTAAAAATCCTTTGATCGCTTTGTTTTCAAGGATTTACAGGAAAAATACAGAATGTTCTTGTTCGGTTAAAATCGCTAATTCAAATAAGTCTAATAATATTAAGGATTTTTTAACGAATAGTGTAAATATTATCTATCCACATGAAGCATTGCCTAATTGTAAACATTTATCAAAAAAAGAAGTTGTAAGTTTGTTAAAAGAAGAAAATGAGTATAAGAAACAAATACTAGAAGATAACGAAAGATTAAGGAACGAACTTTTTAAAAAAGAATGCAGAGAGTATTTGAAAACTAAGAAAAAGAATTAAGTGAGATTTATAGATCACCACAAAATGCTGTTCGCATTTCTCGTGATGACCACCGTCCAAAGACGGCTTCGTTTTTTAAATCTAGTTTAAAAAACATTTTTTTAATAAATTAAAAAAAAACAAAAAAAAAGAAAAACTATGATGAAAGAAGAAAATGAGAGTTATTACAAAAGTTTAATGTTACCCCCAAAACCTACAGAGGAAAAAATAATTATTTTATCAAAAGATGAAAAATTAGTTCTTGAAAATTCTTTATTGAGAAATCATGGTATGCTTTATCCAATGCCTAAAGAAATAGAAGAAAAAGTTTTATTAAAACAAATTTCATTAGATCAAATTTTAAAAAGTCTTTACAAACAAGATTTAATTGAACTTATGAGAAATCATTGTTTCTTCAAAGTCACTTCAAATACAGATTTACTCAGACAAGTTTTAAATGTTTCAGAAGAAGAGAGTTGTGAGAAAGATATAAATTCAAAAGAAGAATAAATTAAGTAATGTACTCCGAGATCGATAAACTAAAATCATTCAATAAGTTTGTGGGAGATAAACTTCTTAGAAAAAGAAGACAACTACAAATTACCCAAACTAACCTTGCAAAAGAAATAGGAACAATTACTCAGATGATAAGAAAATACGAAACTGGAATTTCAACAATTCCATTTGACCGACTATATAATTTTGCAAATATTCTTAAATGTTCAATTGATTATTTTATAAATGGTTTTGAAGATCATTATCAAAAACAGCAGTTTCAATCTACAGGAACAAAAACAATTAACTTATCTATTGAAGTGCCAGCAAATTTTAACGAACAAGAGTTGAAGGGATTGAGTTTAGGGTTTGTTAAGATTAAGGATTCTGGGGCTAGGGAGAAGGTTGTTGAGTTGGTTGGGAAGTTGGGGAAGATTAGATAAAGCAATTTTAATTTAATTTTTTTAATATAAGAAAAATATTTATTCTCTAAATCTCATCATCTAATTCAGTAACTTTTCTTACCTTGTTAGTTTTTCTTCTTGTTTGAAATGAAGAAATTGCGTGTTTTCCTAAATCTGAGGAATTGTTACACTCTAAAGCAAAGGTTGGACCTGCCATTTTAAAATCACTTGGATAATGAGGTCCAGAATTTGTTCCATTAAACTTTAAATGTTGAGCATTATGTAAATTTTTCAATGGTGAAAGATCTGTAATTCTTGCACAACCTGTAAGGATAAGAGTGGTCATATTTACTAATGTGCCGATGGCATGGATATCTTCTATTTGAGGACAGTCATTTAAGTACAATTCTTCTATTGGCATAATTCCCTCTATTGCAGATATATCTTTTAAAACAATATTGTGTTGGAGATCTAAAGTATCAAGTTTTCTAAAGTTTTTTACTACTGATATATCTCCAAGCTTCATTTTTGTATTTCTATTTCCAGGAATATTTAATTTTACTAATTTTGTCATTTTTTCTAAACAAGAAATATCTTTTATACCTTTGTTTCCATCTATGTATAGCCTTCTTATTTCTGTCATATCCTCTAAAGGAGATAAGTCTGCAAGACAGTTGCCTTGGAATTCAAAACAGGTTAATTGCTTCATGTTTCTGAACACTTCTAGATTATTGATACCTCTACTTTTAAGAGCAAGCATTTTGAGTTTATGTAAATCCCTAAAGTGATTTAGATTTTTCTCTCCTATTAACATTCTAACCACCATACTAAAAGCTTGTATATTTATTAAACCGGCTATTGGCGCTAGATCACTTACACGACAGTGATCTAAAAATAATGAATTAAGTTTGATAAGATTTCGTATAGGATCAATACTGTAAATTCCAGTTGAATCTAGATCTAATAATCTGAGTTCTTTAAAGTTTTGTACTGCGGTTATATCTTTAATATTAACACAACCCCATAATACTAGATCATGTAGATTAACTAAATTAGAGATTGGTGTTAAATCGTTAATATCAGTGTATTTAATATTTAATACTTCTAACTCTGTTAATGCAGAAAGGGGTGTTAGATCGACTATTGAAGTATTTCCCAAGTTAAGAACTTTTAATTTTTGTAAATGTGATAAAAATGAAGTATCTTCTAATTGAAAGCATCCACATAAGCTTAATTCTTTTAAATCTGTAAGTTTTGCAATTACTGAAAGATCTGAAATTAAAAGACAATCTGAAAGATCTAGATATCTCATATCAGGATCTCTTTTAATTAGTTCTAATAATTCTTTATCTGTTATTCTTGTGTCTGGTCTTACTGTTTCATCGTCATTTCCTCTTCTGCAAGTAAGGTCGTTTGCTATTACAGCAGGTCTTGTTAAAGCTAACTCCAATATTGTTGAAAATTTTTGCTTATGTCTTGGCACAGAGGGTGTAGGTGGAGTTGGAGGAATTAACGGTTCTTGAGAGAGCACCTCTATTGTTTTTTTATTTACAACATCTTCTATTGGTTCCCCTTCTATATTTACAGTATTTATTAAATTTGTAGGAAGCTCATCTGATTCATCTGCTTCTTTTATGGATATAGAAGGAACTCTATGATTTTCAAGGTTATTAAATTTTTGTTGTTGTTCTGGTGTTAGGATATTGGCATCATTATCATCTTCTGTTTCTGCGTCGAATTCATCGTCATCTTCATTTTTTGCATCAAGACTCCATTGATTAAATAATTTATTTTCATCATTTTCTGCAATGTTTTGCAAAAGATCAGTGTTGTCTTTTTGTAAAAGTTCTTTTTGTTTTTCTTTGCTTTGTACAACTTTTTGTTGTGTTGTGAATGAGGTTTTTTTACTAGGTAATGTTGTTTTGTTTGATTTTTTTGTTTCTTTGTGTTTACCTAGAATACTTAATGGACCAAAAAACATATATAATCACAATTTTTGCACAAAATATAGTTTTATTATAAGTTTGTGCTAAGTTAAAAAAAATATTAAAATTTTATAAGAAATTTATAACAAAAAAATAATCTAAAATCAAGATTAATGCGTGATTTATTTATAGACGACATAATTAAAGAATTTACTGTTACTGAGATTACTGTAAATATTAAAAGGATATTAGAGAGTAGTTTTCAGTATGTGAAGGTAAAAGGTGAGATAAGTAATTATAAAAAATCTAGTGCCGGTCATGTATATTTTTCACTAAAAGATGAAAATGCAATTATAGCTGTTGTGTGTTTTCATCAAGTTTTTGATAATAAAAAATTTGATGAATTAGAAGATGGTTTGCAAGTTGCTGTGTCTGGTAAGCTTAGTATTTATAAAGAAAGATCTAATTATCAAATTGTTGCTGAAAATGTTCAAGCAGATGGTATTGGTACTCTTTTAAAAATCATAGAAATTAGAAAACAGAAATTAGAAAAAGAAGGATTATTTAATCAAGATCGTAAAAAACTAATTCCTGATTTTATTGAAAATGTTGGAATAATTACTTCTCCTTATGGTGCTGCGATTCAAGACATAACAAGCAAATTGAAAGATAGATTTCCAGTAAATATTTTATTGTATCCAGTTAGTGTACAAGGAGAGAGTGCTGCAAAAGATGTTATTAAGAGTGTAAAATATTTTAATAGTTTATCTGAAGATGAGAAACCAGAAGTTATTGTAATTACAAGAGGTGGTGGTTCTTTTGATGATTTATTGGTTTTTAGTGATGAACAATTAGTTAGAGCTGTAGCTGATTCAGAAATCCCTATTATTTCTGCAATAGGTCATGAAATAGATAGCGTATTATTGGATTTTGTAGCAGATCTAAGAGTTCCAACTCCTACTGCTGCAGCGGAAGCTATTGCTCTTCCTTTGTTTCAAGTAAAAAAAGATTTAACTGATTTTTCTAAAAGAGTTTATAAAATATTAATAGATAAAATTAATTTGAATAATTTTATGTTGATTAATGTGTCAGATAAATTTTATAGCATTAATAAAATATTAAAAAATGTTTTTGATACTTATTCTTATAAGCTAAAAGATTGCTTTGAAAATAAAATGTCTGTAAAATTATTAGATATTGAAAAGTGTTGTATAAATTTAAACGAAAATTCAAATAAACTAAATAATGTTATACAATTCGAATTAGATGCAGTTGTTAATAATTTGAAATATAAAATTAAAGAACTAAGTTTATTTGATTATAAAAAAACTTTGAAAAAAGGTTTTGTTCTTGTTAGAAATATAGATGGAAAAAAGATTATAAAGTCTGTTAATAAAATAAAAAAGCGTGACAAATTGGTTTTAGAGTTTTATGACGGAAAAGAAAAAGCGGAAATTATATAATAAACGGATTTATTAAATGAAAAATGTTCTAATAGTAGAATCACCAGCAAAAGCGAAAACTATAAATAAATATTTGGGAAAAGATTATGTAGTTTTAGCGTCTTTTGGTCATATAAGAGATTTACCTAGCAAAAACGGGTCTGTTGATATTGAAAAGAATTTCGAAATGAAATATCAAACAAATCCTAAATCAACAAAACATGTAAAACAAATTGTTGATGCAATGTCTAAAGCAGATAAATTAATATTAGCGCCGGATCCTGATAGAGAGGGAGAGGCTATAGCATGGCATGTCGTTGAAACATTGAAAAATAAAAAAGTTCTTACAAAAGATAAAAAAGTTGAAAGGGTTGTATTTAATGCAATTACTAAAAATGCAATTTTAGAAGCAATAAAAACTCCTCGTGAGATTGATATGGATTTGGTTAATGCCCAACAAGCAAGAAGAGCCTTAGATTATTTGGTTGGTTTTAATTTATCTCCTGTATTATGGAAAAAATTACCAGGAAGTAAATCTGCCGGAAGAGTTCAATCTGTTGCATTGCGTTTGATATGTGAAAGAGAAAAAGAAATTGAGATTTTTAAACCACAAGAATATTGGGATATTGAGGTTGATTTAAAGACAAATTTAAAACAAAAGCTTATAGCTAAACTTACACATATTCAGGATAAAAAACTTGAAAAGTTTGATATTGTTACTGAAAAGCAAGCTAAAGAAATAACGAAAATTCTTAATACAAAAAAATACAGAGTTTCAGATATAGAAAAAAAGCAAACAAAAAGAAAGCCTTTTGCTCCTTTTACAACTTCGACTTTACAACAAGAAGCATCGAAAAAATTAGGTTTTTCTGCTAAAAAAACAATGATGGTTGCACAAAGGCTGTATGAAGGTGTTGATGTTGGTAATGGTGAACAGGGTTTAATAACTTATATGAGAACAGATGGAGTTTATACTGCTCCTGAGGCAATTAAAGCGACTAGAGATTTCATACAAAAAAGTTATGGTGATAAATATTTACCAAAACAACCGGTTATATATAAGAGTAAAATTAAAAATGCACAAGAAGCACATGAAGCTATTCGTCCAACAGATCCTTTGTTGAAACCTGAAAGTATTAAAAAGTATTTAGAAAATGATCAATTAAGATTGTATGATTTGATTTGGAAAAGATTAATAGCAAGTCAGATGTCTGATGTTATTTTAGATCAAGTTGTTGTGATTATTATTACTGAATCTGAATATGGCTTATTAAGATCAAGCGGCTCAGTGATTAATTTTGATGGTTTTTATAGAGTTTATCAAAATGACGATGAGGAAGAAGATAAAAAACTTCCTAAAGTTGAACCTAAAGAAGAGTTAATGTTGATTGAAGTTTTACCAAAACAACATTTTACAGAACCCTCTGCTAGATACTCTGAAGCTACTTTGGTTAAAAAAATGGAAGAGTTAGGAATTGGAAGACCTTCAACTTATGCATCGATTATATCAGTGTTACAAGATAGAGATTATGTAAAATTGGAAAAAAAGAGATTTATTCCAGAAGAAAGAGGAAGGATAGTAACAGAATTTCTAAAGAGATTTTTTAGTAAATATGTTGAATATAATTATACAGCAGAACTAGAAAATGATTTGGATGAAATTTCTAATGGAAAAAAAGAATGGAAAGGATTTTTAGATAAATTTTGGAAAGAGTTTCATTGTGATATAGGAGAAGTTAGTAAGATTAGTAATTTTGATATTGCTGCTGAATTGAATAAAATATTAGCACCACATCTTTTTGGGTATGATGAAAATAATGAATTAAAAAATAAGTGTTCAAAATGTGGAAAGGGAACGTTGGAATTAAAGTTTGGTAGATTTGGTGTATTTTTGGGTTGTTCTCAATATCCAGAATGTAGAAATACTATTAAAATAGATGATCTAACAAATAAGAATAATGGAGAAGATAAACAGTCAGATGATAGTGTAAAAAGATTTGAGCCTAAATATTTAGGTAATGATGAGACTAGTAAATTAGAAATTTTCTTTAAAATTGGTCCTTATGGTCCGTATATTCAGTTAGGTAGGGATGGTGTAGTTAAAAAACCTAAAAGAGTTGCAATACCAAAAATAATTAAAGATATGGATAAAGTAGATTTTGAATTAGCTAAGAGTTTATTGCTATTACCTAAAACATTAGGTCAACATCCCGAGACAAAAGAAAATATTGTTCTTGGAATAGGAAAGTTTGGTCCTTATTTATTACATAATAAAAAATATACTTCATTGAAAAATGAAGATGATTTTTTAGAATTAACTTTAAGTAAGGCGATTGCTTTAATTCAATTGTAAGAATGTTGAAAACTGAAATTTTATTTCTAATTTTGTTAGAATTTGAATTTTTGCGGTATCATGTATACATGATATGCGTGCGTTCCTCAAAATCTAAATTTTTTAAAATTTCTTTATAAAATTTAGTTTTTAACAGTTCTGTTATAATTTTTTACTTAGGAGTTTGTTATTAATAATGCTGCTCTAAACAAAAAACAGTTGAAAATATTTTTCTATGTTTTAGAGTTTGACATTATTCAACTTATTTATTAACAATATTAATTTATCTCTGCTATGTTTAATAAAATAAAAATAAAAATTTTAAGTCTAATAATTGCTATTGTTTTATGTGTAATATTAGCAATATCAATATTATTTAATCTGTTCAGCAATAATCAAAACACTGTAAGTGAGAAGGATAAAAAAGTTGTTGCAAAAGTTGAAGGTAAGTCAATTTATAGAAACGAAGTGGATGAAAGGTTAAAAACTTTTGCAGATAATGCTAATTTAGATAGCGAGATAACATTGGAACAACTTCCTCAAAATATTATTAAGGCTATGGTCTTAGAGGTTTATGTAAATCATAAAATAGATAAGTTAGCAAAAAAAGATGGTTATTATAAAAAAGATGATATTAAGAAAAAAATAAAAAAATATAAGCAAAATTTAGCTCGTGAAGCTTTTATTAAAAATACTATTATTAGTGGAATTACGGAAGTGGAATTAAGATCTAAATATGATGAATTGAAAAAACTATTAGAAGGTAAAGAGGAAAGAAAAATAAGTCATATTTTATTAAAAACTAAAGAAGAAGCTGAAAGAATTAGAAGAAATATTATGAGAAGAGGTGATTTTGATAAAGTTGCTGCTGCTAATTCTTTGGATAAAGCTAGTGCTTTGAGAGGTGGTGATTTGGGTTATATTCTTAGAGAAGAGGTTGTTAGTGAGTTTTCTGATGTTGCATTTGTGTTAAAAAAAGGGAAAGTATCAAAACCAGTGGAAACCCAATATGGTTGGCATATTATAAAAGTTGATGATATACGTGAAGCTCAACCTTTAGAATATTCAGAAGTTAAAAGTGAATTAAAGGTTAAATTACAACAAGATGCATTACAAAAATATCTTTCTAGTTTAACAAAAGACGTTGAAGTAGAAGTATATATTGAGAGTGAAGTAAAAAGCAATAATTCAGAAGATTCAATAATTGAAGAAACTTTAGAAGAAGATGCTGCTTCTGAAACAGAAGAAATTAAATTATAAGTGTCCAGGAATAAACAAAATAAATCGAATGATATTCAAAAATCTAAGCTTTGGATTTATGGAAAAAATTCGGTTTTATTTGTTCTAGAATTACAAAAAAGAAAAATCTTTAAATTATTTGTTTCTAAATCCAACAAGGAATTTCTTTTAAGGTTTATCCAAGAAAAAAATATCAAGCTTCCCCAATATTTAATTCAAATAGTTGATAACGAGTATCTAAATAATTTGTTAGATGAATCTTGTAATCATCAAGGTTTTTTAGCAGAAGTTTCTCAAAAAGAAGTTCTGTGTATTGATGATTTTATTAGCAAAGAATGTAATGATAAAAATTATTTGCCTAAACTTGCTATTCTTGATCAAATAACAGATCCACATAATGTTGGTGCTATTGTAAGAAGCGCTGTTGCATTTGGAGTAAAAAATATAATTATAACTAAGAGAAATTCTCCAACAGAAACATCAGTAATTTATAAAACTTCCTCTGGTATGCTAGATTTGGTAAATTTAATAGAGGTTTCCAATTTAAATGATTGTATAAAGCAATTGAAAAAAGTAGGTTATTGGGTTGTTGGTCTTGCTGGAGAAGGTGGTGTAGATATTAAAGAAATAGATAATAAAAATATAGCTTTGGTTATTGGAAGTGAGGGAAAAGGATTGAGAGAGTTGGTTGAAAAAAATTGTGATGTTCTTGTTAAAATAAATATTTCAAATGAGGTCGAGAGCTTGAATGCGTCCGTAGCTGCGGCCTTATCCTTCTATATTCTAAACTAATTTTAAGCTAATTCTTGCTTTGAATTTCGTCGTTGCTTTCTCGTATTTATAGAGGTCACTTATAAAGAATAAGTTCGACCTCTAAAATACTCGAGTCGCCTAGAAATTCTTTGCAAGAATTGCTTAAAACCGTGGTGACTGTTTTGTTGTTGCTTTCTCGTATTTATAGAGGTCACTTATAAAGAATAAGTTCGACCTCTAAAATACTCGAGTCGCCTAGAAATTCTTTGCAAAAATTGCTTAAAATTGGTTTCTGTAATAAATTCTTTACTTTTTTTTTGACTCTAATCTTTTATTCCATTAGAAATAAAGTGTAACTTTTTAATTACACTTAGTGACTTACCTTATGAAAAGAAAAGCCTTTTCCATTTTAGAGCTTTCCATAGTGTTGTTGATAATAGGTTTTTTGTTATCAACTATTACTGTAGCGTCGTCTCTTATTCGAAGTTCTCGAGTTAATTCAGCAATAGCACAATTAGAAAAATTAGATACTGTTAGTAATGTTTTTAGGGAAAAATATTTTGGTTATGCTGGAGATATAATTGATGCAACTGCATCTTTTGGGTCAGAGGATTCAATGGGTAATACTGTTTATAATGGAAATGCTGATGGATTTATAGGTGATACTAGTCCTTTTGAAACTGAAAGTTTAAGTTTTTTTCATCATCTGTTTTTAGCTAATATGATTGCTGGTGTTTATGAAGGTGGCTCGATATCTAGTGTTGATGATATATTGACTGGAACTCATTACCCTAAAACTAAATTGGGTGTTGGTACTTACATTTATGTAAGAAGTGATGCAATAAGTAATAAATTTGTTAGACAAAATAGATTTGCAATTAGTTCATTAACCACAGATGGAGTTGTGGATCCTTATACGGCTGCATCGTTTGATCGAAAAATTGATGATGGCAAACCTCTTACAGGAAAAGTAATTGCTGGTACATTGGATGATATGGAATTGGCGTTTCATGAACCAGTAATCAAAAAACAAAAATCAATTGTTGGTTTGATAAATAAAGCATATGCGTCAGAAGATGAATATTGTATTACGCAGGGTTTTTTGAGTTCTATGAATTCTAAAATACAATTAGAAAATGCTACATATAATACTGGTACAAAAAAGGATGTATGTGTTATTATTAGAAGTTTGAATAAAAAAGATAATGAAATTAACCCTGCTTTGTCTGAAAATCCAACTGGTGATTGTGTTGTTTATCCTGGTAAGTCTTTTTATCGTGTATCAGGTTGGTCGGGCGAAACTGATGATGGAAATGTTATATCAGGAAAATGTCGTTCTGGTTACAAAGGTAGCGTAAGATTAAAATGCAATACTGGTATTTGGGTTAAACAATCAGGTTTATGTAGTCAAATATATTGTGGTTCAATAAAAAGCCCAACTACTAGTTCTGGTTTTGCAAAATGGCCTGAATCAAAAGCAGGTGGAAAGGCATTGGGAGTTTGTGACAGTAATTATGTTGGGAATCCTGTTAGATCTTGTAGTTTTTCTGGAAGGTGGCAAAAAGTTTCAAATCCTTGTATAGCATTATCTGTTACTTCGTGTTTTGCAATAAATTTAGGAAATGAGGATTCTGGTTTTGCAAAATGGCCAGAAAGTGATTTAAATAGAACTATTGATGGTATTTGTGAAAATGGTTACAGTGGTTCACCAATTAGAAAATGTACTTCAGATGGTATATGGGAAGAAATATCTAATCCTTGTGTGTCAGATTGTTATGAGATTACAAAACCTGAAAAAATAACAGGTTATGCTACATGGGAGCAAGCTTTAGCAGGATTAGTCGTTACAGGAAGTTGTATGGAGAACTATTCTGGTTCGCCGACTAGAAGATGTGGGTCAAATGGTGCGTGGAAATCAATAAAAAAGCCATGTGTATTAACTTGTAATGATATTGCTGAAGCAGATGAAGCCACAGGTTATGCTCTTTGGAGTCAAACTTCAGTTGGGGAAGCAGCTACGGGATTATGTATTGATGGATATGAGGGATCGCCAACGAGAAGTTGCGGTAGTGATGGTGTGTGGAGAAATATATCAAATGCTTGTACTAAAAAAATTCGTGGTGGATATGAAGAGTTTTCTTATATGGGTTCTCCTCAATCGTTTATTGTTCCTGAAAAAATAAATCAACTTACAATTCAATCATGGGGTGCACAAGGAGGTAATTGTTTAATAACAAAAGAAAAATTAGATACCGGTGGTAAAGGTGGGTATGTAAAAGGTAATTTAAGTGTAATATCAGGTGAAATATTGCAAATTTATATTGGTGGACAAGGAGAGGTTATGGCAGGAGGATGGAATGGAGGTGGAAGCGCGGGTTATTTGGATGGGTATGAATTACAAGGTGGAGGTGGAGGTGGTGCTTCTGATATACGTTTGACAAAAGATTTGGATTCTAGAAAAATTATTGCTGGTGGTGGAGGTGGTTGTGGTGCTTCTGCTTCGATGGTACATGTTGGACAAGCTGGTGGAGGAGAAATAAAAAATGTTAGTAAGATTTTAGGTTTAGGAGAAGGAAAATATTATGATAAAGAAGGTTATCATGGTGGTGCAGGTGGCGGTGGTTATTATGGTGGCGTATATGGAGAAAAAGGTTTAGCGGGTGGTGGTGGATCTGGATATATTGGTGGAGTATCAGATGGTAATATGTCAAATAATATTAAACCAAAACATGGTTTTATGAGAATATGTTGGGATGGTCATACTCAATGTGCATTAAGTTATTCAAGTAAAAAATGTAAGCAAATTAGTTATGAAAGCGTAATGTTTGAAGAAACAAATGCATTATCTAATGCTGTTGGTACATGTTTAAATGGATATAGCGGTAAAATTTCTAGATATTGTAATGCAGAAGGAGAGTGGGGAGATATATCTGGAAAATGTTCAAAGGCTTGTGATAATTATCCGTTTAAAGATGTGTATCATGTAATGTCTTGGTCTGGAGGAAGTATAGCACATGATAGTATTGTTACTGGAAAATGTGTAAATGGATATACTGGCATAGCGAATTTAACTTGTAATGATGGAGAATGGGTTGAAAATTCTCAGTGTTATACTAATTGTTCGAATTATCCTCCTATTGATTTTTACAATGTAACTAATTGGAAGGGAGATAAAAAACATAGTGATAAAATAAAAGGTGTTTGTAGTTCTGATTACAAAGGTAAGGTAGAATTAACTTGTAACAATGGAATATGGGAAGATCAAAAAGGGGAGTGTTTATCAAAATGTCCTGCTGTTAAATCTGCTGGTTTAAGTACTGGTTATGCTACTTGGAAAGAGGCAGCTATAGGATCACTTGCCACTGGTGATTGTGTTCTTAATTTTTCTGGAACTGTGACAAGAAAATGTGTGGATAATGGAGATGAAACTGGTAGATGGGAGAAGGTATTTGGACAATGTATTGATCTTTCTACTGTAGATTATATTGAATTTTCTTATTCAGGTTCTTCTCAGTCTTTCGTTGTTCCAGAGAATGTAAAAGAAATAGTCGTACAAACTTGGGGTGCACAGGGTGGTAATTGTTATATTAATGAAGAAAAGAAAAATACTGGTGGTAAAGGTGGTTATGCAAAAGGAGCATTACCAGTTACTTTACAACAGAAATTTTTTGTTTTTGTTGGTGGAAAAGGTGGAATTATGGAACCAGGATGGAACGGGGGTGGTGGAAGTGGTTATTTGAAAAGTGGTACAATAAAAGGAGGTGGAGGTGGTGGCTCTTCTGACATTAGATTAAATCTTGATTTGGATTCTAGAAAAATTGTTGCTGGTGGTGGAGGTGGTTGTGGAGTTTTTAATTCAATAGTTCAAACTGGAGGTGATGGAGGTGGTAAATTAGGAGGTAATGGATCTAATAACGGACAAGGGGCTACACAAATTTCAGCTGGAGTTCCTGGTGGAAATAAAGGTATTGGTGGAGGAAAGGAATATTATAATAAAGATGGTTATCTAGGTGGTGGAGGTGGAAGTGGTTTATACGGTGGAGGTTATGGTTCAAATGGTGCTGGTGGAGGTGGAGGATCTGGTTATATTGGTGGTGTGTTTGATTCAGAAATAAATAGTGGAACTAGATTGGATAATGGTTTTATAAGAATATGTTGGAATAACTCAGAGGTATGTAATGATAAATAGTATTATTGTATTAATATTTGGTGCTTGTATGGGAAGCTTTATAAGCATGGCAAGTCATAGACTTCCAAAAGAAGAAGATCTTTTTTTTAAAAGATCATATTGTCCTAAATGTAAAAAGTCTATTAAAGTAAAATCACTAGTTCCTATTTTTTCTTGGTTAATCCAAAAAGGAAAATGTAGTGAGTGTAAAAATCCTATACCAAAACGTTATATTTTAATAGAATCCATCACTTCTTTGTTGTTTTTAATAAACTATCTACAATTTGGATTTACTGTAAATGGTATTATTCTTTATCTTTTGCTTGTTTGTTTAATGATTATGATTGTCACTGATTTAGAGCATTATATAATACCAGATAGTATACAAATTATTATGGCGATTTTAGGATTTGTGTATGTGATTGTTAATAATATTGATATTGCATATACTATAGTTTCTTCTTTATGTTATTTAATTTTTATTTGTGTCTTAAGTTTTGTTTGTAGCAAGGTTTTAAAAAAAGAAGCATTAGGTGGTGCAGATATTAAATTTTTTGCTGTTGTAGGAATATTTTTAGGAATATTATTTCTACCTTCTTTTCTATTTATGTCTGGACTGTTTGGTACTTTGTTTGGTTTGATCTGGAAAAAAATTACTGGTAAAGAAATTTTCCCTTTCGGACCCGCGTTAGCCGTTTCATTGTATTTGTGTTTGTATTTTCCACAAACTAAGTTGTTATTATTTGCAGGAGTTATGTAATGTCTTTAGATATTCTAGTATACGGACCTAAAAATAAAATAAACCCCATTGTTAGAAATATTAATTTAAACTTTGTTTGTGAAATAAGAAGTTGTGAGGAAGTTGTTGAGGTTAGAAGAAAAATGAAAGAAAGAATAGCAAATGTATTAATTGTTTTTTTGGATAAAAAAGAAGATTATATTAATTTTATTAAAAAACATCTTGTGCAAATTATTTCTTTGAATAGTGAGTTGGAAATAATTTTGTGTGGATCTGGTGTGCTGGAAGAGAAAAGTTTAATATCAATCATACCTGGTAAAGAAAGGGTTTATTTGTTTGAAACATGTTTTTTTGAGGAAAAATATATATTTATAATTCAGTATTTTTTCTATAAAAAACAAGCAAATCAAAAAATCGATTATAATTTCTTATTTACAAAATCTCTTATTGGTAGTTCTAAAATATTTCGCAGTTTTCAAAATCAAATATTACAGATAGCTAAGAATAAAACGAATCTTATGTTGTCTGGCGATAAGGGGTTGGAATATAATAGTATAGCTCATATGATTCACAAGAATTCTAAACGAAGAGAATTTGATTTTATTATTTGTGATCTTTGTCTTTATGAAAAAGATCTAATAGAAAAGGAGTTGTTTGGATTTTTTGATAAAATTAGCAAGTTTAATAAAGGTGTTTTTGAAAGAGTAAATGGTGGTACTGTTTTTTTGAAAAATATACATCTTTTGAGTAAAAAACTACAAGATAAATTATTATTATTTGTTAGGAATAGTTGTTTTCAAAGAACTAATAGTAAAGTAAAGACAGTTTTGGATGTGAGATTAATTTCTTATATTCCTAAGATGATCTTAGAATCTAAAGAATTTAATATTTCTTTTGATCAAGAATTATTAAAAAGAATATCAATTGAAAAACTTTATGTTCCGTGCTTAAGGGAAAGAGTTGATGATATTGGTGAATTGTGTGATTTTTTATTTGAAAAAATATGTTGTGATTTTGGTTATAGAAAAAAAATTCTTTCAGATAAAATTAAATTAAAACTTTCATGTTTAGAGTGGAAATATAATATCGAGGAACTTTATAATTTTTTAGCATGTATTTTTGTAAATGATTTAGATAATGATGGCGATACAGTAGAATCGTTTGTTGATAAAATGACATTTAGTGAATATTCTACAGATAGTTTGGATATATATGCTAAAGATTTGAAATCTGCTAAATTAGTGTTTGAAAAAGATTATATCTTAACTCAAGTTAAAAGATTCGGTGGAAATATTACTAAGGCTGCCAAATTCATGGGAGTGAATAGAGTTGTTCTTCACCGGAAATTGAAAAGTATTAAGTGATTGTATATTGTGAGATGACTGTGAAATTAATTGTGTTGAATGAGATTGCCGCGTCGCACTTCGTTCTCCTCGCAATGACACAATGTGTTGAATGAGATTGCCGCGTCGCACTTCGTTCTCCTCGCAATGACACAATGTGTTGAATGAGATTGCCGCGTCGCACTTCGTTCTCCTCGCAATGACACAATGTGTTGAATGAGATTGCCGCGT
>Ga0307989_1000346_pt1 | contig 31526 bp, 23 predicted proteins | sample EllFjometagen185_FD_203164 | JGI IMG/M metagenome (GOLD analysis project Ga0307989, IMG submission 203164) | Marine microbial communities from Ellis Fjord, Antarctic Ocean - #185 | ecosystem: Environmental > Aquatic > Marine > Unclassified | place: Southern Ocean | collected 2014-10-08 | reverse complement strand
GTGGATCTAGTTTGATTTCTGATGTGAATGAAGATTTGCTTGATAGAGAAAATCCCGAGTGGCCAAAATGGTATTCAACTTGGGGTCTTGTCATTAAAGTGAGCGATTCAATACTGAGCAGCTTACCTGGGATGAATACTGCACACCCTAGTACTTTAAAACAGATCCTCAAACGGGTGGCAGTCATTAACTTGAACAAATTTGGTGGTGGCGGTAAGCTTAGTAAACACTATTTAAAAGGTGCGAACCTATGCAGACAGCTAACAGGGGAACAGATACAAATACTTCAACCAGATATTATTATCTATGCAGGAACAGGTTATGACTCACTAAGGATTGGACTTAACAATTTCGCAAGTAAAGATTTTTGGCCTAGCAAGGACAATTTTCCCTCTGTTCAGGCGAATGGTAGAATTCATATCTCAGCTTATCATACTGGGCAGAGGAAAATCAAGCATAAGAAGTATTGTGATATGGTAATTGCGCATTTAGAATGATATTAGATTAATTGATTCCAAGGAATCAATCTTTGAATATTCTATGCATATCAGTTGCATGAAATCAATTCTGTTCGGTGAAAAAAATGAAAAATTCAGTTTGAAGCTTATTATGATTGACTATCTTCATGCTGTCGTCATTTAACTCAACTTGCCGCGACGTAAAAGAATGAGCTAAACTGGGAGCAAGGTGGCACCTCTCCAGGTGTCATTTTTCGTTTCTGGGAGATGTTGACAACAGAAACAGTGGCGATTTGCGAGGATTGCAGCCACTCTAAACATGTGCTAAACCCTCAAGGTAATATTCTACCCTGAGACATGTTTGTCCCGCAGATCTTCACAACACGAGGAGGCAGTCACATGTCAGAAAAGCAAGAGATTTCAATCGTTGCAGAAGGAAAGACCGTAATAGGAGAGATCACCTATAGAAATGAATCTGATATTTCTGTAGAGATCACCAGCCCATTCTCCGGTCTTACCGGAGGGCTTCACATCCCTTACTTTTCAAGACCCTACCACTCGTTCATGACAGAATATGGCGAAAAGACTGCAGAGAATCTGCTAAAAGGTCTGTGGGAATTGGGATCATATATGGCAGAGAATCGGAAGTTTCTCAAATTACAGTTGGCCTTTCATTTCCATCAGGGCGACTATTCTGATAGACAGTGTCAAACAAGATTTTTCGATAGTTCATTCCCATTTTTGGTTCCCAATGGAACACGCGAGAATATCCTGGAGTGTTTAAAATGAGCTGGAATGAAAATCTTGTGGTCTTGAGCTCCAATGTGTGGGGCAAAGATTCAGGCAGCTCAACAACTCTTCCTAAAGATTCTGTTGCCCTTTGTGCCTATCAATTGTTGGTTCAAGGTATCGCTGATATGGATCAAATCGCCTATCTACATCAAACAGCCTGCAGCGATGAACTCTGGATGATCACTGAGGAGACGCCCTATGACGATCCAGAGAGGGTATCCGTGGATGAAACGACAGAACTTGATACCATCTTCCAAGGCAAACCCAAGCAGGCCATGAGAGTCCTGACCATGAACCATGCAAGATCTGCTTATAACTCGGGGATGTTTTTGCTCAGCGAGTATTTCGATGCAGTATGCGGGTTCTATTCTCCAGTAATATTTTTGGCTGAAGGGCTAGTGGTCAGGAGTGATTATGAAGAGATAATTCAGAGACAGAAGGCAACCATCAAAAGGAATCAAGAAGCCGCGAGCAAACGGGAAACGGAAATCATCAGGGTTGCTACCCAGATGGGACTGCACCCTCAACCCCCTTTGCTCAATCCTGAGATCTGGTCAGCTCGGTGTCCAGGTACAGGGCACCAGTTATATATCAATGCCCGCAAGAATGAGTTTGGTTGTGGATACTGTTGTCGGAAAGGTGGACCCCAGGATCTGAGGGACTTTGCGGCTTCACGAAAGGGGGAATAGGTTATGCCACATAAAACATGGGTACACGTATGCAAAGAAAATGGAGCGAGAGTCTGGCTAGGCGAGGAGATCTGCAGGTCCTGTGGTGAACTGGGGACACCTGATGGCTACGGACTCACGGGTATTGAAGCTATGGGAAATTCTGGAAAGTTGACGGGGTTACCACCGATTGGACCTCATCGAAAGACCTTGCCAGACTTTTCCTTACCCTGCCCAGCATGCCAGGGTAAAGGGGTGGTGATCATTGAACAGTGGGACAAGTGGTGCTCATGTAAGAGTTGCGGTGGCACCGGCCAGATTGTGAATGTCCCGGAAAAGAAATTTATGGAGATCCAGAAAGCAGCATGGAAAATCTTCGATGAGTGGAGATTAGGAAATGCTGATACTGTTAAAAGGGCAGATATTCTTGAGAGTCAAAGGAATAGGCAGTACAAGAAAATCTACACTCGAGATCACTATGCTCCGAAGCGATCGAAGAGAACCATAAGGTATTTTGCCAAAATGAATCGTTGGATGTCTGAACAAGTTGACCTTGACGATTCTGATTGTCCTAGTCCTAAGCTGATTCCGACTGTAGAGAATCACTATCCTAACTCTGAAAATGGGATTGATGTTCTTAAATACATCATAGCATACATCATCATGATGAAGGTCATGCATTTTATTTTGACATTATTCAAATGAGGAACGCACGATTCATACCATTTAATCCGATTGCATCCTATTCTCCCCAGCCTATATTTTCAGCTCACAAACGGGGGTTTTATCATGCGTAAGAATACGATAGACCAAGATCGCTGGTTGTCCGTCGAAGAAATTGCATTTCACCTCGGCATTAAGAAAGATACGGCTTATAAATGGGTGGCAAAAAAGCACATGCCTGCTCATAAAGTGGGTCGTCTTCTGAAATTTGATAAAGCTGAAATTGATGCTTGGGTGATATCTGGGAAAGCTGAAACTGGGAAACACAGTTGACAACGATTCAATCACTTAGTAAAAATGATGAAGCTGCAATTCTAGAAATTCTCCAGAATGAGCTGTATCCAAGTTCTGTAAAAGATGTACGCAGGAAATTAAAACGAGTTGGACTTGATTATCCTGAATATCTAATCTTACGATCTCTACGATCCATGCTTTCAGAGGGTACTCTCAGGTTCAAGGCAGGTCGATGGATGACATCAGAATTATTTGAACAGGTTCAGGTTTCACAGGCAGGCTTTGTACCTAAAAATATAGACGGACCCAAACTCTCTACACTAAGCCAACCCGATGGAGAATATCCTGAAAGCGACCTTCCTAAAGAATCGGGATTTACAGAGACCGGGCAAGCTGAGCACATGTCCAAAAGAGATTTTAGCGGTCCATGGGGCACATTCAGGAAATTAATAAGGTACTATAGTGAGTGCATACGCAGTGAGGAGGGAGCAGATGCTTCTGGATTCATTAGCGACTTAGGGAAACAGTATATTTTTATCAATGGTCTTGGGAATTGGTATCCAAAAACAGGTGAGAAATGGAGCTATGTGATACCGTTAGGACCTCAAGTTGCCGATTTTGTCCAAAATCTTTCCAAGAATGCAGATGATAATGTCGTCGTATTGGGATATCCCATTGAAGCTGTGCACATAAAGAAACAAGGTGAACCAGACACCAGACTCCTGCGACCTGTGTTTCAGTATATTCTCGATGCAAGTTTTACAAAAAGTTCTATCACTTTAAGCACGTCAGATGCTCAGCCAGAAATATCAATGGGATGGATGAAATACTCGTTCACCGGGTACTCAGAACAACATCATTTTCTTTCTTCTTGTGGTTTATTAAACCAACCGCGACCCTCAGATGAACCATTAGGATTTACTTCTACTGACACGAGACCAGATCTAGATGATTTAGCCCACACATTGTCAGCATTTATGTCCAGGAAGGTAAAGGAACCGCTCAATTCTAGATCAGTTAATGCTCATACACTTCCGAGTGGATTTAAAACAGGCATATATAATAAGGCTGTGATAATGATTGGGAGTAGGACAAAGTATACCCAGACACTCCTTAAAGAGCTTAGTGCTATTGGTTCACAACCCGATGATGTACTTGAACAAACCAGTTTGAAATATATTTTCCAAAATAAAGTAACGCTTTCCCTCGACAACAATACTAACTCAATTCCTCATGAAGCCTCAGTTGCAGAGGTACTTCCTTTAAATTCAGAACAAAGGGAATCAGTTTCAGCCTTGCTTTCCGATGGCATCTCAGTGGTTACCGGTCCACCTGGAACAGGAAAAAGTCAAGTGATTGTGGGTGCAATTGCAAATGGAAGATTTCAAGATAAATCTATCCTATTCGCAAGTCGAAATCACAAAGCGATAGATGCCGTTGTTGGGAGGGCAAAGGATGAAAATGGTAAACCATCAATAATTCGTACCAACTCCAAAGAAGATTCAAGCTTAAAGTACACGTTTAGGAATGCGATTTCTGATCTCCTCTCAACTGAAATAGATCTTGAAGTCAGGGGTGTGTACGATAGAAGAATTACAAAACTGAACAAATTGCTAAATAAGAGGGGAGAATACTCTAAGGCAGCAGATCATATTCGTCAATTAAGAGACAAAATTGGAGAACTTGAAGAAGCCATCGCCTGGTTGACAGAGGAAATCCCCCAAGATGTATTGGATGGTTTAGAGTCCAATTACAATGAATATTCTGCGTCGCAATTGAATAGTGTAAAACAGCTCACTGTTGAAGTTAACGAGATTATTAATGGGGATGATACAGTCAGCTGGCTCAAAGCAATCTGGATCTGGTTAAGGCTTCGGTCAGATTGGACAATTGCTCGAAAAATCTATAATAAAGTGTCAGGTTCTAATGAAATTTCTTGGTTTCCTCCTTTAAGCCGAGACGACCTTAGCAAATTTCCTGAGAAAAAATTAGAAGACATTTGTGAGTTCATTTCATCAGAGCAACAATTGGTACCTCTAGAGTCCGATCTGAAAGATGAACCAGAGCTGAGTGGATTAGTCGATGAGATAAAGGAGCTCAGCAAAGATATTGAAAAGAGAGCAAAGGAACTACTCTCACTGAATCTGTACTGTCACGGAGGTCTTGTTCCTGGGAACAATATTCAGCAACAGATGGCTTCGCTAAATGTTGCCTTGATGACACAGAATCGTGGTTTCGAAAACGATGCTCAAAAGGTCGAAGTTGAACAACTACTAAGAAAAACAACCCCTCTCCTTATTGAAAATTTCCCCTGCTGGGCTGTGACAAATTTATCAGCAGGTTCTCGTATTCCATTGGCACCAGCAATATTTGATATCTCAATTCTTGATGAAGCTAGTCAATGTGATATTGCTTCCGCAATTCCTTTACTTTATCGAGCAAAGCGGGCTGCAGTGGTTGGAGATCCACATCAACTTAAACATGTTTCAAAACTAACCACTGGAAAGGATTCATTGCTCAGGAGAAAAGCAGGGCTCACTGACCTCCAAGATCAAAGGTTTTCCTATAGAGAAACATCACTATATGATTTGTTTGCCCAGACTAACTCGGTGTCACCGCACCTTCTCCGGGAAACTTACAGGTCGTGCAGTGAAATCGCCGAATACTCAAATCGCACTTTTTATGGGGGAATGCTACGCGTAGCAACAGACTGTGAAAGCATTAAGACTCCAGATGGTGTGAAATCTGGAATTCATTGGACTGAGGTGGAGTCTTCTATCAGAAGTGCGGGAAAAAGCGGGTGCGTTTGCGAGGAAGAGATTGCAGCTGTTTATAAGCTTGTGGATACAATTTTAACTGAAAACAATTTCAAGGGAACGATAGGTATTGTCACACCTTTCAGACAGCAGGCCAATAGGCTACAAGATCGAGTGTTTGAAGGAGATATCCCTTATGATAAACTCAGCAGTGCCAGGGTTGTGGTCGATACAGCTCATGGTTTTCAGGGTGATGAGCGTGATGTAATGATTTTCAGTCTTTGCTCTGGACCGGATATGCCTAGAGGGTCATTGTGGTCAGTCACAGAGAATGGAAATCTATTTAATGTCGCTGCAAGCCGTGCTAGGTCTGTCCTGCATGTTGTGGGAAATCGGAAGTGGGCACGGAATTGTGGTATTAGTCATATAGCAGAACTTGCGCAACCTATTGCAAATACAACCTCATCAAGTGTTGATGGACCTTGGGCGCCTCACGAATCTCCCTGGGAAGAAATATTATTCAAAGCACTATTGGCAGGGGGGATAGAAGCAATTCCACAATACCCGGTTGTTGGGCGACGTCTGGATATGGCTTTGGTTGATCAAAAATCAGGTTTAAAAATAGACATTGAAGTCGATAGCGATCGCTTCCATCGAAACCCAGATGGAAGTAGGAAAAAAGATGATACCTGGCGAGATATTTATCTCATGAGTCTGGGATGGAAAGTAATGAGATTTTGGGTGTATCAATTACGTGAGGATATGGATAAATGTGTTTCAGAAATAGCAAGTGCGTGGAGAAATCATGAGTGAACCAATTAGTGAAGGGCCTCAGAATATGAATGAGAAGCAATCGAGGAAAAAGGCAGAGGGCTCTAGTTCAAAAACATTTATTGATTCTGTATTTTTCTCAAGCGGAATACTTGTGGCCATGACAATAGTTGTCATCGTTTTAATCTTTATTATGGGAGCCTTTATTTTTTCTTTAAAGGATCGTGAGATTCAACTTGCAGTTGATAAAGAATGGGTTGCCAGGTCTGAAGAGATCATTAGCAATGCAAAGGAGTATCAATTTCGATTTAACACTCTAAAAGATACTATACCAAAGATTGAAGCATCAAAAAACAACATTTTACTCCTAGAAGCTGATGCTAGCGAACGTTTAGCAAGAGTAGAGACGCAACTGAATGAAAAAACTGCAATAGAAAAGGAGATAGATGCAACTCTATCAGCAAAACGAACTTCAATTGCTAGCTCAGAAGACAGGTTGATAGCATTAAGGAAACAATTGCCATCACTCGAGCAGAAATTATTGAACCTAGAGGCAAACCAGACCCGGTTAAATGGTGATGTAAATCGTCGACAAATTGATCTAGCAAATATTGATGGGGAAATAAATGCAGCAAGAACTCAGCTAGATAAACTGGTTAGTAGATTAACAACTATAACAGCAGTAGAGAGTGATTTTTCAAATGTTCAGCGTCAGCTTAATGCTGTTGTCTCAACACTATCCGACGCAAGTGATCGTGCAGGAACAACCACTTCAAGCCTGGCTAAACAGGTTACAAACCTATCTGACAACAATGGAACGATTAGAACTGAGGCGAATTCCCTAAAGTTGCTTAATCAGAGACTCGTCTCGGCAGAAAATTCCCTTTCACTATCAAATACTCAAATTGATGCTGAGGTGGGAAAATTGCAATCGAGTAATAGTGATCTCAAGACAGCGAGCAATAAAGTGAAAGATTTGAATCAAACCTTGACTAGTTCAGAACAAAGCATCGAAACACTTATCACAGCCATTAACTCAACCACACAAGAATTGAACCAATTAAAGAATAATGCAAGTTCTTCAATTTCAACTATTAACTCAACTACAAAAGAATTAAACCAGTTAAAGAATAATGCAGAATCTTCGGGTAGCTCCCTGTCATCAAGTTCACAGAGCATTTTATCTGATATTAACGGGATGACTACTACTCTAAACTCCGTTTTAACTGATGTACAATCATTAAAGTCACAGATTCAAAAGCTTAAGACTCAATCGACCCCACCCGAGGGCTAAAACCAAATAGAATTTGCACAATATTCCAACTGAATGAGCTAAGGAAAACGCAATGAACACACTTCAAATGATGCCAACCAGCATATGGGCTCTCGCTAGCGCAACGATCATCATGATCGTCTTAATTACTCTCGTATTGAACCTGTATTATCGTAAACGACTACAGGCCATTGGCCCTCTGAATACTGATCTTGGAGATCTTGTAAATCAAAAACAACAATTAGAGACAGACATAGACTCCATACGAGATTGGATAGCATCTCAAAATGATGAAATATTACGGCTTAAAGCTGAGCGAGAAGAGCAGGAGATTACCAGGGCAGAACTCCTCAGACTAGAGCAGGAAGCTAGCCAAAAAGAAGAAGATAATAAAAAACTTCGCGATGAGGTTGGCGCCCTTGAAAATCAACGGCACTTACTAGTCCAATCTATGGAAAAAGTGGAGGGCGAAAAAATTGAGTTAAAGAAAGAAATTAAACTACTCGATAAAGATAAAGATAAAGCCCTGGAAGAATTAAAAGAAGCCGAAAAGAGCGTGGTAAAAGCTAAAGAAAAAGCGGAAGAGCAATTAAAGGACATCGAAAAGCGGATCGAAGATACTAGAAAAGCTGAAGCTGAACTCTTGGGTACTATTGAAAAAGCCGAACAGCAAATTCAAGATTTCAATAACGCTTTAAACGTTATAAAGGGCGATATTTTGGCTGCTCAGAAAAATTTGAAGGAGCTTGAAGAGCAAATTGATAGCAAGGAAAGAGATATTAAAGACTTAGATCGTACCCAGCGTAGCAAGGAGCGTGAAGTCGAATCTCTCCAGGATCGCAAAATTGATTTGGATGCGAGAGTAGAAACCTTGTCGGATAAACTGAAAACAATTGGACAAATGCCCAAAGAAGCGTTTGATTCATTAAATCAACCAGTGTTTCCTAAAAGTGAAAATGTCCGGGCTAAGGCAAGTGAGGCCGATGGGCTTAAAAAACTGTATCAAATTACAGCTGATAGCGGGTACGAGCTTCCAGAGCGGCTTCAAAATGCCTTCCATACATCATTAAAGGCTTCCGATATTTCCTGTTTGACAGTGATGGCAGGTGTGAGCGGAACAGGAAAAAGTGCTTTCCCAAAACTGTATGCGCAGTCAATGGGCATACACTTTTTACCACTTGCCGTAGAGCCGCGTTGGGATAGCCCTCAAGATTTATTTGGCTTTCTCAATTATATGGAAAACCGATTTGAATCCACAACTCTGGGGCGTTCGCTGATTCAGTTCAATGATAGTCCTTTTGCAGGTGAACATGCTGATATGCAGGACCAATTGCTTATTGTATTGTTGGATGAAATGAATCTGGCTCGAATCGAATATTATTTTAGTGAGTTTTTGAGCAAGCTAGAAATGAGGCGCAATATTGATATAAATCATGAACCGGATTATCGAATGGTGAGCACTGAGATTTATTCCGGGGGTAGGGAAGATAAAGAACTGGGATTTGAAAGAAGTGATCCATTGTTTTTGTATGCGGGTCGCAATGTGCTATTTGTTGGTACAATGAATGAAGATGAAACGACTCAAAGCTTATCAGACAAGGTTATAGATAGGGCTAATGTCCTTTACTTTGGGAAACCTGATAGACTAAAAAATCAAAAACAAACCATTGTCCCATACGATAATTGGGCTCCTATTTCTTTTGAAAACTGGCAATCCTGGTATCGTGAACCAGAATCCAACAATATTCCAGAATTTGAAACTGTGGATACACTCTTAAACGACATTAATTCAACACTTGCTGAATTTGGACGTCCCTTTGGGTGGCGTACATATCGTGCCATAATGACCTATATTGCCAATCATCCTGCTGTAACACTTAATGGCGCAGATGCCATGCAGCCTCTTTCTGATCAGATTGCCATGCGCGTCATGCCCAAGTTAAGAGGTTTAGACTTGGCTGAATATGAATCTGTCTTTACACGGTTGCGCGGACAGATACAGCAAATCAATGATGATTCTCTTAACGATGCATTTATCAAGGCTAGTCAGAGCGCTCAGGGATTCTTTGACTGGCGCGGGATAAAATGGTAATATTGAGTTTCTGAATTATCTCGATATGAAACTATTTATGTACCCTTGGGAGCTTATCTCAATTATGGCAGATTCAACTCTTCATCCAGAAGATCAGTCTGCGATATGGCGTCCATTTGTACTTTCAGAAGGCGATGATAAAATAAGCAACGCCGTTAACAGCCAGGCGTTCCCCGTTCGGAAAATATCCGAACACCTGTCTGTTTATGAACTCCAGGGACCAATGATAAAAGGAGAGCTGTCGAAGTCTCTTGTTATTACGGGACCGGACAATGGACAAGTACGACTTCAATTTACTGACAACGAGGATATAGGAAATCCAGATTCTCTAACACCACTATTTGAGCCTTTCTTTGACCAGGTGATGGACAATATGTTGTTTTTGGTTCGAGAAGGACTCCACATTGAAAAGTTTAAGTTGAAAAATATGTATTGGCAGGGCCTGAGTATAAAAATATTGGGAAATACGGAAGAAGACCCTGCAAAATATTCTCTGGTCGTTGATTTAGCTCGACCTAAGACCCTCATGGAGCCATTAACTCGTGTCACAAATCGTCCGAAAAAAGTATTACGGAGAATTCATGACCAGGAACGCGTCCAAAAGGTCAGAGAAATAGATACTAAATGTCTCGTTGACCTCGCGCGTCGTCCTGGATCACATCTGGCAGAGAAGGCTGGCCCGAAGCAGAGGATTTTAGCGATAAAGCGGACAGAAAGTCTTGACACTTTAGAAAATAGAGTGACTCGTCATTGTTGCGAACTAAGCTATCAAGCATCAAGACGGTATTTACTCAAACACAAGCAAATCAGCCCTTCACAGAGTAGACGTGTCACAGATGTATCTAAACTACAACGTTTTGCAAGACATGCACCTTCAAAGAACACTTTTCAAGGTGTGGGTCGTTTGCTGGAGCCATGTAAGCAACCAAACTATTCGTTGCTCATGAACGCAGATTATTCACGAATTTGGAATGCTTATGTTGAGTTGGTGAGAAATGAAGACCTTCGAAGTGAATTATGGAAATGGCATCGCCGATTATGGGCTGATTATATGGCGTCTTATCTGGCCATTGTGATGCGAACCTTTGTTGAAGATGTGGGCCCGGAAATAATATTTCCGGTGGGAGAAAAAACAGTTTTGGCAAATAGGAAGCATATTGATGGTGTTTGGATGTTGCCAGATTCTTTACCAGGTCCGTTTATTGTAGACCAAGGAAATGAAGCACCTTTGACACTGTACCTCATCGATGGAAATTACCAATCTTTGGACAAGTTAGCTCCAAGTCTCAGTATCCTTGCAGAGCTCAACGCAGATTATTTCTTCATCACCAGCCAGAACGGAAAACTCGAAGCTCTACCCGTCTATGCGGTGATGCCGTCCCCGCATTTCAAAACATCTCAATACAAAGATTTTACAGAAAAACTTGAATTCAGCATGAGAGAGCATCTTGAGCTTTATAATAAATCAAACCCTGAAATTCATTGTCATGGAGGGTGGACGCTCCTAGCGAATTGGACGAATAATGATATAGAGGCAAGTGGGGAAGAGACTCAATCACTGAATGAATATTGGGTGACAACAATCCAGGCAGATAGTGGAAAATGGATCGAGGAACGGCAGTGTTGGGAAAGCCCCATTCTGTCGATCTGTGGGGTCTGAATATGCCAATTGGAATTGATATATCACATGCTGCTTTAAGAATATATACTCAAGGAAAATCCCATAAGCATTATGGTATTATTGGGATAGCACCTCAATGGAATGAGCCAATTGTTTGGAATAATTCAAGAGCTGTGCGCTCTTCGCAACAGAGTGTAGGCCTCTCCTTCTCAGACATTTTCAATCAATTCAGAGCAGATCACAGAGCTAACCATGAATACCCAGATATCACCAACGGTGAAAAGATTGAAATTGCTACAACAGAGCTTATTGCTGATGCCCTGGTTCAGCATATTCCACGATATTCAGAAGGCTTTTCCATATTCTGTGTGGACAATACGCTTTCGGAATTTCACCAGACAGAACTCCTTAAAAGCCTAGGCCAAAAAGGATTTGGACAGCGGGAATTGCTCTGGAGACCCATTGCCCTTTGTCTTGATCATCTCACTGCAGCAGAGTCATCTGGATATGAAAAGGGAGATAAAATACTCGTTGTTGATTTTGACAGTGCCATTCCGGAAATCACAGAGTTGGAGATGAGAGAGCATCGGGGACAATTAATTCCACTGCGTTCCTTGCCTGAAAATCTATGGGACCAAGACGAAGCAAAAGCTCAAAGTTTCAGCACCTCAGCTGTTCTAAATGCACTTATCTCAGACATATCTGGAAACAACCAAGGTATTGAAGACCAGCTTTATCAAGGACCCTTTGCTAGAGACTTCATGTCTTTCCTGGACCAGCATGAACCGACTGAACTTTGGATTCGCAAAGGTTTGGATCACGAGAAGATGATGCTTCAAACCTCCACTTTGAACACATTAAGAAACATAAGCATTGCCCAAATTAATTTCGGAGACATAACGGCAGCTATTGAGAAGATATTAAAAGAAAGACATGTCAAAAGTGTTTTGTGGAACGGTTTAATACCACGGATCCATACTCCTATAGAAGGGATTGAGCATTATTTATTATCAGGAGGTGCCGGATCAAGAGGCGCGGAGGAATATGGGCGACGCAGATTGGCTGGAGAAGCGACATATTTAGATACACTCCCTGGCCTGGATATTTTAAGTCGCGATGAAGCTGCAGGATCGCACAAATTTTACCCAGTCATCCCCGAGGGAGTTGCAGAGGGTGGTGAGGTTGTCAGAATTCCCAAACCGCTGAAAAAGTTTTCATTGGAAAAGGGGACCCAAGAGTTTACAGCTGTATTGCGCAATATTGCCTTGGACGAATGTAAGAAATTGGTGACTCAATTGCCTGAGATTGAATATGGAGACAGTCATATCCCACTGTTGTTGAAGGCCGAAACTAGACCTGGGCAAGGTCATGCCCTGGTCACAATAGAGGGTAGAGAAGAAAACAAAGACATCTTTGGTCGCCAAGGAGTTATCGCACTGGATTGGCAGTCCATGGAAGATTTTGAATTTAGCTCTTATTCTGGTCCTGAGGTGTACCCAGTTAGAGGAAGGGTTGCTGATGATCCTGCATCCTTAGCAATTGCACGGTCCTTTGCGACAGGCGATCATTACATAGGATCGCAATTTGACTATCCATGTGGTCGTGTGGGATATATGCGCATTCATGAACCTTGGGGGTATAAGAACCCATGTGGCAGCCTCCTTAGGGAACCAACACGTGCATTATTTGGAGCTCTGGAAGAGGACGACCCTGAGATTCAAGAGCTTGCAGAAGCGATAGGTAGACATATCACTACCACCGTTAAAGGAACTCAAAATAGGCATAAATACTTGAACTATATGTTTCGATATGCCCCTGAGTCCTTCAGGGAAGAATTACGAGAGATCTACAGATCACCCAATCCAACGCTGAACTGGAATACGATTTATGCCGTAGGTCGAACATTTTTCCTAAGAGCAGATTATGAAATATTTCTCAATTTTCTGATACGTAAATCTACAAATAGCGGCTACCCCGCAAATTACAGCTCTGATGAAATAGCAGCGATGTATTGGTCATTTTTTAGGTGTCTTTGTTATTATGAGGATTCAGCCTACGCTCCAAGGTCGAAAGTCGAAGATGTGCTTAAAACGATACACAACTATTCACTTCACTGTTCTGAAAATGGTTGGCCAGGTGGTCAGCGTGCAAATGTGATTAAATATCTGCTTTCAGGGATTCTATTTAGTCTTCGCTTGAGAAGACCACATAGAAAATTTTTGGCAATAGACTCAGAATTATACAATATGATGGAGACTACGATTAACGAACTTCTACCTCGAATTCAATATCCACCAACAATGTTCTCTGAGCCGCAATCGGATTACCTCAATGATTTTGTATTCCGATTTCTGGCCGAAGAATCAACTGAGCAAGATTTGGGTGCATTGCAGGGACTCGTAGTCTCAATGGCCTAATAAAGGAAACATTTATGAAAGCGATCGATCGACAGTTTACAAAAATTATTAATGGAACTATTCAATACATAGTACCCGTCTTTCAGCGTGACTATACTTGGGGGGAAACCCAGTGTCAGCAGCTCTGGGATGATATCCTGAATGTCGCAGATAAAAGTCTGGACAATGGGCATTTCATTGGCTCCATAGTCTACATACCTACAGGCGATACAAGTGCGGGGTTAACGAAGTGGTTGCTCATCGATGGACAGCAGCGGATGACAACCCTTTTACTCATCTTTGCGGCTTTAAGGGACGTGATTCGTGAAACCAAATGGATTGGTACAGAGAATGATCCAAGCCACGAACAAATTGATGCTTATTTCCTGAAAAATATTTATGAGAAAGGAGATAAAAGATATAAGCTAATTCTTCGCAGAAAAGATCAAGATGTGTTAAAAGCTCTCATAGACGAGAGTGAGGTAAAAGCAGAGAAGTCTAATCGAGTCAACGGAAACTATGAATTCTTTAAAGAGAAAATTCAGTCTGAGGATTTTGCTAGAATTTATCGTGGGCTTGGGAAGCTACTAATTGTGGAGGTCACTCTCTCTCGGGGTGTAGACGATCCGCAGCTCATTTTTGAGAGTTTGAATTCAACGGGTGTTGATCTATTGCAGTCTGATTTGATTCGGAACTATGTGCTCATGCGACTTCCTGAAGAGGAACAAACAAAATTGTATAACACCTATTGGCATCCCATTGAGGAAATGTTTGTGGGATCACCCTCCGTATTTGAAGGATTCCTAAGAGATTATATCGCCTTACTCACGAAGCCATCTAAACAAGAAAAATCAACCAATATTTATAACGCATTTAGAAGAATGTTTCCTGCCGAAGTGGAAAAGCTTGGTAACGTTGAGATGCTGTTGACTGAGATGCGACAATTCGCAGGATACCATGCAGCCTTTAGCGTTGGATATCGCAAAAGTGGAAAATTGCATGATGCGCTTCAATCGTTAAGACGACTCGTAGATTTACCTGCAATATTGATTATGCAACTTTTTGACTGTTATGATCGCACTGGGACGCTATCGGAAGATGAATTTATCAAGTCAATACAACTTCTTGAAAACTATATCCTCAGACGTGCCATCTGTGGTTTGCAAACCAGAGGCTATTGGATGATTTTTGCAAAAATGGCCTATAAACTGGACAAAGAATCACCTTACACTGGTTTAACCGTTGAGCTTAAAAGGCTAAGTTATAAAAATCGGTATCCAACTGATAGTGAGTTTGAAAAAGATCTAAAAACAAAAGATCTATATGGAATGAGAGTATGCGGACACCTTCTGGACAAATTGGAAAACTTCCAAAATAAGGAGGCAGTAGATACTTCTCGATATTCTATTGAGCATGTGATGCCGCAAAACGAAAACCTGGTACCCGAATGGCGGGAGATGATAGGGGAGGACTGGGTTGATATACAGAAAAAGTGGTTGCATAAACTGGGAAATTTAACTTTAACGGGTTACAATAGCACTTATTCTGATAGACCCTTTAGAGAGAAAAAAAGTATTACAGGTGGTTTCAATGAGAGTTCAGTCCGATTGAATCAGTATATCAGAGAGCAGCCAACCTGGACTAAAATTCAAATTAAGGAGCGAGGTCAGATCCTCTGCAAAAAAGCATTAAAAATTTGGCCTGGATTATCAGTCAATGAATCACTAGTAAAAGTTGCAGAGCGGCGAGATATGCTTGAATTAGCGAAGGCAAGAGACATTCAAAAAATTACGATGACTAAGATTGCCAAAGAATTATTTGAATCGCTACAGCTAGAGATTTTTAATCTAAATGATCAGATTATAGAACTGGCTGAGCATAAATCTATCAGCTATCATTCAGATCAAGGTTTCTTTCTTGAAGTTTTACCTCGCAAATATTCACTAACGCTTATCCTATCCCTAGAGTATAATGAGGTTTCTAATCATCGACCGTATATCCATGATTCCAATGAATGGAAATTCATTATTAATGCGAATTATGCTGGCGGAATAATTATTGAGTTATTCTCGATAGAAAGCATTCAAGAAATCATACCTGATCTGAGAAATGCCTATCTAAATGGGAATGCAAGGAGCTAGGAAGACCTTATGAATATCTCCCAGCTCGAGCAATACCTAAGCAAAGCGGCCTGGATCCTCAAAGGTCCGGTGGATGCATCAGATTTTAAAGTCTACATCTTTCCGCTACTCTTTTTCAAACGTATATCTGATGTTTATGATGAAGAATACACCCAAGCGCTGAAAGATTCAGAGGGGGACGAGGAATACGCTCTGCTTCCTGAATTCCACCGCTTCGTGATTCCAGAGGATTGCCATTGGAATGATGTCCGTGAGCAAACCACCAATGTAGGGTTGTCGATTGAGAAGGCTCTGCGAGGAATTGAACAATCCAACCAAGGTCACCTCTATGGGATTTTTGGAGATGCCCAGTGGAGTAATAAGAACAAACTCTCAGATCGATTGCTAGTGGATCTGATCGAACACTTCTCTCAATACAACTTGGGTAACCAGAATGTTGAAGTTGACCTATTAGGCCAAGCTTACGAATACCTGATCAAACACTTCGCAGACCTTACCAACAAAAAAGCGGGGGAATTTTATACACCTAGATCAGTTGTTCATCTGCTAGGGCTGATTTTGGATCCCCATTCGGGTGAAACGATCTATGATCCTGCCTGCGGTACCGGTGGCATGCTCCTGGAGTGTGTGAACCATTTGCGTGAACAGAGTGAAGATTACCGCACCCTGAAACTTTTTGGACAGGAGAAAAATCTTACATCCAGCTCTATCGCTCGGATGAACATGTTCCTACACGGAATAGAGGACTTTCAAATCTACCGTGGGGATACCCTACGAAATCCTGCATTCTTTGAGGCCGATGGACTCAAAACCTTTGATTGCGTGATTGCTAATCCACCATTCTCTCTCAAAGATTGGGGAGCAGATGCTTGGACGAATGATCCGTATGGAAGAAATATTGCTGGTGTCCCTCCCAAGGGGAATGGTGACATGGCTTGGGTTCAGCACATGGTATCATCCATGAATGCCACAGGGCGAATGGTGGTAGTGTTACCTCATGGAGCACTTTTTCGCAAAGGAGCAGAAGGACGAATACGGAAAGTGTTATTGGAATCAGATCTTTTGGAAGCAGTCATTGGTTTAGGACCAAATATTTTCTATGGTACTCCATTAGCACCCTGTGTCTTAGTATTTAAAAAATCTAAAGCTGATGATCGAAAAGACAAAGTGCTCTTTATCGATGGCTCAGACCAAATCCGTGTCGGGCGAGCTCAGAATTATTTGGAGCCTGAACACGTTCAGCAGCTGTTTACCTGGTTTCAGGATGGGGCAGAGGTAGAGAATTATGTTCATTTAGCGGATATGAGTGAAATTCTGGAAAATGACTTCAATCTGAATATTCCCCTCTATGTTGAAAAGATTATCGAGGATAACCTACCCTCAGTGGAAGAGGCTCTTGAAGATCTCAGATCAGCATGGGAGGAAAGCCAAAAAGCTGAAGAGAAGTTTAAGTCAATCCTGAAAGGATTTATCCAATGAGACCCCTGAAAGATAAAATCATATATTTTCTTGGAGCTGGATTTTCATTCCCAGCTGGGGCACCTACCCAAAGCCAACTAACTAGAGATATTTTCAATTTCGATGTTGATGAATTCGTAGAAACACACGGACATCATTATCCAGACCCTGCAAATATCAGGGATTTAGCTCCGGTTAAACAGTTTATTGAAAATAACTTTCTCTTGAATCTTGAAGATGCTGATCTGGAGGACGTTTATACACCCATAGATCGTTGTATTATTGAGGGTACTTCATTCAAGGGGAAAAATCCTCGGCAGTTAACAGATCTACGAATCAAACTTAACGCTATCATTTCCCTAATCATGGATTCTAAACTCCGCTACCCGGTAGAAGATGCTTATATAACAAAGCTGGCGGCTCATATGGTGGAGTCGAACAAAACTGCTGATAGATTAGTAGTGATGACATCCAATTGGGATATTCTATTAGATAATAGCGTAACTGATATCATCCGAGGATCTGGTGACGTTGTAGATTATTGCTGTCACTTCACCCATAGCGATGGTGGAGATCCTTTTCCTCCACCTTTGGTAGCAAAAGAGAGAGGCAATCAGAATCACAAGATACTGAAACTACACGGATCTCTCAATTGGCTATGGTGTAGCAATTGTGGGCGAATTTTGGTTAAATATGGTGAAAAAATTGCGCTACAATCCTATCTAGGCCAGGCGACTTGCCGATTTTGTGCCACGGAAACTCTGACACCGCAAATACTGATGCCCACTTTTCTAAAAGATACAAGCAATACACAATTAAAGAATGTATGGAATCAGGCTGGAATAGAACTCTCTGAAGCAAGGAGAATAGTGTTTATAGGATACTCATTCCCATTAGCTGATTTTGAGATAAGACAACTTCTTGCGCGATTCATTCGACCAGAGACAGAAATAGAAGTTGTTCTGACAGCAAGCAGCAATCCCGAGTCCTACTCTGAGATAGATCCTGAATTACAAACTGGCATTCTTTGGAATTTACCCTCGGCTCGCTATAAGAGGTTTTTTGCAAAAAATCAACCCACGTTTTGCTACGATGGTGTTAAAAGATATATCGATGATAATTTTAGTGAGGTTGAAGAGTGAACCAACAACAACTAGAAAAATACCTCTGGGGTGCTGCAACACAACTACGGGGCACTATCGATGCTGGGGATTATAAGCAATACATTTTTCCCCTGCTGTTTTTCAAGCGTATCTGCGACGTTTATGATGAAGAATATGAAACAGCTCTGACAGAGAGTGATGGCGATATGGAATATGCTGAATTTGCCGAGAATCATCATTTTCAGATTCCCCAGGGAGCTCATTGGAAGGATGTTCGGGAAACCACGGTGAATGTGGGGCAAGCACTCCAGGAAGCCATGCGGGCTAATGAGAAAGCCAACCCCGATACACTCTATGGAATTTTTGGAGACGCCTCTTGGACCAATAAGGACAGACTCTCAGATGAAATTCTCAGCAATCTGATTGAGCACTATTCCCAGCATAGATTGAATTTAGCAAATGTCCCCGATGATCAATTGGGTAATGCCTATGAATACTTAATCAAGGAGTTTGCCGATGATTCAGGGCATACAGCGGCTGAGTTCTATACCAATCGCACCGTGGTGAAGCTTATGACCCTGATCATGGATCCCCAACCAGGTGAAAGTGTCTATGACCCCACCTGTGGATCGGGTGGTCTACTACTGAACTGCGCCCTCCATCTCAAGGATGAGGGCAGGGAGTATCGCAACCTCAAGCTCTATGGACAGGAGATTAATCTCATCACATCAGCGATTGCCCGGATGAATATGTTTATGCACGGGATTGAGGAATTTTCCATTGTCCGGGGAGATACGCTGTCCAATCCTGCTTTTCTAGAAAATGACGAACTGAAGACCTTTAATGTCATCCTAGCCAATCCGCCCTACTCGATTAAAGCCTGGGACCGCACGAGCTTTGAGAATGATCCCTATGGGCGCAATCTCTGGGGGACGCCACCTCAGGGTAGTGCCGATTATGCCTTCCAACAGCATATCCAAAAAAGTCTAAACCCTGAGAATGGACGATCCATAACTTTATGGCCACATGGCATTTTATTCCGAGAATCTGAAACAAAAATTCGCAAAAAACTTTTGGAAGCAGACCTTATCGAATGTGTGATTGGATTGGGACCCAATCTTTTTTATAACTCTCCCATGGAAGCTTGTTTGTTGATTACTAACACTAAGAAGTCATCCGACCGTAGAGGAAAAATTCTATTCATAAATGCGGTGAATGAGGTGAAGCAAGATAAGAACATGGGCTACCTAGAGAATCACCATGTTTCCAAAATCTTTGAAGCCTACCAGGATTATACCAGCAAAAAGAATTTCGCTGTACTTCTTGATATTGAAGAAGTCCTGGAGAATAAGGCCAACATGGCCATTAATCTCTATGTACGTCAGACACAGTTGGAATCAGGAGATATGATTCCTTTTGATGACGCGTACGCAGCATGGGACGAGAGCTCTGGGGAATTGAAAGGTTCAATGAATGCCCTTTTCGAGACTTTGGGTGACTCATGATGGACCAAATTCAAAGTTCACTTAAGTTAGATAAAAGTGGCTGGTCCCTTGTTCGGTTTGGCGATGTAGTTTATGAGCCCAAAGAAACGATCAAAGACCTCGTTGTCGAAGGTGTAGAACATGTTGTCGGTCTAGAACATATCGATTCAGAGAATATTCATCTTCAACGTTCTGCTTCTATTGAAGAGAGCACAACCTTTACCAAGAAATTTGATGTCAGTGATGTGCTGTTTGGAAGGCGAAGAGCTTACCTGAAAAAAGCCGCTCAAGCGAGTTTTGCTGGTATTTGCTCCGGCGATATTACTGTCTTTCGAGCCAAGGGTGGATTATCGCCCAAGTTGCTTCCATTTATTGTGCAGAACGAGAACTTCTTTGATTATGCCATCAAACATTCAGCCGGAGGACTCTCACCGCGGGTGAAATTTAAAGATCTGGCTAACTACGAATTCCTCCTGCCCCCCAAAGACCAGCAATCCAAGCTGGCTGAACTCCTCTGGGCTATGGATGGGGTGGTTGAAAGGGAGTATGCAGTGGTAGAAAAATTGGAAGTACAAAGGGGAGTTACATTCAAATACCTGGTAGACTCCGCAAAGGGTGATATGATGCCTTTATCAGATATATTAATCCCCAAAAAGTTAAAGAGTACGGTCCCACACGAAAGGGAGAGATACATTGGACTAGAGCACATTAATTCAGGAGCGTTTAACTGTACTCAATGGGGAACTACAGCTGAAGTACAGGCACAATGTAACATTGTAGATTCTGGTGATTTATGTTATAGCAAATTAAGACCTTATTTAGATAAAGCGTTTATTGCCTCTTTTGATGCTGTTTCGACAACAGAACTTCTGATTTATGATTCAATAAAAGCCTCAAAAGAATACCTGCTTCAACACTTACACAGCAAACAATTTGTTGACTATGTTTCAGGCAAAGGATTTGGGACTAAGATGCCAAGGGTTAGTCATAAAATCATTGGTGATTACCCTATCAAAGTCATTAATAATGAAAAAGAAATTATCACTCAAACGAGGATAATTATGGAGTCCATCGATTTACTTAGGAAAAAACTCCTTTCGACTAAATCACTACAGAAGTCAATCATCAATCAGGTGTTCTCATGACCTTTACTGAGCTCAATGCCGTCGAGTATTACTTTGTCCATCGCTTATCTGGAGTCAATCTCAATAAATCAGATAAGGTAGATGACCCTAAACCTGTATATGGTGCAAGGTGGCAGTACGTCCCTGCCCAGGAATTGAATCGTTCTATCAATGAAGTCCTCCTTGAAGCCGACCTCAAGGCTGCCCTCATTCGTCTCAACTCTGAAATCGCCCAGAATCATGATCTGGCCGATGAAGTCATCCATAAACTCAGAGCTATCCTTATTTCTGTTAACCAGATTGGATTGGTCCGGGCTAATGAAGAATTCTTCAAATGGCTCAGTGGTGATAAAACCATGCCCTTTGGGGAGAACAATCGCCATGTGCCAGTTCGCCTAATCGACTTCGATGATTTCAACAATAACCGATACATCATTACCAATCAACTCAATATCCATCACCGGGAAACCAAAATCCCCGACATTGTTATGTTTATCAATGGGATTCCCGTCGTAGTGGGGGAGCTCAAGACCCCCATTCGTCCTTCCATCTCCTGGCTGGATGGTGCCCATGAGATTCATGATATCTACGAAAACAGTGTTCCTCAGCTCTTTGTCCCCAACATCCTCTCATTCGCCTCTGAAGGGAAAGAATTTTACTATGGTGCCATCCGGAGTCCCTTACAATACTGGGCTCCCTGGAGGCTGGATACAGAAGATGGAGCAGTGGCTACCAGTCTTGGCTTGAAGGAGGTTGGCGCAGAGATAGATGACCTCCTCAGTCCTCAAAGATTATTAGACATTCTCCTTAATTTCTCACTCTTTGCCAGCAATAAGCGCAAACAACGCAGCAAGATGATTTGTCGCTTTCAGCAGTATGAAGGTGCCAACCTCATGGTTCAGCGCGTCATCGAAGGGCGTATCAAAAAGGGGCTGATCTGGCATTTCCAAGGCTCAGGAAAATCTCTCCTTATGGTATTTGCCGCTCAAAAGCTGAGACGCTCAGCCGCCATGAAGAGTCCTACCGTTATCATCCTGGTGGACCGTACTGATCTGGATACTCAGATTAGTGCCACCTTTAATGCTGCAGAGATCCCCAATGTTGTTACTACAGACAGCATCAAGGAATTACAATCACTCCTGGAGCATGATACCCGCAAGATCATCATTTCTATGATTTATAAATTCAGAGACGCCAAACCAGACATGAACACGCGGGAAAACATCATTGTCATGGTGGATGAGGCTCACCGAACCCAGGAAGGAGACCTTGGACGTCAGATGCGGGCTTCATTACCCAATGCTTTTCTCTTTGGGCTTACTGGCACACCCGTCAATAAGTGGGATAAGAACACCTTCTGGGCTTTTGGTGCACAGGAGGATGAAGGGGGCTATCTCTCACGCTACACCTTTCAAGAATCCATTCGCGACAATGCTACGCTACCCTTGCATTTTGAGCCCCGTCTGGTAGACGTTCATGTGGATAAGGAAGCCCTGGATAAAGCCTTTGAGGCTTTTAAGGAAGAAGCCGCGCTCTCAGATGAAGAGGCCGATGCCCTCAATAAGAAATCAGCCAAGATGTCAGCTTTCCTCAAATCCCCAGAGCGTGTTTCTAGGATTGTGGAAGATATCGCGAACCACTTTAAGGAAAAGGTGGGCCCCCATGGCTTAAAGGCTATGATTGTTACACCAGATAGACATGCCTGCGCGCAGTACAAGGAAGAGTTGGATAAGCACTTCCCAGTATCAGCCAGCCAGGTTGTGATGTCCACCACAGCGAATGATCCTTTAGAATTTAAGCAAAAGTGGGGGATAACCAGGGATCAGCAGGAAAGCATTGTAGATGACTTTAACGAGGCCAATTCAGAGTTAAAATTCATCATCGTGACAGCTAAGCTGCTCACAGGCTTTGATGCACCTATCCTCCAGACTATGTATTTGGATAAATCCCTGAAGGATCATACGCTGCTCCAGGCGATTTGTCGTACCAACCGTTTGTATCCTCAAAAATCATTTGGCCGCATTGTGGATTACTTTGGTGTATTTGATGATGCTGCCAAAGCGCTGGAGTTTGACGAGAAGAGTGTCAAGCAGATCATTACCAATCTTTCAGCACTACGCGACGAGTTGCCAGATGCTATGGTGACTGCTCTGGGACATTTCCCAGGAGTGGATCGCACCATAGAAGGCTTTGAAGGCTTGGAAGCTGCTCAAAATATTATCAGTACCGATGACATGCGGGATGCTTTTGCCAAGGATTATAAATACCTCACGCGTCTATGGGAGTCATTGTCTCCAGATAAGATTTTGGATCCATTTATAACTGACTACCGCTGGCTCTCACAAGTTTATGAGTCGGTACGTCCGGCAACCGGAGGTTTGGGTAAGCTGTTGTGGTTCACTTTTGGTGCCAAGACTACGGCTCTGATACATGAGAATGTCCATGTTGGGGATGTACATCAGTTGGATGAGTTTGTCATGGATGCTGATGTTATTGAAGACATCTTTAATAATCCTGATCCCAAGCATACAAAGGCAATTGAGAAAGCTCTGATTCAGCGTTTTCGCAAACATGCTGGTCATCCAAAATTCAAAAAGCTGAGTGAGCGGCTTGAAGCACTGCGGGATAGAGCAGAGCAAGGATTAATCACCTCATTAGAGTTTGTCAAGGAGCTCTGCAAATTGGCCCAGGAGACGCTACGGGCTGAAAAGGAGCTGGAGGCTGAGCAACAGTCCAAGAGTCCCAAAGCAGCCCTTACAGAGCTGTTCCTGGAGCTTAAAACAGATAAGACACCAGCAGTTGTAGAGCGCATTGTAGCAGATATTGATGCCATTGTGCGTGTTGTACGTTTTCCTGGTTGGCAGCAGACCACAGCAGGTGAGAGGGAAGTACAGAAATCTTTACGGAAAGCATTGCTGAAATACAAGCTTCATAAGGACCAGAATCTGTTTGAGCAGGCGTATGCGTATATAAAAGAATATTATTAAAAGGTTAACCAATGCCTGATAAAAACATTACGAGTGACAATAAGAATTTCCTCATATATGCTAAGTGCAAGTGTGGAAAGCAGAACGAGTATGTGTTGACAACATCCAAAGAATATGCATGCGAAGAATGTGATCAGCTGGTTTTTAGTCTAAACTCGTATGAAGGATTCGTCTACATAATCATCAATCAACAAATGCCAGGAATTGTAAAGATTGGCTATACGAATAGAGAAGTTGAAGACCGAACACGAGAACTTTCTCAGGCTACGGGGGTTCCTAGGCCTTTTCAGGTCGCTGCGTACTTTTATGCATATCATGGACAGGTTGATGAACGGAAGGTTCATAAAGCACTATCAGAAAACAGGTTACCAGAGCGTGAATTCTTCAATCTATCTCCTGGGGAAGCAATCCTGAGAACTATAGAAATATTGAAATCCGATCCCGTGAAGGTATTCTCTAATGAGGTAAGGAATATTGAGTCGAAGTGGGGCGAGTTACAGGCAGGTGCTGGAAGTAATGTTGTAGATGAAAGTAAGCTGAATAAACTGATCTCAGTAAAAAGCAGAGACGGAGTATGTCCTAAATGCGACTTGGAAATGCGGAAGTTGAAAAAAGGTGGATGGAAGTGTCGCAAATGCGGTTCGATCTATCGAGCGTAATCATCAATACCTAAGCCTTAAAATATTGATTTATGTCTGTCCCAATCCTGTGTTTAATAAATTGATATAGTATTGTACCGATTATTATTTTTCTCACCGAAAAAAAGTAGAGGGGTATCTAGTGAGCATTTTAGGAATAGTCATAATAATCTTGGCACTCCTCCCGTTAGTAGTTCGGATCTTTGATACCAGTGGAAAGCCAGGAAAACCCGAAAAACCAAAACATTTAGGGGAAATCAGCGAAAGTAAAATCTCAGTTAGAAAGTGCGACAATTGTGGATCCACACTGGACTTTCAAGAATATCATATTCAATCAGGACAATATGGAAGTAGTAATTCACAGTCTAATATAATTCTACTGTGCAACGAGTGTCACGAGGATGAACATAATTATCAATTCGAAAAAGATCAGTGGAAGGATGGGGCAGGAAAGGCTCTGGCAAAATATCAGATCATTCGGAATGCTATCGAGACTAGTGGTCGGTTAAGCATTAGCTATCGATCAGGAGGGCAGACACCCAAGAATACTGAGCGCGAAATAGATCCACTCAAACTGTTTAGAGAGGATTTTTCAACTGAGAGAGGTAGAGGGGGTTACCATATGTACCTAAAAGCCTTTTGTCATTTACGCAAGGAAGAACGAACTTTTAGGGTTGGACGAATCAAAAGTATTAAAGCCGTGTGAAGTGAACATTGATCATATTGGAGAAGAGTAATGGATTACGAAAAAATTAGGGAAGATTTTATTAGAACGCTCTTCAGTGAGTCGGTCCTTTCCAAAGTACGTGGACTTATTGAGTCCGAAGAGGAAAAATTACCTTTTGAGATGTACGATACTTCATTTGTACTTGTGCGGGTAACAAATGGCAATATTAATCTCGAGGTAATGATGCAGACGACATTTGGTGAAGGAAAAAGCCAAAATGAACCCACTCGCTTAATCTCATACTTGTTACCTGTTGGGTTCTACACATGGAGTGGAAACATGAGTGCAAGAATTGTTAATATTCATGTCATGCATGAGTATGAGGATGCAGTGAATACATTGAATTGTGAAGCAAACCTCCCTACTTCAAGTGAATCGAAGCGGTTGAGCTTTGCAGCAAATGCCTTGATAGGGGCTTTCTCAATGGACAATCTATTGGCTGCTTATACAATTTATGAGCAAATCCATCCGGTGAATAGAGAGGATTTCCCGTCTCTCGATAAAAAAGTTGTTTCCAACGGCTTAAAGACTGAAATCTTGATTTCATTTGATGGTCTTCCTCAAATCTTTGTAAGGAATAATATGAACGAGTTAGTTCCTGTCGGAGGGTTTCCCAAATCCAGTGAAGGAGTAAAATGTTCACCATCTCGACAATTTGAGGATGAGTTTAATTATTTGTATGAAATGGGTTTATTATCAGCGTTCAAAGGAATCTTTTAAGTGGTAGAGATATTATATCAACAATATTTATTATTAGATCAATCAGATCAATCAGATTAATAAGGATAAAGTAAAATTTAACACGTAGAGCACATTAATGATATGATTCATAATCATGGAGGAGCGAAAATGAGTTTTTGGAAGCGAAAAGAGGAAGAATCAGAAACTTTTACTCCAGACTCACTGCCTGAAGCAATTGAATCAATAAAAGGGCTAATGGAATCTGGGGAACTAAGTCAGGCCTCCATAGAGGTTGACAAGTTGATCAACAAAAACCCTGATTCTGGTGAATTGTATTATTACTCGGGGAGCATAAAGTGCTTAAGAGGCAATAACGCGGATGGGACAGCAGATTTTAAATCTGCAGCAACTCTGGGTGATGAATCATCAAGAAAATTACTTTTTGAGAATAAGATCGATTGGACAGATGGACTAATCCGTACGAAGATAAATGAGGCGGTCGAACTCAAGAGGGATGGCAATTTTAGTGAGGCAGAGAAGGTTCTGCAAAAGTTGAACTCTGAATACTCATATCACGCTGGTGTAGTCATGAGCCTTGGGAAAATTAAAGCTTGTTTGCAGCGCTATGATGAAGCTGAATCTTTATTGAGACAAGCATTCCTATTGTATGATGAATATGATATGGATGACCAAGCCTGGCAATGCAGTGATCAAGCAAATACGATTGCAAAACGGAGCAGTGACAGAGATAGTTTCATTGAATATATGCGTGCGGTAACTGCAAATCCAAATTTTCAGCCAGATGAAGTTGAATTAGATCTTGAAGAATTCCACCAAAAATATTTTCATGATCAATACGAGTACATTATCAATAACTCCAAAATTATTTCACCTATATCCGACGGAGCTCTTCAACTCCATTTATCGGCCCTCCAAGGGGTGAAGGATGGGAGTGTTGATGAGAGTGTTTTACAATTTAGTAGAGCGCTTGAGCTATACTCACAAATACCTATATCTTCTAGCAGCGATGAATTTGTTCTATGCAGAGGTTATTGTCTGCTTTCTATACTAATATTGGACCAGTATACTGATGAAGATGCAAAAGCGACAATTTCAGTAGGCTATCCCTCTGTACTCGCGTTTACATACTTCTGGTTGGCATTTGAAATCAGCAACTATTCAAACTATTGGGCTCTGTTCGCTATTGCCGAGCTGTTCAGAATCCCAACTGCGTGCATGATGATTGGAACAGCAGCAATGCTAGACCTTAGTCAAACAAATATACCTGAATTTTACACTGTACTCTTTCTCGATAAAATTTTCTATTACCTGGACTTGTACGATCGATCAAAAGGCGATATGAGTCACAAACGCTGGGTGTTCCCGGATATGAATGATGACAGATCATTAGATTCAGAGAGACTGAAATACCACCAGGCACTGAAAATAAAAGCTGCAGATATGATGGCAGATGCTACTATAAAATCCGATCAAAAGACTGGCCATGGATTGGAACCAAGTCAATTAATAGCTAGGCTGAAGAAACACATTTCTGATGATGAACCAATAAGTTATGAAGAATTAGTAGAAATAATTATTCGAAACATCAAACGTGCATCGGGTGGCGACGAATATGCATTGCCCTTCACCCAAAGCTCTGTAGGTATTGATCAAGCTATTGAGGATGAGAACATCCATGCTATCTACACTGCATTATATGCTTATGATAGAGAATCTGGTGAGAAGATGAAAAAGTCGGAGAGAATTGCCACGGAACTCATCGAAATCGCTAAGAACTATGCAACCAAAGAGAAATATGGTTGTGCACATCAGTTAGCAATTGGGGCAAGTTACTTTACCAGTACTAAAATAACTGATCCACTGGTAAAGGATTATCAGGATCTTTGTTTCAAGCATGAAATTGGCGAAAGTCTACCAAGGTAAAACCTACATACAGTATTGACTGCTTGAAGGCATATCTGGAATTCTAAATGTCGGAAAAAAATGAAATGATCGAAACACAATATGAAGTTGGCGACAGAATTGGGGGTGAGCTGTCAGTAATCGATGTTTTTGGAGGTGCGGGAAAATCTGGGATGGGGGTTGTTTATCTCGTTAAGGATCGCGAGACATCATTCCCATATGTTTTGAAAACATTTCAACAAAAGGCTAATACAGAAGCTGCAAAACAATTTATAGCTGAAGCACATGCTTGGATACAAGCTGGTGTCCACGAAAATATCGTAAAGGCATTTTGGGTCAGGGAGATAGATGGGCAACTATTTATTGCTGCAGAATATATATCTAAAGATGATGAGGATAGAAATACTCTTGCTTCCTTCCTTAACGGGGGACAACTAAAATTAAGTACGATACTCAATTGGTCCGCACAATTTTGTTACGGTATGACTTATGCGCTGACTAAAGGAGTACTTTTTCACAGAGATATTAAACCTGACAACCTCATGATTGCACGAGATGGTACTCTGAAGATTACTGATTTTGGTCTAGCTAAGGCTGTTTCAGTAGAAAATGTTATCGATGATGAAGTTAAGGAAAAGTGGTATCTTAAGAATTCAGAAGTGCGAAACACTTCTTGTGCATCATCTAATACACAGACTGGATCGACCTTTGGCACCCCGCCGTATATGTCACCTGAACAATTCTTGGATGCCAAAGGTGTTGATTTTAGAACAGATATTTACAGCTTTGGAATTATCCTTTTTGAACTAGCCTCGGGAGGTAGCTATCCATACAAAGAAGTAGCTGAACCCTCACCAAACCTAATACTGAAATTCGCGAAATTACACCTGCAAGCTGATCCAGCTTCTATTCAATCTCCATTAATGCCTATCATTCAAAAGTGCTTAAGTAAGCAAAGAGAGATGAGGTATGAGACATACGATGCGCTGTTGATGGACATCCAGAATATCGCAATAGCCCATGATATAAAAATAGTGTTACGCCCAACGGTTGGTCAGTCTGTGGACGAGGAACTATATTCAAAGGCTCAATCATTTATCGCACTTAAGCAGCCCCAAAATGCACGCAAAGCAATAGATGCCTATGTGACAAAGTATCCTTACCGTTATTGTGGCTGGACAGAAAAGAGTAGAATACACCTTGATCAGAATGAACTCGAGCAAGCAATATCAGCTGCAAAACGTTCACTTGATTTGTTCCCTTATAATAGCCATGCATGGAATAATTTAGGCGAGGCATATAGGAGATATGGGCGGAGTTTTGAAGAGGCTCAAAACGCATTTGAGAGAGCACTTGAATACGATCCCCAGAATACTGGCATAATGATGAATCTAGCGAAACTACTTCAAGAGAATTCGGTTTGGGCCCAAATTCCAGAATTATTAGTAACGGCATTGGAGTTAAGGCCCCAGAAGGACACACTTAGATTTAATGCTGGAAATATTGCTGCATTTATGATAAAAGCTGAGAGATTCAATGACGCATCAGTAATTCTGGAGAAGTTGATAGATACTGACCCCAATAATCTGGATGCTATTCATAATCTAGCGCTTTTAAACTGGCAATTGGGAGAATCACTGAAAGCAGTAGGATACTTTGAAAAAATTGTACAATTAAATCCAAAAGACGTATTTGCCTGGGAATCTCTTGCAAAGCTTTATTTCAATAGTAAAAAAGCAAAGGAAACAGTTCGTTGTTGTAAAAAGCTACTGTCGATGGGGGAAGCAGTCAGTATATCGGTGTCAATGGTTGCGCAAGTCATGAACTGGACAGGAAACTATCCTGGTGCAGTTAAGTTTTTGGAAGATTATCTTCATAAACAACCTGAAAATGACGTTTGGTGGTTTGTTCTCTCAGAAATACACGAGTATAGGAATAATCGTAAAGCGGCTCTAAGCGCTGCAATAATGTGCCAAAATATTCTTATGAAATATCGGCTTGAAGCAGACCCTGAAAATATTAGACAGGTAGAGAGTAAAATCTTAGAATTATCAGAATAAATAATTCAATTGTAGTTCGAGAACGCATTTATGATCCTTTAAATGGAGTATAGTAAAAATGTCTGCACAGTCAGTAAATCTTAATTGCGAAATATGTGGTTTCCAGAGTAGTACTCGCGAAGTGTGGGGAGAGTTCTATTATTTATATGATGATTTGAAAATACCAGTCAACCGGACTTTAGGCTGGTGTAAGCAATGCAAGAAATTTTGCCCAATTGAAAATTTTAATAATCAAAAGAATATTTGTGAGGAAATTGACTCCCTTATCAGTTACTTCAATAGTGATTATTCTCATAAAACGTTACTGTTTATAGGTAGAAAGCTTCGTGAAGATAGACTGTTTAAAATAAACTTAATAAAAATATTGAATGAACAACTGAAATTAATCAGTACCAGAACAGGTTCTGAGAAATGTCTTATTTGTGGAAACTCAAATATAGATTCATCTATCAGTAAATTTTTATCCAAAAACCAAAAAATAAATGAACATAATACTGGTCACGCAAGAACTGGATTCATTCACCCCAATTGTGGTGGGGAGATAATTGCTACTCCGTCCCCAATACACATTAGTATGGAATTTACACCAAGGTTTTACAACCCAGATGGATCCAAGCATTCATAATAAAATAATTTCGAGGAGCATATTTGGTTTGCTGATCAAGGCAATTGATTATTAATATTTGGGGTCCTTCATGAGTTTCTTTGGAGAAGTAAAAACGTGGTTCACTGGTGACGAAGGGGAATCTGGGTATAGCCACTCAGCTCGAATTTGTGACGAGTGTGGGTCAACCTCGCCAGTTCACAGACATCATATACAAGCAATTCAATTTGGCGGTAGTGAATCAGAATCAAATATAATCGTACTTTGCGAGGAATGCCAAGAGGAGGAACTCGATGCCAAATATGAAGATAATCATTGGAAAGCGGGAGGAAGAAATGCATTAAATAAGTATCAGCTTATTAAAAATGCAATTGAGACAAAGGGTCGATTGAGTATCACATACTTAACCGGAGGCAGAGAATCCAAAAAAGCCCAGCGAGAAATCGATCCGATTAAATTGGATAGGGAAGATTACTCGTTTTACGGAGGCGGAAGTGGCAACCGTATGTATTTGAATGCTTTTTGTCGTTTACGCCATGCAAGGCGAACTTTTAGGGTTGGACGAATCAAGAGTATTAAAACTGTGTCAAAATAGTGTCAAAGAATATGGCATGTGGTGGCGTGATTTGTCTCAAAAAGTGCCACAACATGCACTCCCTATATGGTGAATCTATAACACCTAAGTTGTTGTAAAACAAGAGCGGAGAGGGAGGGATTCGAACCCCCGGTACCCTAAGGTACGCTGCATTTCGAGTGCAGTGCAATCAACCAGGCTCTGCCACCTCTCCAGGTGATGATTCTTTGGAAGAATT
>Ga0307989_1000345_pt1 | contig 31599 bp, 26 predicted proteins | sample EllFjometagen185_FD_203164 | JGI IMG/M metagenome (GOLD analysis project Ga0307989, IMG submission 203164) | Marine microbial communities from Ellis Fjord, Antarctic Ocean - #185 | ecosystem: Environmental > Aquatic > Marine > Unclassified | place: Southern Ocean | collected 2014-10-08 | reverse complement strand
TGCTTCTGGATGATACTGCACGGCAAATACCTGAATGGTATCATTTTCAAGACCCTCAAGGGAATTTTCATTCAGGTTAATATGGGTCATGGCACAATGATCTTTGCCAATGGTATTTAAATCCACAGCAAATCCATGATTCTGAGAGGTGATTTCAACCTTGTTGGTTGAAAGGTTTTTCACAGGCTGATTACCGCCCCTGTGACCGAATTTGATTTTCATGGTTTTTCCGCCCATGGCAATGCCTAAAAGCTGCATACCAAGGCAGATACCGAATATAGGAACAAATCCAAGAAGTCCTTTTATTGTATCAACGGCATAGGTAACAGGTTCAGGGTCTCCAGGGCCATTGGACAGAAAAATGCCATCGGGTTGTAAATTTTTTATGGTCTTAACATCTGTTTTTGCCGGAACCACGAGAACTTCACACCCGGCTTTTTCAAGACATCGGATAATATTGTATTTAATGCCGAAATCAAGGGCAATAACAGAATGTTTTTTGCCTTTAAAATGCCAGATTAATGGGTCTTCCAATTTATTGATATCAATGTAGTGAGGCTGGTTATATCTCCAGAAATATGGTTTTTTTGTGGTGACCTTGCCCACAAGATCACTTCCCTGCATGGAAGGAACCTGTTTGGCCTTTTGCACAAGAGAGTCAGGATCGAAATCCGAGGTGGATATAATGGCCCGCATGGCACCGGATTTTCGAATATGCCGGGTTAAGGCCCTTGTATCCAGATCTTCTATGCCCAGGACATGGCTTTTGATCAGATAGTCTGCCAAAGTTCCTCTGGATCGAAAATTGCTCGGGAAATCCTGGTATTCTTTCACAATAAATGCTGCTACCTGAATTTTATCAGATTCAATATCTTCAGGGCAGACACCATAGTTTCCGATTAAAGGATAGGTCATTGTAACCATCTGACCATAGTAGGAAGGGTCGGTCAAAATTTCCTGGTATCCCGTCATGCTGGTATTGAACACGACTTCACCATTCGCTTCTCCGGGTCCGGTAAAGCTCCTGCAAGGAAAAATTCTGCCGTCTTCAAGCGCTAATAATGCTTTCATAGAAACTCACACCTGTTTACCATTTGTTTTATAGTATTAATCCGGGTCATCCCTGGATCTTTTTAATGATTTGCATAATTTATCCGCAAATCAGGTTTGATGATATAGCACAATTAGAGTAATTTTGGCAAGTTCGTTCTGTTGTGTGCAGGGTGAATTTAAATGGATTTAAGCATATAATGATCTGCCATATGTTTTATTATTTTGGTACAAACCATTCATTTTTTCTATAGGCCTGGTCCTGGCTCTTTGCTATCAGCTCTCCATTGATTTTATTATAAATTTTAATATTATACAATGAAGTTCTTCTTCCGCTATGTTCCTCTTTTGCCTCTGCCACTAAATGATCTCCAGGAAAGGAGGGTTTTAAAAAACAGATACTTACATTCAGAGCAACTGCAACTTTTCCATGGGAATTGCAGGCGGCTGCAAATGCCATGTCGCTGATGGCAAAAATAATACCGCCATGGGTAGATCCGTGAAAATTAGTATAATGATCGGAAATAGTAAGGGATACACGGCTGTGGCCCGGCTTAATGATTTCTACTTTCGCTCCAAGATAATTGGCAAACTCATCTTTTTGAATGTGATCTGCAATGGCTTGTTGACGGGCTTTATCATCCATATCAGTCTCCATAAATGGAATACATTTGATTAATTATTTTTAAGAGGGGTTTTTAAATAAAATGAAAAAATCATCCCCACAAAAGAGATTCCTCCGGCAATAAGAAATGGAATCGTAAAAGAGTTACTCACATCTGCAAGATATCCTCCCAGAACGGGTCCTATGGATTGGCCGATTCCAAAGAAAAGAGTTATAAAACCCAGTCCTGCAGGAGCCAGCCTGGGCCCGACAAAATCTCCGGCCGTGGCTGCCATAATTGTTGGAATGCTCCATGCGGTTAAGCCGAAAAGGATAGCGGATAAGTAAAACCCGGCTTCAGACTTGAAAACTGCATAGACGATATATGAAATTCCAAGTACAAGATAGGCAAGAGCAGCGCCTTTACCACGTCCGATTCGATCTGATATACTTCCCCAGATCACACCGCAAAAAATGCTTAATCCACCGACTATGGCCCACAACCCACCTGCCCAAGCCTGTGTGTAACCCATCTCCTTTACAAGGTAAGCCGCAAAAAAAACCATGTAAATAATGTAGGACAGGCCGTAAAAAAAATAAACAACCCCCAGGTACCACATACTCTTCATCCTGTATACTTTGTTCCATTCCAGAGATGAGACTTTATTATTTGAAGATGAATTCTGGATGGCTTCTTTTTGTCCCACTGGAAGTAATCCTTTGTCCTCGGGTTGGTTTCGTAAAAATAAAAATACAAGAATGGCGATTAATATAACAATAGTTCCAAGAATATACCATGAATAACGCCAGCCATCAATTTCATAAGATGACAGAAGAAATGGTACAATTATCCCTGATAAAAAAGTTCCCAATCCAATGCCGCCGGAAACAATCCCCGTGGCGAAACCACGTTTTTTAACAGAAAACCAGGCTGACCCCAGGGCCATGGCTGGTACAAATGCCGCACCATTGCCAAGACCCGTTAATAAACGCATGGAAAAGGCAAAACCAAATGATTTGGCAAGGCCCGTGAGTATCATTGTGATCCCCATGAGTACCAAAGCCAGGGAAATTATAGTTCTTGTACCAAAACGGGCGGCCAGGAACCCGCCGATAATGGCCATGGATAGATAACCAATAAAATTAGCCGTTCCCAAAAGCCCCAGCTGGGTGTAATCAAAATGAAGCCCGTCCTTCATGGCCGGCAGTAAAATAGTATACGCCATTCGTCCAAAACCATGAGCCGCAACAGTAGTTAAAAGGCCCATGAAAATTATTATCCATCCATAATGTATTTTCTTTTCCATGCGTGCCTCCTTTTTTTATATCAGACAAAACGGCATTAATGGTTCTATGAATTTCTTTTACCAATGGCAGATTTTATTTTCTGAGTAAATACTTTCCATAACCGTTTGCCCCAACCTATAAAATCTTTTCCAAGTAATGGAATGGATAACCACAATGTTAGATGGCTGAAAAGATACAAGCCCCCAGCAGTTGCCACTTTTTCAGTATTGGGAAGATTTGAAAATGGAACTATAAATACCAATAACAAGCTAAGATATGATAGTGTAAACAATGCCCAGCCTAAAGGTTTTCTGTAAGAAGTATTCAACATAAAAAATTATTCTACAATTCTGTGTTTCTTGTAAATTTAAATGATATCCAACCGGATAAGGATCGAAAACATATATCAAAGATTCAGTACCAATGTTTCTAATGCATGTAAAGATATTTCAAAAAATCAATTTATGGAAAAACCTCATAGCTCCCTGCGATTTGTCAATTCGCTCCCGACTATTTTCTTATCTTTTTGTCTTCCCAGTTCGAACGAACTGCCATTTGTGCGACAAAGTGTACATTTGTGAAATCCGATCCCAGAGCATCTCAGTACTTGCCAGGCGAAGCTTTTAGCAATTCGAAAAATCTAAAATATTATGAACTGATGCTATTTGGCGGAAATGCCAATATTGGCATTTCCGCCAAATGGTTTGTTCTCTATGTTTTTTAATTCCTTTTGCGATCATCCTGTATTTATATTTGTGTTCTTGATAAAACTTGTCGGCAATATTATGGTGCTATCTATTGTTTGAATTAAAACTTGGTAGTTTTCAGTCTTCACTATTTATTTAACCTGTAATGGCAGGATATAATGGACTATAACGAAATTGACAGGGTGTTCCCTGATCTTGATAAACAGCTTTTTAAAATAATAACAACCAGGGCGGATTCCTTTGAGGAAAGCCTGAAAAAATCCGGTCTGACGATTGATTTGTCCGTGGAAGTAAAATTTGATCTTATTAAAATTTTTCTTTTCAGCGAATTTATTACATCAAGCCTTATTAAAAGTCCAGGTATCCTTAAAACACTTATAGAGTCAAAAGATCTGTTCAAATTTTATTCAAATCATACATATACGACAAAGCTTGAAAGAAAAATTGTCAATGCCGTGGATATGGATGTGGAAAAGGTCAAGGAAATCCTTTTACAAATCAAGTTGTATGAAACCATCAGGATTGCATGGCGAGATCTAACAGGAAAAGCCTTGCTTGAGGATACACTTTTCGACCTGTCAAATCTTGCTGATGCCATAGTTGATATGGCCACAAAGCTCATATATGAAGACCTTGGTAAAAGCTATGGGATTCCTGTTGACAGTGAAGGAAATTTTCAGGGACTTATAGTTTTGGGCATGGGTAAATTAGGTGCCGGAGAATTAAATCTTTCTTCGGATATTGACCTTATTTTTGTCTATCCCAAAACAGGGTATACAAACGGGGAAAATATTATTTCCAATGAAGAATTTTTTACAAAAGTCTGCCGCAGGATCTTAAAGTTTTTTTCAGATAGTTCCCAAGCAATTAATTTTTACAGAATCGATACCCGTTTGAGACCCTATGGCGATGGAGGCCCCCTGGTGATGAGTAGTTTTGCCTTTGAAGAATATTATCAGGCTCAGGGAAGAGAATGGGAAAGATATGCCATGATAAAAGCAAGGCCGATTGCAGGTGACATTGATGCAGGTTTTAAGCTTTTAAAATTTTTGAATTCTTTTATTTATAGAAGGTATTTTGATTATGGGTCTTTTGATTCATTTCGGGATATGAAACACCGAATTACCCTGCAGGTAAAAAACAAAAAATTGAAGCATAATATCAAGCTGGGCGCTGGAGGCATAAGGGAAATAGAATTTTTTGGGCAATTGTTTCAGCTAATCAGAGGCGGGGTTGAGGCAAAATTTCAGGAAAGAAAGATTTTAATAGTCCTGGATCTGCTACAAACGCATCATTGCATTGATGGGGTAACCAAAAACGATTTAAAAGAAGCCTATGTGTTTTTACGAATGGTTGAAAACAGGCTTCAAGCCTATGCAGATCTTCAAACCCATGATATTCCAGAAAAGAATGATCGAAGAAAAATTCTGGCACTTTCCATGGGATATTCGGCATGGGATGACTTTATCAAAATCCTAAATAATCACATGCAAAAGGTCCATTTCCATTTCAATCAATTACTGGTGTCGGAAAAGCAGGAAAAACCAGACAAAGAGATTCAGGATCTTAAAGAGTTATGGATCAACATCAATGATCCCCAGTATGCTGCTGATGCCATAGCCATTGGTGGATTTAAGAAACCCGACAGGGTATTGGACATTTTAAGATCCCTTGAAGAACATCCAAATACAAAGCGGCTGACGCCAAATGGAAGGAAAAAACTGGCCCGACTGATTCCCGTCCTGGTTAAGAAGATCGGCCGGCAAAATGATCCCGATGCCGTTTTTGTAAAGTTAATTGATCTGATCATCACCATTGAAAGAAGAACCTGCTATTTGTCTTTACTCATAGAAAATAAAAGGGCACTTGAAACATTAATTACCCTTGCCAGTAAAAGTCCCTGGATTATTACTTTCCTTTCAAACCATCCTGCATTGCTGGACGAGCTTATGCATCCTTCAACCCTGTATTCTCCACCCGGAAAGCAGGCCCTGGAAAAAGAGATGGAAATCCGAATGGCAGCTATTCCTCCTGGAGATCTGGAGTTTTTGCTCGAAGAATTATGTATCTTCAGGCAAATTAATTATCTGCGGGTTTCAGCTGCAGATGTAAGTGGAAATTATCCATTGATGAAAGTCAGTGATCATCTTACCTATATTGCCCAGACTGTTCTTGCTCAAGTGCTTCAGATTTCATGGGATATCGTGACCCGAAAATATGGAATTCCTCAGGGCTTATCGGATCAAACCCTTGAACACTGCGGGTTTGCCATTGTCGCATACGGTAAAGTAGGCGGACTTGAAATGGGCTATAAATCTGATATTGACATTGTTTTTTTACACAAAGCCGATTCAGGGGTTACAAAGGGAAAAGACAAAAGCATTGATACTATCCGGTTTTATTCAAATCTTGGTCAGAGAATTATCAATGCCTTAACCATACATACACCTGCAGGCAAACTATATGGTGCAGATATGAGGTTGAGGCCTGGAGGGGATGCAGGGATGATCGTTTCCCATATTGATGCCTTTGAAGATTATATGAAAACTCAGGCGTGGACATGGGAACATCAGGCATTGATAAGGGCCAGACCGGTTGCCGGAGATAAAGCGCTTTGTTCAAGGTTTGATGAGATTAGAAAAACTATTTTAACCCGGAAAAGAAATGCCACAACCTTAAAGTCAGAGGTTGGTGAAATGCGGGAAAGGATGCGGGCTGAGCGTTTAAAACCCAAAAAGGACATTTTTGATTTAAAGCAGTCAAAGGGCAGTATTGTAGATATTGAGTTTTTAGTACAATATTTAATTTTAAAAAATGCTCATGCCTGTCCTGATTTAACCATTTGGACGGATAATATAAGGCTTTTGGAGAGTCTTGATGGAGAAGGGATAATAACAGGATGTGAAAGTGAACGACTCCAAAATGCCTATCTTGTCATGCGAAAGGCTATACACAGGCTCAATCTCCAGGAAAAGAGCCTTGAGATACCTCAATCTCGGTTTGCTGAAATAAGAAAACATGTAATTGATATATATGATAAATATTTAACTGATTAAAGGTGACATTCAGGTTACGTGTGACCTTTAAGGTTAAGAAATAAATACAAGACTCAGCCAGGGCAAATAAGTGATTATCAAGACAGCTAAAAGCAACACCAGCATGAAAGGAATGGTTGCTTTATAAATTTCAACAATGGGTTTATTAAACCTATATCCTGCTATAAAAAGGTTCATTCCCACGGGTGGGGTGAAATATCCTATCTGCATATTGGCAAGAAAAATGATGCCCAGGTGAATTGGATCAACACCATATTCCAGGGCAACCGGCAGCATCAGCGGAACCATGATGATAATGGCTGAAAAAATATCCAGCATGGCGCCAAGAATCAAAAGAAAGATATTTAAAAGAATCAAGAATACAAGTTTGCTGCTCACAAAGGTCTGGCAGAGTTCAAACAATTTCATGGGAACTTCCGCATCAATCAGGTAATTTGTAAAGCCCAGGGAAACTCCCAAGATTAAAAGAATTCCTCCCACCATCACCATTGACTCCCTGATGATGGAAACAAGTTGGGAAAGCTTTATTTCTTTGTAAATAAACACTTCCACTATAAGGACATACATGGCAGTAACAGCAGCCGCCTCGGACACGGCAAAAAATCCTGAGTAAATGCCTGTAAATACAAAGAAGGGCAAAGGGATTTCCCAAATAGCCTCTCTGACAGCAGACATCGCCTTTTGTAGAGAGAAGGGTATCAGGGGAATTTTATTTTTTCGATTGGCCCAGATACTCCATGAGGATAAAAGGAGGATCATTAAAATCGCCGGTAGAATACCGGCAATAAATAATTTTTCAATGGAGATTTCCTCTCCTGAACTCATCTGCTGTGCTATAACCCCATAGAGAATCAGGGGAAGGGAAGGTGGAAGCAAAAGTCCTAAGCTCCCGGAAGTCGTTACAAGCCCAAGACTGAATTTGTCTTTATATCCAGCCTGTTTGAGGGCCGGATACAATAATGCTCCCATGGCAACGATGGTGACACCTGAGGCTCCTGTAAAAGCTGTAAAAATAGCACAGACAATAAATGCAACAATGGCAAGCCCTCCGGGCATCCATCCAAAAAAGGTCTGGGTCAGTCGGACAAGACGTTTTGAAGTATTGCTTTCTGCTAGAATATATCCGGCAAAGGTAAACAAAGGCAATGCCAGGAGAATAGGAGTGTCGGCTATGCGAAATAACTCAATGGCCATTACGGATAGATTAATATCTCCAAAATAAAACCCTGCCATGGCGGCGGCAATGATAACACTGAAAAGAGGTGCGCCTAAAAGCGCAAAAAGAATCAATATGGCGATGAGTAGAACTATCATTGCGGGATACGCTTAAACAGTTTTGTAAGAATGGTAAAGGACAATAAAAGATACCTGAAACTGATAATGCCAAATGATACCGGGATAATGCTTTCACAGACCCAGGCCGGGATAGTTGCAAATGCTAAAATTCCGTCATTTTTTTCCATCATTACAAAAATAAGGCTGTAGTATGCCATTACAGCACAAACAAGGCTAGTGAAAATAGATATTATAAGATTTGACAGTTTTTTTATCTTATCAGGAAGGTATCGGGATATAACGTCAATACTGATGTGATGATTGTCTCTGCTGGCAACCATTGCACCGATAAGACCGATCCACAAAACAAGGATTCGCACAAGCGGGTCACCCCAGAGAATCCCTGAATCAAACAGATTTCTTAAGAATATCTGCAGCACGGCTATAAAGATCATCAAAAGAAGAAGCCCAACGAGAATACCATCTTCAATTTTTTGAAGAAACGATAGGATATTCAAAGGGAAAACTGGTTTTTTATTGGTCATTTTTGGTTTGTGCAGTTGAATGAAAATCAGTAAGAAGGTTATCCAGTTGATCTGCCATATTCCGTGGAAGAATACCGGATTCCACCATTCTTTTTGATGCAATGTCAGCTATCTTTTGCCATTCAGCCAAATCGTCCTTGGAAGGTGTTATAAATGTTATCCCTCTGTTCTTTAATGCCTGGATTGCATTTATGTCATCCTTCCGGTTCTGGATATCAATTTCATTTAATGCTTTGGTCATGATTCGTGTAACAATTTTGCGGTCTTGCTCGCCGATTTTTAAAAATTTTTTTTTATCAACGGCAAGAACTGCATGAAGATAAATCAGGGGTATATTCGTTATATATTTAATCTGGGTATGCCATTGCAGAACAACAGCTCCAACGGGAGATGTCGCTACCGTGTTGATCAAACCAGACTGGAGGCCGGTTCGCACATCTGCAATGGATAGAGGAATGGGTGTGACGCCAAAGGCTTTAATGGAATCCTGACTGATTTTATCGTTATCTGGAATCCATACTTTTTGACTTCTCAGGTCCTGTACCGTTGCAATGGGTTTTTGTGACATAATGTATGCAAATCCACCACCAATGAGTCCAAAAGTCACAAACCCGGCATTATCAAGCCCATCTATGACATATTGGTCCATATATTTTCTAACATAGTCTACTTCTTTTATAGTTTTAAATTTCAAAGGTTGAGCATAGATCTGGTTTGCCGGGAAAAACTGGGAAAGGCTCCCCGCAATAACTGCCCCACCTTGTAACTGGCCAATGCGGATTTTTTTTAAAACAGTTTTATCATTGCCCATGACTCCGCCGGGATAAAATTTAAATGTCACACGATTATCCGTTTTTTGGGCTACCATGTCTGCGCCCTTCCGCATTTTTTCCATCCACATGGAGCCTTCCGGTGAAAGAGTGGCAATTTTCAGTCTGACGGCATAGGCAGTTTCAGTTAAGAGCAGAAGAAACAATATCAATACAAGCTTTTTAAAGATTTGGAAAATCATGGATGTCTCCGGGTCAACAATATTTAAAAATAATCATCAGCACTATTTATCAATTCTTGTGCCTGTATTCTGGCCCAGGTATTGATAAGGGTATATCCCTGTACATGGGGGTCGGCCGCCATCACCTCTTTTAGCAATTGGTCATGAAGCTTCCTGTCAAATATCATCTTTGCATATAGTTTGGCAAAAAGAACCTTGACCATCAGGTTTTTTCCCTGGGATGAGGTGACTGCCTTATTAAAATATTGTTTTCCTAACTCTGGTTTGCCTCCAAGAGCAGGCGGCAGCAAGGTTGCCAATGTTCCCAGGTAGAGGTATGCGGCACCCTCTTTATATGTCTCATCAAGTTCAACTACTTTTTGCATGATCAATTCAATGTGTGCCATGTCTGCGATGGCATTAAAATCACTCTTGTTGGCCATGATCCAGGCTGACCAGGCATTGCCCAGGGAAAAAAGAGCAGGGACATTTTCAATTTTCATTTTTGAAATGATTTTTTCAAAATCTTCAAATGTTTCTGATTTAAGTTTACAAGCATATTTTTTTTCAAGGCAGATTGCCTGGTTGGCATAGCTCAAAGCTTTTTCAGCCATTTTTTTTGATCGATCAGTGTCTTTTACAAACAGATCTGCATAAGCTGTGTACAACATGGCGGCTGTTGACAGCAGGGTTTTGTTTTTCGGATCTTTGCTGATCATACTGTCCACCATCAGCAAATAAGCCGGGGCGCCTTGTTTTACCATGGCTAAATCATCATTGTTTAAAATTGTGTTGGAAAGATGTTCCATCATGTCTGATGTGGCATTAGCCATGATCACTGAACAGCCTGATGATAAAAAAAGATTTATTATGCAAAAAGAAAAGATTGCAATAGCTGTGAGGGATTGCCTTAACTTATGGCTCGCCATTTGGTGAAGGATCATCAATTAATCAAAGCCTTTATCTATTTGGTATGTTTCATGGCCAGCAATTTGCCATTTGGTTTTGAAAATTATCGCGTTTGGGAAAAAAAAGCAACTAGGGATTCACGGCAAATATTTGCCAGAGAAATAAAACAACTCCAAATAAAAATAATTCTTGTTTTTTCAATCATAAAAGTCAGTTTGGGTAGGCTTTTTTCCATATTTTTCATTGTTGCAATGATCATGCTTTTTCAGCGGGCATCTCCTTGTAGAGTGTTAAAGAAAAACAAGTCCCCTCATCAGGTTTAGAATCGACATAAATTTTGGCCCCGTGGTCCTGGATAATGCCATATACCACAGAAAGCCCCAGGCCCACGCCTTTGCCTTTTTTCTTTGTGGTAAAAAACGGTTCAAAAATTTTTGATACAATATTTTTTGGTATACCAGGCCCCGTATCTATAATCATCAGCCCAATAGAGGATTGATTTTGTTTGGAAAAAGTTTTTATGGTCAGACGTTTTTTCTTTGAATTTGTCATGCTTTCAACTGCATTGGAAATCAGGTTCATGAGCACTTGTTTTATCTGGTCTTCTGATCCCTGAATCAAAGGCAGATTGTATTCAAGTTCTTCTAAAATATGGATGTTATTTAATTTTAAAAGGTTGGCATTTAATAAAAGAGTCTGTTCAATGAGATCATTAAGATCAAATTTCACCAATTCAATTTTTGACTGGCGGGCAAACACCAAAAGGTTGGTGACAATGCGGCTTATCCTTCGTGTCTCGCTTTCCATGAGTTCCAGGTATTGTAAAAATTGATCAATGGTTTTTTGATCAACCTCGTCTTCTTTTAATATTCGTTTACTCAGCATCACAAGATTTAATATACCGGCAACAGGATTGTTGATTTCATGGACAACAGAGGAGGACAATTTACCCAAAGAAGCCATTTTGTCTTGGTGGAGAAGTCTTTCATGGCTTTCTTTCAACTGGTGGGTTCTTTCTTCCACCTTTTTGACAAGAAGGTCTTCGGAGAGTTTTCGCTGGGTAATATCCCGACTGATTTCAATAAATTTTGAAATTTTTCCTTTTTTTTCCCAGATGGGAAATACAGTCAATTCCGTGTGCCGGGGTTTCCCATTGCTGTCCAGCCTTGTCAGCTCGACCCGGCAATGTTTTTTGTTCTTTATGGATTCTTCAAGGGGGCATATGCTTTCGCAATTGCTGTTTTCCCTTGTGTCTTCTTTTAGCACTTCAAAACATTTACGGCCGATTACCTCTTCTCTTGAACATCCCAATTGTTTTAAGAAAGCCTCGTTTGTTTCCATGATTTCTTTTTCTGGTGATATTATCAATACAAAATCTTTGATACCACTGAGAATGGTTTGTATCTCTTTTTCAGGCAGGTTCACAATCACATCCTTGCTAAAAAGGGTTATAAGCAATTGGAAATATTATTAATTTATAACATAGGATCGATTATGAATGCAAGTTTAAATAGTACCTGACCGGAAACCCGTGTTTGGGCGAAAAGTTGCTCATATGCAAGGCGCAAAAAATTTTGAAACTGGAGTGTACTGTTGTACATGAGGATTTCAAAAGTTTGCAGCAACGCAGCAGATGAGTGAGTTTTCGTCCAAACACTAAATAAAGTGTTGAAATAGTAGAAACCGATGTCGGAAAATACAACAGTGACGAAGATTGCCGCCCATGTATGAAATTTTTCTCATTGGTTTGCAAAATAATTTATATACCGTTGTAAAATCCTACAACTTGAAGGTGCCATCGTCTTCAGTTTCTGTTATGCCGATAATTCTAAAGCCCACCAATTGACATGGATCTCAACACTAAAATTGTCTTTTCCGTCAGTCTGGTATCCTTTTTGCTCTTAGTAAATGGGTAAACAGGCAAAACCGTAAAATAATCATTCATTCAAAGGAGAAAAGACAATGGAACAATTAATGAGAACGGAAAAATCTAAAAACATCTGGAAAGCAAAAAAAGACAAAACCGATCACCCCTGTATCTGGATGCAGGCCGGTGTCGCAAAAAAGAAAAACTGCAACAATTTTTACGACTGCACTAATTGTAAATATGATAATTCCATGGCTAAAATGGCAAAAGCCGGCAAAAACATCACATGGCAGCAAGCCTTGAGAAACAGGGACAGCAAGGATAGAACCTGCAGGCATGCACTGACAGAAAGGACCGAAGCCAGGATCTGCCCCATGAATTATAATTGTCAGCGGTGTGATTTTGACCAATATTTTGAAGATACCCTTTCTCCGAAGACCGGACATTCCATGGTATTTATGAAAGATGTCAAAGGCTTTGATATTGCCGATGGATATTATTTTCACACAGGCCATACCTGGGCCAGCATTGAAAGCGGTGGCCTCATTCGTATCGGTCTTGATGACTTTTCGTTCAAGGTCCTGGGCGGCCCGGATGCCTTTGACCTGCCCCTGACAGGTCAGGAACTCAATAAGGACAAGGTAGGATGGGGTTTGAAAAGAAAAGAAAATCTGGGCGATATTCTTTCTCCTGTGAACGGAGTTATTACAGAGGTAAATAGCAATGTTAGAAAATCTCCGGATCTTTCAAAGAATGATCCCTATGGTGATGGATGGCTTTTTACCATTCACAATTCCGATATCAAGGGGGTAGTTCAAGATCTTAAAACAGACAATGACAGCGTGGAATGGCTGGGACAGGAAGTGACCACCCTTGAAGATATGATTGAAGAAATAACAGGCCCTTTGAGTGCAGATGGCGGTTTGTTAAAACCAGATGTATTTGGAAATCTGCCGACCCTTGGCTGGAAAAATCTGACTCGTACTTTTCTTAGAACTTAAATTTGTTGTAACTATTCAGTTCTTATGCTTGACGTCGCCCTGTCTGATAGATATTTTTTTTCGATGCTAAACGCTTAACCTCCTGAAAATATCCATCAGAAAGGGCTTTGAGATAACCGCTTTTAACGGGCTAACAATTACAATTTGTTTTTATCCATTTTTTAATAAGGATGCAGCAAATGGAAACAAAATTACAAAATAAAACTTCTGCTTGCCTCTGGATGCAGGCAAAAGTCGTAAACAAAAAAATATGTTTGAGAGACTTTTCCTGTGCAGCCTGTAGATTTGACCGGGCTTTAAGAAAAGCCTGCCATGAAAATGAAAATCTTCAAAAAATGGGTGTTGCTCGAAAAGGAAAAAGGGGCAGTCTTTTTTTCTGGAAAGACAAGCTTAGAAAGCAGCCCCTGGCAAAAAGACCATGCATCCATCATATGAAAGGCCATATTGACTTTAAAACCTGTCCAAAATCTTATCATTGCATTGATTGCGAATTTGATCACTACTTCCATGACCAGTTCAAGGTTTATACCATGGTAAAACCAGTGGCCTTTAATGATATCAGTGGTGTATCCCTGCCAGTGGGGTATTATCTTCATTCAGGGCACACATGGGTTAAAATTGAAGACCACAACACTGTTCGTATAGGTATTGACGACTTTGCTTCAAGGGTTTTAGGAAAATTTACTGCCATAAAAACTCCCTTGATGGGTAAACAGGTTTTCCAGGGGAAAAAGGCTATCCATTTATCCAGGAACCAGCATATGGCATCCTTTTTATCCCCTGTCAACGGGGTTGTCACTGAAGTTAATTCAAAGGTGAATAAAAGTCCTGGTCTGATCAACAATGATCCTTATATAGAAGGATGGATTTTTAGCCTTTATTGCCCAAACCTTAAACAGGATTTGAAAAAATTAATGTTTATGGATTCAAATAAAAGCTTTCTGAACAAAGAAGTGGACAGACTTTATGCATTTTTAGAAGAAAAGACACAGCTTGCAGCAGCAGATGGCGGAAGCCTGGGTAAAGATCTTTTTGGAAATCTACCGGAAAATTCCTGGGACAGTCTCTTAAATCTTTTTATCCACTAATTTGCTTGATGTTGTCAGATAAGAAGATATTGCAATACCGGCAGAACTGGCTTGATTTTTTGTCAACGTCTTCAAGTTTTCTGCAATAATGCATAATACACCTTTGATCTTCGCAATGTCGAAGATCAAAGGTGTGGCCTAGTTCGTGGATGGCCTCTTTTACGATTCTTTTGCACCCTTCAATAACAACCATGACTTCAGGGCCCGTAACCAGCCTGGCAACAGATACAATGCAGGCTTTTCCACCAAGCTGGGCTTCACCATATACATGGGTGAGGATTGGGATAAAAAGATCTTCATTTGTCACTGCAATAATCTTTATACAATCATCTGGCGAGTTTTTTTCAAGTGCTTCAAGGATTTTTGTTGAATGATATTGTCTGCGCTCTGCATCATAGGCAAACAAAATATCGTCTAAAACCACCTCCACCCTGGCACTGAACCCGAAAAATTCTCCCACATCCCTTGCAATGTTCTGACTCATCCAATGTGGAATATCTCCAATAGGGGAAACAATAATTGTCTCGGTATTATTCATTTGCCAATGCTGGAACCTCAAGTTGTGCTATTTGTCAAGATCGACTTTCAATTCGTATCGTTTGATTTTATTGTACAGGGTTGATCTGTCAATACCAAGAATGGCGGCACTTTTTGAAATATTCCAATTGTTTTCAAGTAAAATTTTGGAAACATGATGTTTTTCCACATCATTTAAAGAGAAATACTTGTTTTTCAATTCGTTTTCCAGTTTTTTTACAATGGGAAGATCCAGGGGTGTAATGGTCCGGGTTTTACAAACCACTACAGCTCTTTCAATGGCGTTGGAAAGTTCCCTCACATTTCCAGGCCATTCATAGAGCATGAGTTCATCCATGGCATCTCTGCTGATCCTTTCAACTCCTCTGTTGATTTCCTGGGTGGTTTTCATTAAAAAATGTTCTGCCAGCAAAGGAATATCTTCTTTACGTTCCCTTAACGTGGGCATCGTAAATGTGATTACGTTCAATCGATAAAACAAGTCTTCTCTGAAGGTTCTATTTTTAATGGCCTGTTCAAGGTTTGCATTGGTGGCGGCAATCACTCTGAAGTCGGCTGTAATGGGCTGAGTACCTCCAACTCTGTAAAATATTTTATCTTCCAGTACCTGGAGCAGATCAATCTGCATTCGCATGCTTATCTCACCGATTTCATCCAGAAACAATGTCCCGTTGCCGGCTAATTCCAGACGGCCTTTCCGGGTTTCCTTGGCATCTGTAAACGCCCCTTTTTGATGACCGAAAAGTTCGCTTTCCATGATATGTTTTGGAATGGCTCCGCAATTCACACTGACAAAGGGGCCATTTGAAACCCTGGAGTTGGAGTGAATTGCTTTTGCAGCAAGCCCTTTTCCCGTTCCGGTTTCACCCGTGATAAGAACAGTTGTTTCCGTGTCCTTGACATCTTCTATCAGGTTGAATATTTCCTGCATTGGTCTGGATTGACCGATCATGCTTTCATACCGGGTTCTTTGTTCGTAGTCGTCCTTTAAAAACAGGTTTTCTTTTATTTTTGCCCTGTGAAGGATTAATTTTTGGATGAGTACCCCTAGTTCCTCTGGATCAAAAGGCTTTAAAAGATAATCAAAGGCATGGTATTTCATTGCCTGTACTGCTGAAGGAATGGAGCCAAAGGCAGTGACCATGATCACGTCAATATCAGAGTAATGCTCTTGTATATGCTTGAGAACATCCATTCCACTGATGCCATCCATTTGAATGTCCAGCAAAATAAGGTCAAAGCTTTTGGTTTTGAGAATATCAATGGCTTTTTCGCCGCTAGACACGTTTTCCACATGATACCCGTCTCTTTGCAGCCAGCCTGTGAGCGATTCTCGAATAACCAACTCATCATCAACCACCAGAATCCTTGTTCGTTCCATCCAAGTCTCCTTTATAATTGAAAGGATTAGAGAATAAAGACAAATTTTGGCAAACTATGTTTATATTACCGTGATTCTATAAGTTCTTTTTTATTAGCTTATCCAACGTTGAATTATCCCAACGCTTAAAAAGGTCATGGGCTATCCCAAAGTAATCCAGCACCTTTCCAACGGACTGATTGATAATATCATCAATGGTTTTTGGATGATGATAAAATGCCGGCATTGGCGGGATAATTTGTACCCCCATGTCTGCCGCCATTGTTAAAAGCCTTAAATGGCCTTTATGCAGAGGAGTCTCCCTGAAGAGCAGGGCCAGTTTCCGTTTTTCCTTGAGTTGGACATCGGCAGAACGGATTAATAGATTATCCCCATAGGAGTTTGCAATTCCAGACAATGTTTTAACAGTACAAGGCGCCACCACCATGCCCATGTTCAGGAAGGAACCACTGGCAACACAGGCTGCAATATCTTTGTTGGCATATGTAAAATCTGCCATGGCAAGGACTGCATCCACATCATAATCAGTCTCAACTCTGATATTGAGTTTCCCTGGTTCTGAAATAATAAGGTGGGTTTCAATGTCACTTTTTTTAAGGGCCTCAAGCATCCTGACGCCATAAATTACACCGCTTGCCCCGGTTATCCCTATAATTAATCGTTTTGCCATCTTGTGACTCCTTTGCTTGTGACTGTATAAAGCTATTGCATGTGCTCAAGTTCGTCAATTAAATTGTATCTTTTTTTTAAAATTAAAGAGATATTATTTTTCAAATTTATATGGATTGACAAAAATATGCCCAGTCCATATAAATTTGAAAAGCAGATAAACATATTTTTATGGGGATTCATGGAAAAAACAATTATAGATAAAGCAGGGTGTATTATTCATGATACAAGAGTCATGACCCTCGCGGTTTCAGACAATGACGTCCCATGGTCATCCCCTGTATATTTTGTGTTTCATGACAACAGATTTTATTTTTTTTCCAATGAAAACTCCAGACATATACAAACTGCTGAAAACCGGAAAATTATTTCTGCTTCAATTTTTAAAGATTCCGACCAGATGGATTTGATTTTTGGATTCCAGATGTCGGGAAAACTTGAGAAAATATCAAAAAAAGCTTTATATCTAACCATTGTTAAAAAATATGTTGCCAAGTTCAGTTTTTTAAAACAGATATTCGGACCGGGGATAATTGAAAACAAAGACTTTTTTTTAGAGAAATTCAAGTCACATCTCTATTGCTTTCATCCAGATATTGTTTTTTTGTCTGACAATTCCAAAACAACAGATAAAAGATTAAAAATTGATTTGAGCAAAATCGCCTGAATAATTTAAATCAATACTTCTTGGCTTTAAAGGCGGCAAACATTGTCACTGCCGAAAAACGGTCTTATAATATGAAAACGATGGAAAACGAAATTCTAATAGTATCATGAGAGGATATATGCGTGTTTTTCAAGCCCTGTTGATTCTGATCATCATTAATACCACAATGGTTTATGCCCAGAATAAGCCGCCTGATAAGCCCCCCGCCAATGTTGTTATTTCAAAAATTATCTTTCAAAAGCTGGCACGAAATCGGTCTTTTATCGGTACTCTTTATTATGATCGGGTCAGTCATGTTTCCTCAGAAGTCTCAGGTCTTGTATCTAAAATAGATGTCAGGGCCGGAGATAGGGTTAACAAAGGGATATCTCTTGTAACTCTTGATACTGAAATACTTGAAAAAGAGATTTTAATTCACAAAAATCTTATTGAGCAGGCAGTCCTCCATATAAATCATTCAAAAATAAATTATCAACGAATGGATTCCTTGTATAAAAAAGGCGGGATCAGTGAAAAACACTATGATGATGCCAACTTTGTTTATCAGGATGCCCTTTTAAAAAAAGTGTCTGCAAAAACAATTTTAGAAAAACTTTTGATTCAAAAACGCAAAAGTGTGATTAATGCGCCATTTGATGGTATTATTCTTGAAAAAAATGTGGATTCAGGAGATTGGGTTCAACAGGGTAAAAAGCTTATCAGTATTGGGTCTGTAAATGATCTTTTTGTACGAGTCCCTGTGGCGGAAACTTTGTTAAAATTTGTTATAGTTGGGCAAAAAGTTCGGGTTATCATTAATGCCTATAACAAAGAAATGATCGGTACCATTGATAATCTATCCCCTATAGCAGATGCAAAAACCAAAAATGTTTTTATAAAAATACGAATTCCCATGTTAACCAGGGTAGCGCAAAACATGTCGGCTATAGTGTTTATTTCCACGGGCAGTGAACAAAAGCTGGCCATGATTCCAAGGGACGCATTATTCAAGTTTCAGGCAAATGATTTTGTTTATACGATAAAACAGGCAAAGGCGGTCCGGCTGCCGGTAAATATCGTGACCTACCTGGGTAAATCCATCGGTGCTGATAATGATCATTTTACAGAGGGCATGCCTGTAATAGTTGAAGGGAACGAAAGGTTACGCCCTGATCAGAGAGTTGTTATTGTTGGAGAAAATTAGATGAACATTATCCACTTTTTTATCCGGAAACCCGTAACAGTGGCCGTGGCGGTTATCCTGACTGTTATGTTCGGCCTTATCGGGTTTCAAAAACTGCCGGTCCAGCTTACACCTGATGTGGAAACGCCTTTGATTACGGTTAACACTGCCTGGTATGGTGCCACACCCTATGAAATTGAAAAGGAAATCATTGAAAAGCAGGAAAAAGTTTTAAAAGGTCTGCAAGGGCTAACCAAGATGGAGAGTTCCAGTTACAACGGTTTTGGTACGATTACCCTGTCCTTTAAAATTGGAACTAATCTTGATGATGCTCTGCTCAGGGTATCAAATAAAATGTCTGAAGTGGGTAATTATCCGGAAAATGTAACCCGGCCGACCATAGAGTCTTCCGGGGCCAATAGTTCTCCGATCATATGGATGGTCCTAAAGACTAAACCAGGCAACACAAAGCCTATCAATCAATTTAAAACTTTTTTTGAAGATAATGTCCGGCAGTATCTGGAGCGGGTTAATGGGGTTGGCTCTCTCCTTGTATTTGGAGGCACTGATACAACCCTGGATGTAATTATTGATGCCCAGAAAATGGCCCGTTATAATGTATCCATAAACCAGATCATTGCATCTATCCAAAGAGCAAATCAGAATATTTCAGCGGGAATTCTGGGTATGGCCAAGAAAAATTATCGCATCAGGACCATAAGCCAGTTTCAAACCCCGGATGATGCCCTTGATGTGGTCATCTTTGATGATGGAATAAACAGGGTCTACCTAAGGGACGTAGCCCAGGTTAAAAAAGGTTATAAAAAAGAAGATGCTTCCGTACTGCATAGTGGCGTACAGGTTGTTGTGGTTGCTGTGAGAAAGGAAAAGGGAGCCAATGTTCTGAGTATGACGGATGCGGTGGAAAAAGAGGTCCGTCGTTTGAACAAAACAGTGCTTGCCGACAACAAGTTGATCTTGAAAATGGTTTATGATCAGCGCCCATACATTAATACGGCCACCAACCTGGTTAAACGCAATATCCTCATCGGCAGCATTCTGGCGATTGGTGTTCTTCTCTTATTTTTAAGAAGTGTAAGGACCACATTGATCACTGGTATTGCCATTCCCATTTCTGCCATTGGTTGCTTTGTTTTTCTGTGGCTTTTAGGAAGGAACCTGAATGTTGTGAGTATGGCAGGGATTTCATTTGCAGTGGGCATGCTGGTGGATAATGCTATTGTGGTTCTGGAGAATATTGACCGTCACCGCAAAATCGGTAAAAGCGCTTTTGATGCTGCCTATGAAGGGACACAAGAGGTGTGGGGCGCTATTCTTGCCTCCACTGCAACTACAGTGGCTGTCTTTTTGCCCGTCATTTTTATCCAGGAAGAGGCAGGGCAATTATTCCGGGATATTGCCATTGCCATTACTTCTTCTATTCTTTTAAGCCTTATTGTTTCCATTTCCGTGATTCCCACCCTGTTTAATCTTTTTTACAGAAAAAGCAACAATATCAAGACCAACAGGACACAAAAGAGCAGTATCGGATTGTTTTTGTCCGGCAGTATATTGAAATTGAGCACCCTGTGCATGAAAAACGCCTTTACCCGGTTGACAACCATAATTGTGTTTACCAGTTTTTCTATTGGTTTGACCTCCTATCTTTTGCCAAGTGCTGAATATTTGCCCCAGGGCAACAGAAACCTTATTTTAAATATTCTGATTCCGCCACCTGGTTATTCTGTCGACAAACTCAAAAACATGGGCAAATATATATACAAAGAAACCGAACCTTATTTCAAGGAAGATGGCAAGGATGGTTTTCCACAGATTAAACATATGTTTTTTGTGGGTGCAGATCGTATTACTCTTTTTGGCGGGATCAGCATCCATGAAACTCGCGCCCAAGAGCTAATCCCGCTTTTCAGCAAGGTAATGGGCTCGATTCCCGGCGTTTTTGGTGTCAGCATTCAGGCGGGGATTTTCGAATCTGGTATTGGTAAGGGCAGAACCGTGGATGTTAATATTTCAGGAGAGGTTATGGATGATATTATCCAGGCCGCATATACACTTTTTGGAACCATAGCCGCAAAAATGAAAAATACACAAGTCCGCCCTGTACCATCTCTTGAAGATAGTTATCCCGAAGTCAAAATCATTCCAAACAAGGAAAAACTTGCTGCAAATGGACTTTCCGCTCAGGAACTGGGTGTGTATGTCGATATCCTGATGGATGGCCGTAAAATTGAGGAATACCGACCCGAGGGAATCAAACAGGTTGACCTGGTGCTTAAAGGTCGGCCCTCTTTTGGCAGCTCACCGGAAGATATTCTGAACTCTACCATTGTCAACAGATTTGGAGATCTGATCAGGGTCAGGGATGTCGCCCGGATCGAATATGACCAGGGCATGCCCCAGATAAATCACCTGGAGAGAGATCGCACCATTACTTTGCAGGTTACTCCGCCTGGTGACCTGGCTCTGCAGTCAGCCATGGAGCTGATTGAAAATGAAATTATCCCCTCTCTTGAAAAGTCAGGGAAACTTAAAAATGTTAAGGTAGACGTGGGCGGTAATGCAGACAAACTTGTGGAGACAAGGCAGGCCCTTCAGTGGAACCTTATTCTGGCTTTGATAATTACTTATCTTTTGATGGCAGCTCTATTTGAAAATTTTATATATCCCTTTATCATTCTTTTTACTATACCCCTTGCTGCGGCTGGCGGTTTTGTCGGGCTTTTTGCAGTCAATAAATTTATTGCTCCCCAGGGCTTTGATGTCTTAAGCATGTTGGGGTTTATAATTTTAATCGGTACTGTGGTAAACAATGCTATTCTCATTGTCCACCAATCATTAAACAATGTTCGATATAATGGGCTCATAGGTAAACAAGCCGTGGCAGATGCCGTTAAAACCCGTATCAGACCCATTTTTATGAGCGCCATAACAAGTCTTCTGGCCATGATGCCTATGGTATTGTCAACTGGATCGGGCAGTGAACTGTATCGTGGATTGGGTTCGATTCTGCTTGGCGGCCTTGCCATGTCAACGGTTTTTACCCTTTTTGTGATTCCCTCTCTACTCGTTTTTGTTATTGGTTTTGAAAAAGGTAAAATTAAGAAACCAGAACAGTTCTCTTGACCTAATGCAGAAAGTTATTTATCGTATGAGAATAATCTTTTATTCAAAGAGAAACGCTTAAATGAAACAAACTAATATTTTTATTCTGTTCCTTATTTTTATGTTTTTTTCGGGAGATCTGCTATATGCTTCTCAAAAAAAGCAAAAAGTCTATATCATTCCTGTTTCCGGGACAGTGGAACCGGGTATGGCAGCCTATGTTAAAAGAGCTCTGGAAGAGATTAAAGACGAAACCGATGCTGTTTTTGTATTTAAAATGGATACATTTGGCGGTAGAGTGGATGCGGCCCTGGAGATTGTGGATACAATTTCCAATGTTCCCAAAGGAAAAACCATAGCCTTTGTTGAAAAAAGAGCCATTTCCGCCGGTGCCCTGATAGCGCTTTCCTCAAATCTTTTATTCATGAAAGAAAACACAATCATCGGCGATTGTGCACCCATCATTCAGACTAAGGAAGGCCAGAAAATGGCCGGCGAAAAAATTCAAACCGTTCTCAGGGCAAAATTTCGTGCTCTGGCAAAGAAAAACAATTATCCCGTCGTTCTGGCAGAATCCATGGTCACCATTGATATGGAAGTCTACAGAGTGGTAATGGACGGCCAACCAAGTTTTATGGATAAAAAAGCCTTTGATGATCTGACGGAAGATGAAAAAAAAAAGATCAGTTCTAAAAAGACGATTATTGCCAAGGGAGAGCTTTTAACCATGGATGATGAAGAAGCCTTTGACCTTGGGTTTTCTCAAAAGAGTGTTAAAGACATAGATGAAGTGCTCTCAATCTTAGGCTATGAATCAACCCAGATAATTACTATTGAAGAATCCTGGTCTGAAACCTTTGTAAGGTTTTTGCAGCCGTTTTTACCCGTACTTATGCTCATCGGAATCGGTGCCATATATACTGAAATAAAGGCACCCGGGTTTGGTATCCCGGGAATTGTCGGAATTATATGTCTTGGCCTGGTCTTTTTTGGTCAATACATGGTGGGTCTTGCCGACTATACGGAATTGCTGCTCCTGATGATCGGTGTTCTGCTTCTTGGAGTGGAGGTATTTGTCCTTCCAGGATTCGGTGTGGCCGGTATTACGGGTTTGATAGTGATTGCTACAGGTCTTGTTCTTTCTTTTCAGGGGTTTGTGATTCCAGATCCATCCTTTCCCTGGGAAGGCGCTTTATTGATGAAAAATTTGGCTATGGTGCTGGGTTCTTTTATGTTAGCCTTTTTAATTTCTTTGTTCATGATTCGTTTTGTTTTGCCTGGAGTTTCAAAAATAGTAAAAGGACCATATCTTGAGGCAACTTTATCGAATTCCCATGTAGATGCCACAATTGCTTTAGGTTTGAAACCGGGAGATACAGGGATTGCCCATACATTTCTTCGTCCATCGGGAAAGGTAATGATAAACAATAAAAAGATTGATGCCATCACCCAGGGTGAATTCATTGAACAGGGAACACCCGTTTTGATTGACAAAATAGAACAAAACCATGTAATTGTTAAACCCAAAATATCTTAAAATATAAAGGCCCTGAATGAAACCATATATCTTCCCCATTCTTCTTCAGATAATTGGAATTTTGGTCATAATTGCTGAAATTTTTATTCCATCATTGGGGCTGTTGTCGGCAATTGCGCTCAGCGTGTTTTTTTATTCCTTATACCTGGTATTTACAACCATATCCACGACAGCGGGATTGGTTTTTACCGGCCTGGACATTGTCCTTGTGCCCCTGTTAATAATTTTCGGGTTGAAAATACTGGCCAAGTCACCTTTGGCACTAAGGCGGGAATTATCAAAACAGGACGGGGTGGTTTCACAAAAACAGGGTCTGGAAGCATATATTAATATGAAAGGAAAATCCGTCACCAATCTTCGTCCGGCAGGAATAGGCGAGATAAATTCACAACGTTTGGATGTGGTGACTGATGGAGAATATATTGATGCAGATACAAAAATTGTTGTTACAGGTGTCACAGGTAATCAGATTATAGTAGGAAAACAACTTTAAATATAGGAGATAGGTACAATGGATATTATGTTTATTTTGATAATTATTGCAGGGATTATCGGCCTGGCACTGTTTTATTTTATTTTTTCATATATAGCTTTGTGGCTACAGGCATTGGTGTCAGGTGCAAAGGTCGGGCTGCTAAATATTATTTTTATGAGGCTCAGAAAGGTACCGCCAAAGCTGGTTGTTGAATCCAAAATCATGGCTGTTAAAGCCGGCATTGAGATTCCCACTGACAGTCTTGAGTCACACTTTCTTGCCGGTGGTAATGTCAGCCGGGTTGTCCAGGCTCTCATTGCAGCAGACAAGGCCAATATTGAACTTACTTTTAACAGGGCAGTTGCCATAGATCTTGCCGGCCGGGATGTGCTTGAGGCCGTCAGGATGTCCGTCAACCCAAAAATTATTGAGACCCCGCTTGTGACAGCCATGGCAAAGGACGGCATCCAGCTGAGAGCTCTCTCAAGGGTCACTGTCCGGGCCAATATTGACCGCCTTGTGGGCGGAGCCGGAGAAGATACGATTCTTGCAAGGGTGGGAGAAGGTATTGTCACCACCATCGGATCAGCCAACACCCATAAAGAAGTGCTTGAAAATCCTGATTCGATATCAAAAACAGTTTTGAAAAAAGGATTGGATGCCGGAACTGCCTATGAAATTTTATCCATTGATATTGCAGATGTAGATGTGGGTAAAAATATAGGGGCTGAACTGGAAACTGACCGGGCAGAGGCAGACAAGAAAATTGCCCAGGCAAAAGCCGAGGAAAAGCGTGCCATGGCCTTTGCCCAGGAACAGGAGATGAAAGCCCGTGTCCAGGAAATGCGTGCCAAGGTGGTAGAAGCAGAGGCCCAGGTTCCCCTGGCAATGGCAGAGGCCTTTAGAAGCGGTAATATGGGAATCATGGATTATTACAGGATGCAGAATATTTCCGCAGACACCAAAATGAGAGACCAGATCGCAACACCTGAGTCAGACTCAGACTCAGGCTCAGGCTCAGACCCTAAGAAATAACTCAAACAAACCGGTCCCTTCACCTTTTCAAAGGGAAGGGACCGGTACCCTATAAAGGATTGACCCATGGATTTTGATTCAATCATACCGCTTCTTTTTGTTATTGCATTTTTTGTTTTGCCGTCGATTTTTAAGCAGATTATGGCTAAAAATAAAAAAACAGGTGCACCGGAAAAAATTAATAAAAATCCATCCATATTTGAGAAGATCATCGACAAGATTCGCCAGTTTGTCCGGGATCTTGAAGAACAGGCCCAGCAGCAAAGACAAGGAGTCAAGGAAGAGGATCAAGGATGGGAAGCACTTGATGAACATGAAGACACGAATTCTGACTTTGAAACTATAGAAGAAGATGCGGATTTTAGTGGATCTTCAACGATTGTCTCCCAAAAAGAGAGTGCTTTTGAAAGAGCTGTGCCGTCTGAAAAAATGATTTCTTCCAGGAAAAAAGAAATTTATATTAAGAAACGAAAGCACCAGTTGTCACAAGGTCGTCGTTTGAAATCTGATCCACTGCAAAATGCAGTTATCTGGTCTGAAATTTTATCCAAACCTTTGGCGTTAAAAAAAGAATAATACCCTAACTTAAAGCCAGAATCTTGCAGAGCAAACTTTTTGTTTAAACAGTGTGGCTAAAGCCTTTATGCAACTTTTTTTATGAAGTGATTCCGCTTAAAATACCTGATTGTGTCGGTCCCACAAAAGAAATCCTTTTAATGTTTTTTACACCATGTGCCTTGAGCATGTCAGATAGCTGAGTCTCATTGTATGACTGGCCATTGGGTGTTCCCAGATACATATTGATGGAAAAAAGAGCCGGAAATAAGGGGCCATCCATAGTGTCATTCAAGATAAATTCATGGATAAAAATTTTGCTTCCAGGTTTTAGAGCAGAAACAGCCTTTCTAATAATCAGGCCAGCCTGTTCAGGACCTTCACCGTGAAGGATGTGGGATAGCCAGGCAGCATCAAAGGAATCAGGTTCAATAAATTCATCGTCAATATAATTTCCAGGTAAAAAATCGATCCGGTCTGAAACATTAAATTTATCAATTATTTTTTCAGCAAAGGGGCGGGTGGTCTCAAGGTCATAGACACAAGCCTTTAATTCAGGGTTTGCAAGGCAAAAATGAATGGCAAATGTACCAGGACCGCCACCAAAATCAAGAAGCCTTTTACAACCTGACAGGTCCAGCTCTTGTGACAGCCCTGGAGCCGTGGCCATGCCAATGTTAAACATTCCCATTAAAAAGCTCTCCCGCCGTTCTTCATCGGAAAATGAAGAGCGTCTTCTGGTTTGCTTTCCCTCAATAATGGCCTTATCCATTTTATGCCATGACTCCATCAGATGATGGTGGTGCAGGATCATAAATCCAAGATATTGCCCGGATTCTTTGGAAAGGAAGGTTGATGCAGGTTTTGAATTGGAATATTTTTCGTCGGCCTTTACAAGGAGCTCTAATGCAGAAAGGCTGTTTAAAAGCATGGAAAGTCCCCGTTTGTCAACTTTCAGCTTTTCATTGATCTCATCACAGGATAAAGTCTTTGATCCGATAACAGTGAAAATATCAAGTTTTACACTTGTATGGAGGGTGCAGGTTTTCCAGTAATAGCCTGACATTTCAAGAAGACTTCCCGGGTTCCAGTTAAATGATTCCATGTTGACTCCTTTCCCTTAAAAAGATGGCTTGTTAATAACAATATTGCCGATGTTCTGCTAAACTTAAAGAATGACGCAAAAAAATTATATCGAAAAACCCATATTCAAACAAGAAAGAATAGTTATTTTTTATAAGTTATTTAGAACGATTCTCAGAATAATGTTCCCATTGAAGCTATCTTTTGATTCCTTGTCGCAAGTCATCTTTCGGCAATAATTTTTATATCCTATAAAGCTGATTGTGTGAAGTCGGTCGGAGAAGTTCTTTTTATATTTTTAAATTGACTTTGAAGCAGTAAACGAATAGTTATTTGGTAAGCCTTTAACTTCAGAATTATAAAAAAAATTCTAATACATAGGGTAGCTAAAATGTTAACTGTCTTAGGATTAATAATCGGTTGTGCTTCTATTTTTATCTTACTCACCGCCAAATCAGTTCTCGTAGGTGGTGCAGGCTTACTTATTTCTCTATACCTAATCGATAGAGGCAGAGAGAAAAACAAGACCACTAAAAACAAATAGTTCTGACTTTTTAGTTGCTATAACTATTCAAAAAATCAACTTACTACATACTTAAGTTGAAAAGACAAAATTCAAGGATACGTGTAACTATCCTTGAGCTTTTGAAAATCCAACAATTTAAATTTTATTTGAAACAAAGGCAATTTATTTTGCTGAATGGCAAATACAATATATGGTGGCGCGGCTTAACATAACGAAATTCCAGACAAAGATCGCAGACGTTGATGATCTTTCGGCAAGAAGAATAAGTGTTGCAGAAAACCTTTTAAGAGAAGATTTATCAATGATAGAATCCATTGAAATCATTGATGTGGAAATGGGCTGATTTTATTAACCGACATTCCCTCAATAGTCCAAACCGCATCTGTAAAACACAGCCTGAACAAAGCAAAGATAAAAAAAGCATATTATAACCATTTAGGAAAAATGGCAGCATTGCCAAATTTCCTAAATAAGGAATTATCCATTGGATTCACCATTCCAAAAGTATTTGAAAAGTACTGCTCTCGGAATCTGAACTTAATGTATTCTTTATGTTAAATTTGATTATTAAATTTAATTTGTCTTGAAAGGGAACATATTGTATGGTCATCCTATGAAATATTTAGCCAAAGATGACCCCAAACTTGCCGAACTTGTTAACAATGAAGAAAATCGGCTTGAAACCACATTAAACCTGATAGCCGCTGAGAACCATTCCCCTCAATCAATCCTGGAGGTCATGGGTTCAGTTTTTAATACAAAAACCATTGAAGGATATCCAGGAAACAGGTTCCATTCCGGCTGCATCCAGGTTGACAAGGTTGAAAATCTTGCCATTGAAAGAGGGAAGACGCTTTTTAAGGCAGAACATATTAATGTCCAGCCCCACAGCGGCACATCCGCCAACCTGGCAGTCTATTTCAGTGTGTTGAAAATAGGGGACCCGATACTTTCCATGAGCCTGCCCCATGGAGGTCATCTTTCCCATGGCCACCCGGCCTCTATTACCAGTAAATGCTTTGATTTCAGTCATTATAAGGTAAATCCTGAAACAGAGAGGATTGACTATGATCAAGTCAGGGAAATGGCCCATTATTTGAAACCCAAAATGATAGTTGCCGGTGCCAGTTCATATCCAAGGCTGATTGATTATGAAAAAATGTCTCAAATCGCAAAGGAGGTATCAGCCTTTTTCTTATGTGATATGGCCCATTTGGCAGGTCTTGTGGCAGCAAAATTAATCCCGAGTCCCGTTCCCTATGCTGATTTTGTCACATTTACCTGTTACAAAACCATGATGGGTGGCCGTGGTGGTGTGATTCTCTGCAAAGATATTTTTAAAAGACAAATAGACAAAGCAGTATTTCCCGGATGCCAGGGCACAAGTGCCGTCAACTTGTTGGCTGCCAAGGCATTGATTTTTAAACTTGCCATGGAAGAAAAATTTGTTTGGGTCCAGAAAAAAACCCTAGAAAACGCCAAAACCATGGCTCGGGGTTTGATGGAAAAAGGATATAATATTATCAGCGGTGGAACGGATAATCACCAGGTGCTGATTGATCTTAGCTCTAAAGGTATTTCAGGCAAATCTGCAGAATTAAGTCTGGAAGCAGTCGGAATTATTTTAAACCGCAATGTAATACCGCAGGATGATAACACCCCGGGCAAAATCAGTGGAATCAGGCTGGGAAGTTCTGCCTTGTCGGCCAGGGGAATGGGAGAAGCCCAGATGCAAAAGATTATTGAATTAATGGATATGGTATTAATGAACCAGGCAAGAACTGGGATAATCGATCAGGTCAAGGACCAGGTATTAGAACTTTGCAGAGAATTTCCCGTTAACGGGCAGTCAATATAATGGACATACTTTTTTTCTGGATCTCCAAGCTCATGTGGATCGTTATATCCCCGGACAGTTTATTGGTAATATTGGCTATTGTTGGACTGGCCCTGCTGTACATAGGGTCTTACAAAAAGGCCAAGGCATTCTTAGGGATAATGGTTTTTATCATGGTAATGATAGCCATCTTTCCCGCCGGGGAATGGCTTTTATCTCCTTTGGAAATGCGGTTTGCCACAAACCCTGAATTACCAGATAAAGTGGACGGGGTCATTGTTTTGTCAGGAGCTGAAGATCCATATAGTTCTGCCATGTGGAACCAGGTAGAGCTGGGCGGGGCTGCTGAGAGAGATTTTGCCTTTATGCGGTTTATAAGACAATATCCTGATGCCAGGCATGTTTTTACGGGTGGAAATGGTAGTTTAAAAAATCAGCAATACAAAGCCGCCCATGTTGCCCAGAGGCTGTTTGCAGGACTGGGCTTTGATACCTCTAAAATAATTTTTGAAGAAAACTCAAAAAACACCTTTGAAAATGTAAAGTTTTCTAAAAACCTGGTCAAGCCAAAACCCAATGAGACCTGGATTCTCATAACCACATCATGGCATATGCCAAGATCCGTGGGCATTTTTGAAAAATTTGAATGGCCTGTTATTGCGTATCCTGTTGATCACTATACAGACCCGCAAAATCTGTTTAGAGTCTCTTGGAATTTTTCTAAAAATCTTTCTTTTCTGAAAATGGCCATTAAAGAGTGGGTTGGTCTTGTTGCCTATTATTTTACGGGCAAAACATCGAGTTTACTGCCCCGTCCCTCAGGGGCAACGCATGCAGAACCATTATGATTGGCCCCATACCCGTTGCAGGCCGATTTGCCTTTCCATCGCTAATGGAATATATTGACAGGCTCTATGCCGGGCTGCACTTGTGGCGGAAAAACAAGGTAAATAGCCTGTAACGGGTTTAGGAAAATTCCTTATGACAAATATCCAGATCTTAATGCAGGACTATTGATAAAATATTTTAAATGACTATGAATAAAAAGGATAAATTAAAAAGGATTAAAAACATGGAAATAAATCCGGATTTTATCTCACCCTGCGGGCTTTATTGCGGTGTCTGTGCCATTTATATTGCGCATCGTGATAATAACAGCAAATTTAAGGAAAGGTTAAAGGGGCTTTATTCAGGAGAGGTTTTTGGCAAAGGCACGCTCCCAAATAGCAAAAATCTATCAACAGAGGATATCCGATGCCGCGGCTGCCTGTCTGATGATTTGTTTATGCATTGCAATCAATGTGAGATCAGAGATTGCACGAAAAAGAAAGGATATACGGGATGTCATCAATGTGATGAATTTCCCTGTCAGCATATTGAAAATTTCCCTATGACCATTGGGAAAAAGGTAATTTTGCGAGCCGTCCCATATAGGCGGAAAGTCGGTACAAAAAAATGGATTCAGGATGAAGAAGCGCGTTATTTTTGCCCGGAATGCAACAACAAAGTTTTCCGGGGTGTTGTAAAATGTAATAATTGTAAAGTAAGCCTGGATCTGGACTAGTTTATCTGGAAAGATAAACAGCTAAACAGAAATAAGGGTTAAAGCAAGAAAAGCAACACCAATCCCTACCCACTGCCGCAGGCCGAGTCGCTCTTTTAAGAAAAACCAGGCCAAAATAACGGTTGCGGCAGGATATAAAGATCCTAAAACTGCCGCAATATCCAGTCTGCCAAGATGTGCAGCTATGGAAAAAAGACCATTTCCAGCCGCATCCAGGACACCGGTAATTAAAACTAAAATCCACTGCCCGTTCAAAGGTTTTGCCGGTTTCCCCATCATCAATATAAAAAGGAACAGCAGGGAAACCGAGGCAAATCGAGCTCCCACCAGGGGCCAGAAAATAGCTAAATCATTTGCTTTATCAATGAAAATAAAAAAAAATCCAAACCCCAGACCCGCTGCAAAGGACAGGAAGAATTCATTCCGGGTCATCCTGAATTCGGCCTTGGCAGAAGAGAGCAGCCACACCGCAACCATGAAGCATACAAACCCAAGCGATTGGGTGATGGTGGGAATCCCTTCATGGATGGCAGTATACCCAATGGGCATAAGTGCTGTCAAAACTGCAGACAAGGGCGCTACAATGCCCATACGGCCGAGGGCTAATCCTTTATAAAGGGCAATAAGTCCAAGGATGCCGAAAATACCTGCAAGGCCGCCATAAAGAATAGATTCAAAAGGGGGGATAGTTTCCGAAATTAATAAGGCTATACTTGCCAGAATCACACCGCCCACAAATTGGGAAATGAGAATTATTCCAAGAATATTACCTTTGCGCGAAGCAAAACCGCCGGTGAAATCTCCTGCACCCCATGTCACAGCACTGCCAAGGCCGCAGGTGACAGCCAATGCCTCATTACTTATCATTTAACACCGCTCTAAAATACATTGATTAAATTAACTATTGTTTGGATAAAAACTCACTCATCTGCTTCGTTGCAGCAAAATTTTGCCAAATTATAAAACTGGCCTCATGTACTACAGTACACTCCGGTTTCAAAATTTCTTGCGCCTTGCATATGAGCAACTTTGTGAGCATGCGCTCCTCTACGAGCCATCCAAACACGG
>Ga0307989_1000344_pt1 | contig 31719 bp, 24 predicted proteins | sample EllFjometagen185_FD_203164 | JGI IMG/M metagenome (GOLD analysis project Ga0307989, IMG submission 203164) | Marine microbial communities from Ellis Fjord, Antarctic Ocean - #185 | ecosystem: Environmental > Aquatic > Marine > Unclassified | place: Southern Ocean | collected 2014-10-08 | reverse complement strand
TATATTTCTTAAAATCCAAATTAATGCATTAGCTACGTTAATTATATACCTCTTTTTAGAAATTGGCGTACTATTTTTAGTACTAAGCCAAGACAATTTTAAGCCGGACAAGTAAATTTTCCCAATTCATCCCACGTCTAAAGATACGGGTGTTCTTGGGTGGGTAATAAAAAAAGAATATTCAAAGCATGTTATACCTGTGTTTATCGGCTTCACCGAAAACTATATCAGTAATAATTATCAAAAGAAGATAGTGGGTTATCAGAACATTATTGAAAAACGCGAGAACGATATGCTTGAAAAAGCAGATTATTTAATACAATTACATAGTGAACTGAAAAAAAGGTGTGAGAACGAAAATATTAAAATGTTCGAAATAAATAGTGATTATGAAGCTGAAATAGAAGCTGCCTATAAATTCATTGATAATAAAATAAATCTTTTAAAGTAAGAGGATTATTATATGGGAAAAATTGAATTGCGAAAATTTAGGAATTCAGATTTAGATAGCATTTTATCGGTATGGGAAAATGCTTCTAAGCTGGCACACTCTTTTCTGTCTGAAGATTTTTTTGAAAAAGAACGATATAATATACCCAATATCTACATACCAAATGCTGATACAATGGTAGCCGAAATTAAAGGCCATATTATTGGTTTTATCTCTATGATTGGTAATGAAATAGGTGGGCTTTTTGTTGACCCTGAATTCCATGGTTTAGGGATAGGTACTGCTTTGGTTAATTTTGTCTTAGAGACTCATGACAAACTGGTGGTAGAAGTTTTTGAAGATAATATTATCGGGCGGGGATTTTATACAAAGTTTGGATTTAAATTTATCGATAAAAAATTTCATTCAGAATCAGATAAAACTATGCTTAGGTTAGAATTTAGTGGTAATTCTTAGTAAACCTATTAACATTCATCCAATTTACTGCAAAATCTACTCCGTCTTTCATACTAAAAAGTGTGCAACCTGCATTACCAATTTTACCCTTATGAACTTTGGTGCTTTCTTCAAATTTTTCGCCTATTTTATTAAAGTCATCAGAATCACATCCATAATCCTCAAACCACACCCATTGTTTGACACCATCAACTAACATTGATGTTCCGCATTTTTCTTTAGACATTTTTCCCGTTATAACCTCAGATAAATGAAAACTAGTACATGAGTCATATCCTACCCCCAATAAAAGAACTTTCGCTTTTAATTTATACATTGCACCTAAAGGTGAGTTCATTCCAAATTGCGAATCCAATGGATGCTTTAAAATAATTTTCTCTGCATATTTCCCATTTGCTGAAAACGAAACCAATGGGTGATCTGATCGTAGTGTATCTTTATAAGTTCTGAAAAGTTCTGCAGTTCTTCCTAATCCCCTTGTTGGTGTTATTTCTTTATTAAAAGCAGGCATATTCTTTTGAATTATAGGAACCCATTCTTTGGGTACCGGTGGATTACTCCATTTTTCAGGGTTACTCCAATCTCCGCTATGCGCCGGCATTACTAAAGTTCCCTTTTCTCCAACCACCTTTAAGAGTGCTTCAATCAGAGTCTGCGAACCTCCGCATATCCAACCAATACTAGACAGAGACGAATGCACCAAAAGAATATCTCCTTCTTTTATACCTAAATCAATAAGCTCTTTATACAAGGAATCTAAAGTGTTTGGTATTTTTGTATTTTCTATTACTATTTTCTCGCTCATTTTACCCCAATTTTTCTATAAAGTTATTCAACAAGAGTAATAACATCACCATTTATTATTATTGCATGATTATCAGTAATTTTTACTATCAAACCCGGCTGATGTTAAAAATGCTTTCAAAATAATTCCCCTTTTACAATTTAATTATATTCTACCATATCTCATTTTTATAAAATGCTTCTCGATAAGCTATGATATACTTTAATTGTAAATATTCAACTTTATAGGGGGCAATTATGGAACATTTATGCAAATCAGATTATTTCAAATCTATTTCGGCGTCTCGAGATGAACGTATGAAATGGTGGCGCGAAGCTCGTTTTGGTATGTTTATTCATTTTGGCCTATATTCTGTTATTGGACGACACGAGTGGTCACAGGTTACTGAAAATTTTCCTATTGAAGAATACGAGAAATATGCAAACCAGTTCAAGCCAAAACCTGGAGCTCCGCGTGAATGGGCAGCACTTGCTAAAAAGGCGGGTATGAAATATATGGTAATGACTACCCGACACCATGAGGGCTTCAGTTTATGGGATTCAAAAGCAAACCCATACAATTCTGTTAACTATGGTCCTAAAAGAGATATCGTACGAGAATTTGTGGATGCCTGCCACGAGTACGATTTAAAAATTGGTTTTTACTCCTCATTGATGGACTGGCATCACCCTGATTCATGGAAATGCGCATATGGTAAAGATGCCCGATATCGCTTTAATAAATATATTGAAGAATTAAATACAGAACTTTTAACTAATTATGGCAAAATTGACATACTATGGTATGACGTTTCCTGGCCAATGGAATCTCCCGAAGGCTGGAATTCCCTTGAACTGAATCAGAAGATGCGTACGCTTCAGCCTCATATAATTATTAATAACCGCAGTAAACTTGAAGAAGATTTTTCGACGCCGGAAGAGCATGTAACAGCATCGGACAAAGACTGGGAAGCCTGTATGACATTTAACGGAATAAGCTGGGGCTATGTTGATTCTGCCCAGGCCGCTAATTATAGTTATACACCTCAGCAGATTATAAAAATGATTCACACTTGCACATATGGCGGCGGAAACCTTTTATTGAATATTGGACCAAAACCTGATGGTTCTGTTCCTGAAGATGCAATTGAACCTCTCACCAAAGTCGGTGAATGGCTTAATGAAAATGGGAAAGCAGTATATGGGAAAATGACAAGAAATACAGACCGGCATCTTCCTTCTTTCCGCAGTAATGGTGTTGGTGGTGCCTCTTTCGATGGAAAATCAATTTATTTATGGAACTGGATATGGCCTTCAAATGGTGAAATGGTTATTGGAGGTTATTCAACTAAACCTAAATCTGTTAAATTTGTAAAAACCGGTAATAATATTGATTTTGAGTATAAGGATCACCGAATCATACTAAAAAACTTACCTGCAAAATCGTTGGATAAAGTTCTTGGTATTACAGTTATAGAGATGGAGTTTAACTGTATGCCTGACTATGCTTTTGCCAGTAGGTATCCGCAATTGCATGGTGGCAAGAAGCTTATCTGATAACTATATCATATTAGAATTTCTCTCAAATGGCCAATAACCAGTTGGTGGTTATTATGGATTAAAGAAAGGCCTTAGGTTTCGTTTTGCCAACTATATTCCCCTGCTGATGGAACATCTTGGTTTAGTCCAACTAACCCATGAAAAACGCGAGAATAAGTTAAATGCTTAAATAGTAGTATATTACATCTATTCCATTGTCCTACCACTCATGAACTCATATTCATCCATAGTTTTTACATCAAGTTTATTAAATTCCTCTATCATTCTATCTGTTTCTTTGAGTCGTAGAAGCTTATCTTCATATATAGTCGACATCCTATTGAATCTGCCTTTAAGATGTTCTTCCAATCTTATCAGTTCTACAGGTGCATCATCCGGGGTTAATACAATTCCCATAAATTCATTAATGGCAATCTCAGGTATTCTTATTTTTCCATCAGCTATATTGTCCACTTTTGATATCCGGAAAGTTTCATAAGTATTTCCTTTTAAACGCCAGCAACTCATATTTTGTGGTAAATTAAGTGTCTCAATATTAATAGTAATATTCACTTCAACTGAAACTGCAGCTTCAGCTTTTGGTCCACCTCCATTGGAAATTATCAGTAGTACCTGCTTTTGTGGAGTTAGATACATACTATACGTTACTTCATCATTATCTATGTCTACAGTATCTGTTGTAAGGTAATTATAAAAACTTGCTTCATGTACAGGAAATGCTCTCCACATCTGCCAAAGTGCAATGTAGTGAGGAGTGTGTGCGGGATCCAAAGATGCCCTTATTGATTTTCCCAATATGCCTAGTCCAATATGTGGAGTAAGACCCTCTCGTACTATAGAAATCATTGCATCTTTTGATCTAAATTGTTTTTCTTTTCTTCGATGCATTGTCCATAGAGTGGGTGCTGTACCGGTTTGAACGCCTATTACATCCGGTAGCATGTCTTTCTGCCCTTCACCTGTCAGACAGGCGTCAAATCCTTCCGCATAGTCACTTGAGACTAATAGACTTCCACCATGCCCAATCATTATTCCATTAAGCCCAATTGCTTCTTTGAATTCTCTCATCATTCTAAAATAATCATAGAAATTAAATAGGCCTGGTTTATGATTATGATTTTCATCAGTACACACTGCTATAGACGGCCATGCAAAATCTACATAGAGTCCATCAAACCCATATTTTTTATAGCAATCAAGAACACTGTTTTTAATATAATCATATGCGTCATCACATCTTAGGCACAGCTCATCACAGTCATAATTTGTATTAGGAACATAAAAAACTACCTGAGTATCTTTCATAGAATGCCAGCAGTATTTTCCGTTGTCATTTCTTAACCCCAATAATTCCGGATGTTTTGGAGAATTTATTGATACCAGAATCGGCTGGATATAGAACATCATTTTAATACCCAGATCATGGGCATTTTTCATCAGTACTTTTAATCCATCCTCATCTACAGGAACAGATCCCTCTATCCATTTAAATGACGGCATATGAAGAATAAGAATTGAACAACCATACTCAGCCATTTCATCAAGCATCTTCAAATCCGGTAATGTTGGATATAAACCATACCAATGATAAATTCGCTGTCCTCTTACCTTACTTGGTTTGTTTTCTATGCCTGAAAAATGCATACACCATCTGTTTGTATATATTTCTCCTTTTTTCCCTAAAGCACCATCAATTATTTCCCAACCTACAAATTTTCCATCATTATTATCAATACATACTTTTTTACCATCATTTACTGACTCAAGTATAAAATCTATACTGTTGGTTATAGGCCTATCATCTGTAGAGAAAAGAACCGATGTAGCTCGGACATACCTTCTCATATCTGTATCATCTATATGCTTAATCTGGTATTGATTCGTAAAAACAGGGTTTTCTTTTAGCGGAATGCCTACATAAAGGCTTCCTATATCATTATCTCTAATTGTTTCGATTGTAAATGTTGAAATAACATATCCTTGTGAGTAAATTTCAAAGTAGGCCGTCAATTTGTGGGTTAGTGAAAGTAAAACATTTTTTAATTTTATAGCTGACTCGTTTTGCTCAATAATCTCTGTTTCTGTTTCTTTGAGGCCAGGTAAAGAACAGATTGCCATATTTTCATAAAATAAACTGTTCATTATTTTTCCATCATACAGTTTTAAATCTTGTATACACCCTGTCTTTTTATTAAATATGAGTTCAAATTTTTCTTTTTTTATTATTAAATTATTCATTAGTCATTCCTTCTCAGCTACTTTTTTTCTTTAACCATTTTTTGCTCCGACATTATTGCTATTATATCAAATCCATTAACTACCTGTAGAATTAAATCCCTAACAATCCAAAAAGCGGAAAAACAGCGGAGGGATGATTTCCCAAGTTAGATTGTGTACAGTTTTTACGGTGATAATTTTTCTTTAGACGAGGTTTTCAAGATTTTCTGCGAACGACGTTTATATGGAGCAAAGAGTGCCCATACTAATATTCACTCGTTATAAACTAGAGTCGTGAAATTAGTATTCAGGGTACGAAGGCGTTCCTCGGCTTTTAGCCTGCGGTACACCTTTAGATAAATAAGTGAGCAGAAAATTGAAGAAAATAAAGTTTGCTTTATACTGTTTTTGGAAATGATTTAATTTTAGACAAGGCTTTGGAAACTCTCATTGAGCGCGTGTATAGAGATACGTAAGCGAAAATTCGAGTTGATCAAAACACAGTATAAAACTAAATCAATCCAAAAAAAGAGGAGTCCGAAGACTCCTCTTTAAGTATCACATATAGTAACTACTAGTCGTAGTTCTGTTCTGTGGTTTTACCAATCTTTTCGTTTTCGAAATCTAAGATTTCAAGAACGCCGATTGATTTAGCAAGAGCTTTGTATTCAGCAAGTGCGTCTGCAATAGGAACATTTCCTGATACTGAACTAGCAATAGCTGCTTTACCTGCTGTAGAGATATCGCCACCGATTTCAAGATACTTGTCAGAAGTAGATTCTTTCAAGTTTTCTGGAAGCTGATAAGCCATACCATTAGCAACATATTCGTCTAACCAAGATTTTTTTCTAGCTCCGTTGTCTATTAATCTCTGTGCTGTATCTTCTGCCCATGTTGGGTCATCTTCTGGTGGGATTGGAACATAGTAAGCAACTTCATAAACTGTATAGAGTGCTTTTGAAGGAAGTCCGCCGATGAAGCCTGGACCTGGGAATGTTTTAACAGCGCCAGCATCGTCAATGTAAGTATTTCTTACAACGGTATTTCCTTCGATAGTACAAGCAGCACCCTGCTGTCCTCTAACCATACCAACAGGTCCTAGTCGTCCAGACCAGAATCCGAAATCATCACCGAAGAATGAATTAACATACCAGTTGATAACTTCTTTAGGCTGTTCTGTAGTCTTCATCATAACTCTAGGAGCGCCGATGCCGATTCCGTAATGGTTAAGCTGCTCATCGATTGTGTGTGACAAAGCGCCTACACAGTACATGTATGACTCAGGAATAAGTTTTTGAACACGTCCTTCGAAAGAAAGTACCCATCCATCCCAGTAGAAAGTTCCGCCGTAAAGTCCGGATGAAACTCTTTCTCTCATACCTGATCCGCCGATACCAGCGAAACATTCAGGATCGAGAACGCCTTCTGAGAAACATTTTTTCAAGAATTCAAGACATTCAACCATTTCAGGTTTAATCATTGAATCTTCCCAAATGTTAGTATTGGGATTCCAGATAGGTTTAGCATCAGCGATATGATTCATCCTAGCATCAAATGCCTGGAAGATATCCTGCATGTTCCACATATTAGATGTTGTGAAACCAACAGTATCATTTTCGCCATTTCCATCAGGATCATCATAAGTGAATTTGTATGAAGCTTCATAGAATTCGTCAATTGTATAAGGTTTGCTAAGGCCAAATGTGTCTAACCAGTCGCCTCTGATTGAACGCGTGAACCAAGAAGCAGCTCCATCAGAACCTGTTGGAATTGCCCATACGTCAGCATCAATAGTGTTAATTTCTTTCCAGGATTCTGGAATTACAGTGTTCCATACTTCGTTGTCAGCAAGGAAATCTGATAATGGATAGATCAAATCTTCAGCTTTCCATTCCATAAGGTATGGGCCACCGAATAATTCAACAAGACCTATAAGGTCACCAGACATAGCAGAAAGCTGGATAACTTCCATGTAGTTGTTTCTAGCTGGATTAGTCATAGTGATTTTAACATCAAAATGATCGCCAACAATTTCTGGCCAAGCTTCCTTGTAGTCAAGGTACTGCATTGAGTCGCCGTAGAACTGACATTCAACCAGGTGAACTTTGTCAGGATCAGCAAGTACAACTTCAGGAGCTTCAGTTGCCGGAGCTTCAGTTGCCGGAGCATCTGTTGCTGGGGCTGCTGTTGGTGCTGCTGTAGGAGCTGGTGTTTCATCAGATGCTGTATCTCCGCAAGCGGTGAGCATTACTGAAAAAGAGAATACCAGAACTAACAACAAGCATAGTACTTTAGTTTTTTTCATTTTGTTTCCTCCATATTTATTTTATTTTTCAGCGTCTGTTTACACAAACGCGTAAAACCAAGTCAATAGGGTTTTCAGAACCCTTTTAGCCTTTAATTGAACCAATCATGAGTCCTTTTGCAAAGTATTTCTGCAAATAAGGATATACAAGAATGATTGGTACCATTGAAACGATCATCATCGCGGATGACAATCCTTCAACACTAAGGAAGTACTCTGTTGGATCAAGTCCCAGCTGCATAAGCATTTCCTCAAGGTTTTTCTCTGCATCACCACCAAGAATGATAAGTTCGCGGAGTTTAACAGGGAAAGTATATTTTCTAGCATCTCTAATATAAATAACTGCCATCATAAACGTATTCCAGTAGCCAACACCTGTAAACAGTGCAATCGCTGCAAGAACCGGTTTTGCTAAAGGAAGTATAATCTTGAAGAAAACTGTAAATTCCTGAGCTCCATCTATTCGCGCCGATTCCGAAAGTGATTTCGGTATTGACCAATAATAGTTCCTGATGAGTATCATATTCCAAGCATTTGCTGCGTTTGGAACAAACAGAACAGGCAGTGTGTCTATGAGGCCAAGTGATCTGATTAACAGGTATGTTGGAACAATCCCGCCACTGAAAATCATCGGTATAATAATCAGGAAGTAGATAAAGAATCTATTACCAGCCAGTTCACGTTTTGACAATGTATATGCTCCGAGGGAATTAATGACCATGGACAATGACGTACCGCTAATAGTAATGATAATTGAGTTGATGAATGGTCTGTAAACCGACTCATCTTTGACAACCATCCTGTAGAAAAGCAGTGAAGGTTCTACCGGTAATAGGTTAAGCTGAACTTCTCCAATCTGGGAGATGTCAAGTGATGTCTTTATAACGAACATAATCGGTATCAGCATCAGCATTGTAAATAGGAAAAACCCTATTATATTAAATACATTGAAAACTTTTTCGCCTATTGATCTTTGTAACATTTACTCCACCACCCTTACAGTATACTTCTGCCGTCTTCAGTGACATGTTTACTAAGGAAATTAGCCATGAAGAGGAGAAACATTGATATTAACATTTTAAACAATCCAATTGCTGTGGCTAGATAATACTTACCACGCGTTATACCAAGATTGTAAATGTATGTGCTTAAAATTTCTGCGGTACTTTCGATATATGCATTCTTAAGAACGAATATTGGTTCGAACAATCCATTAAGAACACGTGAGAAGGAAAGTACTACTAGAACAACTATTGTGTTTCTGATACCCGGAAGAGTGACATGCCATGTCTGTTTAAGACGCCCGGCGCCATCAATAACTGCTGCTTCATAAAGCTGCGGATCAACGCCTGCAAGTGCTGCAAGATAGATTATTGAGCTGTATCCCACGCCTTTCCATATCCTCATGAATGTAAACAGCCATGGGAATAATGCAGGTTTGGACAGGAAGTATATTGATTCCCCGCCAAAGAATTCTATAACCTGATTTACATAACCCCTTGTAGGTGAAAGCAATTGCATGAATATACCTGCAATAACAACCCATGTTACGAAATTAGGCAATGTACTTATTGTCTGTACAGTCTTTTTATACCATCTAACTCTTATTTCATTCAGCATTAAAGCAAATAGAATAGGAGCAGGTGTTATAAAAACGTAACTAAATGCAACAAACACCCAGTTGTTTCTGAACGCACGCCAGAAAAACGGTGTGTTGAATACATATTTGAAGTTTTCAAAACCAACCCAATATTTGAAACCAGAAATCGTGTATCTTTGAAATGCGAGCATAATTCCCGGCATAGGAACATACCTAAAAAGGTAATACAAAAACAACGGTGGCAGTATCATTAGATACAGCATGATATTGGTTTTGTTCAAGATTTTTTTTTCGTTTGATCTGTAAGCTCTATTGGAAGTGCTTGAGTCCATCTTATCACCAACCTTAATTTATATTTATCCCCAAAATAGAAAGGACTGTTAAAACCAACTAAAATTATATCATAGTGGGCGAAAAATAGTATATGGTTTATTTAACATTTCTTGTGTTTTTTTGACATATCGTCAATAAAACCACCCTATAAAACCCGCAATTATTACCTGTTAATATTTCCCGGTAATAATTACCCTCTTAAACAGGTAATATCCTGTACTTTTCTTTAGTAAAACAATTATATACGAATACGTAATAACCTAAATTTTTATTTCTGTCATAGCAAATTCAGCCAAAAGTTCGATACATGCATCAACATCTTTCATATCTACCATACCATTCGGACCATGCCCGTTTCTGGTCGGAATTGATATTCCCCCTGCACGTACTCCATGGTTTGATATATTCATTGCTCCGGCATCTGTTCCTCCTGAAGGAAGAATATCCATCTGGTATTTTATTTTATTCTTTTCACTTATATCCACCATAGTATTTATAACAGACTCGTCACAGATTACAGATCTATCCATTACCTTAATGGCAGCACCTTCTCCTAGCTTCATATTTCCGTCCTTTGATTCAGGTGTATCATATGAGCCGGTTATATCAACAGCAATGCCTATGTCAGGCTTTACAATTCTTGAAGCTATCGTAGCACCCCTTAAACCAAGTTCTTCCTGAGATGAAAAAACAAAATACATATCATGATAGGGTGTTTCAAGCTGCATAAGAGCTTTTATTCCGATATAGCATCCAATTCTATTATCCATTGCCTTTGAAGCTACCCGTCTATTTCTCAATTTGACGACATCGCCTGTATAACATGCAACATCACCGACTTTTACTTTCTTTTCAGCATCTTCTTTTGATTTAGCACCGATATCTACATACATATCAAGAACTCCGCCTTCAAGTTTACCGAGTCCTTTTGAAAATCCAACAATCCCCATTGTGCCGTTTCTAAATTGAATCCTATTCATAACTGTAGTGGCTACATTTATTCCGCCCACATTTCTGACTTTTATATACCCATCGCTGTCAATAAACATAACCATGAATCCTATTTCGTCTTTATGCATGGACACCATAACTTTTTTCTTTGTTGCACCTTTTCCCTTTTTATATACGATAAGATTGTCGATTCCGTCTGTGGTTATTTCATCGGCATAGTCTTTTACAAATTCAGTTATAACTTCATTAATTGCAGATTCTCTGCCACTGACTCCAAAAGTCTGGGTCAGTTTTCTAAGCATTCTCATGTCTTTCCCCCTAAACATAGTATATTGATTATAGCAATACTTTATTAGACTGTCCAATCATTTTATGTTTAAAATTTACAAAAATAAAAATCGTATTTTAAAACAAATCCCCCGCAACACTATTCCTTAACACTAGTTTTCCGGGAAATCCCAGGAAATTCCGCTTTGGTTATTCGACCATTTTATTAGTTTTATTACTTTCTGGTCAAGTAACCAAAGCAGACTTTCAGGTTAGATTTTAGAGAATGCTTGGTCAAAGTCTTCTATTAGGCTGTCAAGTGATTCAAGCCCTACAGAGATGCGAATCTGTCCCTGCATGATGCCTGTTCGGGCTGCTCTCTCTTCAGATATGCCCATTCCGGGACCATTCATAATGGTTTCAAAACCACCCCAGCTTGGCCCAATTTCAGGAAACTTAAGAGAATAATAGAATTTCTTTTTTTCTTCGATTCCCCCTTTTGGCACAAAACATAGAAGCCCGGGATAACCTTTTAAAAGTCTTTTACCGATTTCGTATTGCGGATGGCTCTGTAACGCCGGATATATCACTTTTTCAATCTTAGGGTGATTTTCTAAATACTGAGCAAATTTTATGCCATTTTCCATATGTTGTTTCATACGCAGTGTGAGGGTTCTCATTCCACGAAGTATCAACCATGCCTGATGAGGATCAACTATGGCACCTAATGTTCCCCTCTCCCAATGTCTCAACTCTTCAATTGTCTCTTTATCGGCCATAACTACACCAGCTACTATATCACTGTGTCCATTAATATATTTGCTGCATGAATGAACAACAATATCTGCACCAAATTCAAGAGGATTACAAAAAACCGGCGTTGCATAGGTATTGTCTACAATAACCTTTATTCCATGTTCTTTGGCATACGCGCATATTTTATCAAGTTCCGGTATAGTGAAAACGTTTGAAACTACTGTTTCCAAATATATAATATCAACTCCGCCTTCAACAACTCTAAGGAAATCCTCATAGCTGCCTCCGTCAAAATATTCTGTATGAACATTAAATTTAGGTTTTAAATAATTATTCAAAAAGTCTTCTACCGACAAATATACATTTTTTACTGCTGCAATCCGACTGCCGTTTTTAATATATCTCATAAGTGATGATGTTATTGCAGCCATTCCCGATGAAAACAAAAGTGCAGCTTCAGCTTTTTCTAGTTCTGCAAGCTTTCTTTCAACAGCCTCAGTTGTAGGATTATTGATACGAGTATAATTATATCCGCTGGCTCCGTTCTTACGCGAAAACAATGAAGTCTGGTATATAGGTACATTCACAGCTCCTAGGAATTCGCAGGATTCTTCTCCGCAGTGGATTATTATATCTTCAATGGGTTTGCCCTTGTAATCTTTCATGAAAGCCTCCTATTTTGCAGTAATTTCTATGCTTTTTTCTACGTTACTGAATCCGGTAAAATAAACTGTAAAGTCATTATTACTCTTAGGTACACTTCCCCTCATAGATGCTGCATATCTATGTTCTGCAAATCCGGGGCCAACAGTTATTTCATTTAAACCTAATGATGCTTTTACCTCGCCTGTGCCTACGATTATGCTATTACCTGCTTTTCCATCAACCATAAATCCAGGGCCATCAACAGCACATCCCCCTGTAAAACAGAATTCCAGTTTGAGAGGAACCCTATCGCAACCTTCAGTTTTAACATCCATCAGCACTGATTTATCATATATTTGAAAATCAATAGTAAATTTCAAACTTACTTCATTAACTGATTTTCTTGAGGCATGGTCCATATCTTCCCAGATATTTGTTTCAGGCGGTGTTTCAAAAGGCCATTTATACCGTCCTGAAGCCATGAACTCCATACTATAACCATTTTTTGTTTTAGTAATCTCATTTGCCTTGAACTGAGCGACTGCAAAGAATGATGCGCACATTCTGGTATAACATCTAAGACGACCAATCTGCACAAATAGAAAATTAGGTGATCCGCCAAGAAGAGTAACTCCAAAATCGCCTTTTCTTGCTCTTACTATATTAGATGATTTAAAGAAAACTTCAAATTCATCCCGAAGCTCTTCAACAACAGGCTCATATTCAGAAAGCCCCTCAACTGTCATATACAGCCATAGGTTTCCGGGGACTCCGGCAATACCTTTTTTTGCGCTTTCAAATATTAAATCGGCCATTTTGGCAAATCGTGGATTTTTCTTCAAATACGCTGCTTTTAAATATATATGATAATAGTTTGTCGGATAAAAAGATTTGCCCGGCATTCCTTCACCTTTATCAACTCTTACGGAATTCTGGGTGAATACAGACCCATCAGGTTCAAAATAGTGAAACATCATTTCAAGATTTTTTGCTGCATGTTCAGCAAGCTCAGGCTTATCTAACTCTTCTGCAAGAATCATTAAAGCATTATCGTTTACAGCATTGTATATTCCCGGTGACCGCTCAGTAAATTCACCATTTTCATCAATATCAATTCCTTCAGCAAGATACATAAGTGCCATATCTTTGAAGGATACGTCCTTTGTTACGTTGTAAGCAAGTGCAAGTCCTGCTGCTTCTACCCATCTGTGATTAGGGGTATGAAAACCTCCGTCACGAAGTCCCTCTCCTGCTTTTTGTATGAGGGTAAGTAACTTTTCTTTTACTGCAAGCTCTTTATTCGTTTTGGCATTTGCATCCATTATCTTGAAAACTCTGCCGATGTTATGCATCATAAACCCTGTGTCAGGTGCAGAATAGAAATTTGAGATAAGTAAATCAATGGTGCCGTCTTCTCTTTGAATATTCAAAGTGTATTCTATAGCTCTGTTCATGTATGTCAGAAGCTCATCATCTTTATAGTATGCTGAATTCTCGTTGTAATATGCAGGTGTATATGTAAGCATACAACCAATACTTGCTCCTGGTGTTACATAGCCCTCAACTTTATTGAGAACACCACCGTAATGGGGATGATCCATATCTGTAATTGTCACAGACATCAATCTTTCTACTGCTTTATCGCATGCCTTTACTATTTCTTTATAATGCTTTTTCATAAATATTCCCTTTACTTATTTTTTATTTAATTCTGCTGTTCCGCTCCAACAACGCCACTTATGGTCAATTTCTTTAAATTTCTCTACCATGAAATCCCTTGTTGTATATCGGGGAGTTTCATACAGACACTTACCATTGTAATATATCCCACAACTGTTAAACATACCGTATTCACAGGTTTCGTCATCAATTACAAATGCAAAATCAGCATCTGTTGTGATTTTACCGTATTCTATTTTCCCAGTTTCCCAATCATACGCAGGAGCTCTGTCCTCTTCATAAGGATGTATGCCGTATTTTAGATTCAATTTATATGTCAAATTAATTCTGCCGTCGTAAATTATTGATATAGCATCTTTTTCCTTGAAAACAGATTCAACCTGAAGTTTTCCGGTTAATGAAGCTGCATCTATCTTCCTTGAATGAGGAGTGAGAACAGTAATAAACAATTCTCTGTCTCCGGCTTTATATGAAGCTGATTTACATTCACTTACCATAGTTGCTTCACCGTGGTTTCTGCGTATGGCTTCTGCAGCAGTTTTTTGTGATCCTGAAACAAATTCTACTAAAAGTGAGAGATCTTTTTTATTTTCAAAAGGTGTTTTGTCCCTCTGGCCTCTGCATATTGTATCCACATATATTTCATAAGCATTGTCAGATATTTTGACAGCATTTTGCGTATGCCATAAATTGCCGGTTGTAATATCTTTGTCTTTTTTGGTTTCAAACCAATCAACAATTATGTATACATCATCTTCTTTTAACCAGGTAACACATCTGTCCCATGTAAGTTCTAGGGGAAGATAATGATTCCTTGTCCTTAGATAATCAATTTTATCAAAAGCCTGAAAATGAATTTTCTCTGTATCTACATGTTTATAATATCCATCATCATGAAGTGCGTTGAATAGCCCATCCGAAAGATCTTTTAACCCTTCTCTGAATACCAGTTTATTGTGATATAAATCCGCTCTGTATTTTCCATTAGGAAGCTTTTCTCTGTATCCGCTTTCGTGAAGTAAAATGTTGCCGTCCTTTTCAATATGAGCTATTGAATTTTCATCGCCGTGACCATGATGCATTTTTTCAGCCTTAACAGGAATCGATGTTCTTAGATACTGACGTGGAATATATCCATATTTCCCTTCGTCTCTGTAGTTATATAGCATATATGATTCATTCTCTCTGAATATTATCTTCTTACCAATAACTTCATCAAGAACCTCTTCTGTTTTAAACCCGATATCTGTAGGTTCTACATCATCAGAACTCCATTTATATGCATAAGCCATGTAATTACCAATACCAGCACTAACTGCATTCTTAGTTTTTCTCATTCCATATTCATATATTTTTTCTGCTGCAGCCTTCATTTTACCGCATTTATACATCGTAGCGCCTTTTTCAACGCATGCGACCCATATCTGCCAATCTGAATGAAACCATGCATCACCAAAACCGGGAATTTGGCCTTCAGGTGTTATTAAGTGGGTTATATAGTCAAAATAATATTTAGTCTGTGGCTTTGCATAGTATTCATCTTCAATGCCTCTCCACTTTGCATACATAATACATGCAAACAACCATAGGGGGATATAGTGAGAAGCATCTTCAAGAGACCATCGACCCATGCTTTCTTCTGCTAGATAATCCGCTAGTTTTACCCATTCACGGGTTTCTGCTGTATCTCCTACTACTGCTGCTGATTGAACTAACGCACAAGCTCTTAACATTGATCTGTTGTGAGCCCCCCATTCCGGACAAAAAATAAGAGGTGTTATTGACCTTATAACAGATTCTTTTACAACTTCTGTATCCTCATCAGAAAGTAACCCTGTGTCTTTTATATCAAGATATGAATTCATATATGCATGAAGCTGGAAGAGTGGTTCCATAAGAGGAACTCCTCTATGATATTCTTTTCGTTGAGCTCGAACTTCCTCGGGAAATATTTCAGCAAGCTTAATGGGAAGTAACAGACCATCTTTTACTTTTTCAGCATACTCTTTTTCTCCGGTGATGCTAAAAATAAGTCCTTCCATGTGGAGCTGACTTGATATATGCCCCGGCGATGTGTAACCAAACATAAAATCGGCATCAAAGCTTTCACGCCACCTATTTGTTGCTGCATCGTAATCTTCCCTACCCTTTACAATTGCTTTTTTTACATAATCCAGATACTGTTGCTTTTTCATAAGTCTACCTTCCTCTGTTTCTTTTACTAAACATATTTTTTATAAACATTCTTTCCTGCTCAAGGTTATTAGTTTTTTTAGCTTTAATCAGGTTATAAATATTTAATAATAATACAAGTGTTGCTGCTATTAAAAACATAAGCCGGAACTGCGGAAACTCCATGCCCACAATTCTAGAAGAATTATTATCTATTAGATTTTTAATTAAATTACCGATTGTCGGCGCAACCAATATTATTGTACCGACAGTAGCTGTATAGAAACCGTCATAAACTGATCGCCCTTCCTGAGGTATAACTGAATATTTTGTATTGAATATTCCGAGCATAAACGCCGGACCAATCATAGATGCATTAATCTGAAGTAGCGGCATTACAAAATAGTAGCTTCCTGTAGTCATACAGAACCAGAATAATGCCTGTAAAACATAAAGCCATAAAGCAACTCTAATAATAAACTGAGGGCCGTATTTATCTGTCAACTTACCCCACATAGGATACCAGATCATCTGTAGTATGGGGTTTATCATCCCCATTGCAGTTATGAATGTATATGGGATTTCAAGGTATCTTATTTGATATACCGATGCGAATGACATTGTCATATACCATGAGAAATAGAAGAAACCCAGCATTGCCATGAGTTTCATAAATTCTTTATTCTTAGTTGGTATTAAAATGAGATCCTTAAGTTTGATTTTTCCTTTTCCCAATATTTTAAATCCCGGATCATTAATTTTTGTAAATGAATATGTCTCAAGCCACATGAAAAACCATGCAATACTATATAATACGCAAAAAACCAGATACTTATTAATGAATGAATCTAAAAATCTACCTGCTATGATAGGAAATGTGGCGGAAACGACTAAGGCAAATATCTGCTTGGTGCTCATGAAACGTCCGCGTATTCTCGAATCTACGACATCAACAAACCAAGAATTTATGGTTATTCCCATAAAAGAATTAAGTGAATATCCAATAAATACAACCGGTAGCATTATAAATGGAGCTATATCCCAGCTAACAAATGCCGGTATCCATACAGCAGAAACTATAAAAGATTTGCCAATTATGTTAAGAATTACAATAAACTTTTTTCGGTTTTTGATTCTCTCAATTACTATTCCTGCAAATATAACTGTGATTCCGGAGATACTACCGATAAAAGGAATGTACCCCATAAGATAGTCAGGGGTACCCATTTCAATAAAAAGACCTGATAGGAAAACTCCACCTACTAAGGCGGCGAATGCTGTACCGAAAATTGCCTGTTTGATAAACCAATCCCTGTCAGGCTTTCCAGGTGCGGTGACCAATTGCATGTCATTTCTATAGAAGAGCATAAGGAACATCTTTCCAAAAGCTCTCTTCAATTTTTTCATAACAATATATCCGTCCCTTACAGGTTTCCCTGTTTCGGTGTCCTTGCCTTGTCGCACATTCTGCCTCTTTGTACAACAGTCCATATATTACCACTTTGATATAAACCTGTATACCCATTTTCGGCAATTTATCAATGTTATTTTAAAAATCTTAATTCACATCCTCAAAATTTAAAAAACAACACCCATTTAGCCTCCGAACAGTCGAAAATGAACAAATTTGTTCTGGATTAATCTGTTCATTTTCTGGATTTAAGGTATTCATCCATTGCATCTGCTGCAATTTTACCAGCTCCCATAGCCAGTATTACTGTTGCCGCTCCGGTCACAATATCTCCACCTGCATAGACGCCCGGAATACTGGTTTCCATAGTTTCTTCATTAACAATAATTCCACCCCATGAAGCTGTTTTTAGTTTTTTCGTTGTTTCTCTGATAAGAGGATTTGGTGTCTGTCCAATTGCAACGATAACTGTTTCCATATCCATCATATACTCAGAACCTTTAATTGGAACCGGACGTCGTCTGCCTGAATCATCGGGTTCGCCCAACTCCATTTTAATGCATTCAAGTTCCGTTACATTACCTTTATCATCGCCTTTTATAGATACAGGATTATTCAGCAACCTGAAAATTATTCCCTCTTCTTTTGCATGATGCACCTCTTCAAGTCGTGCCGGAAGCTCTTCTTCCCCTCGCCTGTAAATTATATATACATTTTCGGCTCCAAGGCGTTTTGCACTTCGGGCTGCATCCATTGCAACATTGCCTCCTCCTACAACTGCCACGTTTTTACCAATTTTCACAGGAGTATCATACTCGGGAAATTTGTATGCTTTCATCAGATTAATTCTGGTAAGAAATTCATTAGCACTATAAACACCGTTTAGGTTTTCTCCGGGAACCTTCATGAAACGGGGAAGCCCTGCACCAGTCCCTATAAAAACTGCATCGTGATTTTCAAGAAGTTCATCAATGGTAAGAATTTTTCCAATAACCATGTTAAGTTTTACTTCTACCCCCAGCTTTTCAAGAAGAGATATTTCTTTTTTAACTATATCTTTGGGAAGTCTGAACTCAGGAATTCCATATGTAAGCACACCACCGGGAGCATGAAAAGCTTCATAAACAGTAACATCATAACCTTTTCTTGCCATGTCCCCTGCACATGTTAAGCCGGCAGGACCTGCACCTACAACTCCAATTGTTTGTTTTACAGCTGTCTGCCCCGATAAAGCCTCAGCCCCATAATCAGCAACATTCTGCATATGCCAGTCAGCAGCGAATCTTTCCAAGCGTCCTATTCCAACTGCCTCACCTTTTATTGCTCTGATACAAAGTTCTTCGCATTGGGATTCTTGAGGACATACGCGTCCGCATACTGCAGGCAAAGAATTAGTTCCGGCAATTATCTGATATGCTTCTTCGAATTCACCGTCTTTTATTTTCATAATAAACCCGGGAATATCAACTTTTACAGGGCAACCCTTCATGCATGGTTTATGTTTGCAGTTGAGACATCTCTGGGCTTCTTTCATCGCAAGTTCTTTTGTGTAGCCAAGAGCAACTTCAAGGAAATTCTTGTTACGTACATTCGCCTGTTGTTCCGGCATTGGGTATTTGTCTTTACTCATGTCAGCCATTAAGGTATCCTCCAAGTTTACAGGAATGCTCTTCCTCTTCTTTATATCTTAAGCTTCTCATCATAGCCTCGTCAAAATCTACTAGATGTCCGTCAAAATCCGGGCCGTCAACACATGCAAATTTAGTTTCACCACCTACGGTAACTCTGCAGCCTCCGCACATTCCTGTACCATCAACCATTACTGAGTTCATACTGACTATTGTTTTAATTCCTGCTTCTCTGGTAATTCCCGCTACAAATTTCATCATTATGAGCGGTCCTATTGTTATAACTACATCATATGTTTTAGACTCAAGATTTTTCTTTAAAATATCAGTTACAAAGCCTTTTACTCCATTGGATCCATCATCTGTGGTTATATATAGGTTGTTGCTTATTTGTTCCATCTCTTCTTCAAGAATTATAAGGTCTTTGTTTCTAAAACCGGCAATTATATCAACCTCAGCTCCTAGATCGTGGAGTTCCTTGGCCTGAGGATATGCAATTGCAGTACCTAGGCCTCCTCCAATAACACAAGCTTTTTTATATCCTTCGAGTTCGCTGGCTTTTCCAAGAGGACCGACGAAATCAAGAATCGAATCTCCGACCTCCATACTTCCCAGGTGAAATGTTGTTTTTCCTACAAGCTGGAATATGATTTTAATAGTTCCATTCTCACGGTCATATCCTGCAATCGTAAGAGGAATACGTTCACCGACTTCATCAATTCTCAGTATTATAAATTGCCCCGCTTTAGCTTTTTTTGCTATTAGCGGAGCTTCTATATCCATCATATGGACACTTTCATTTAAAATTCTTTTAGTTACAATTTTGTACATTCAATTCTCCTCATTTCAGTCTTGTTCTGTTATAACTTCAGGTCCGTTTTTAGTTATAGCCAGTGTATGCTCATATTGCGCACAAAGCGAACCATCTGCAGTTCTTGCAGTCCATCCGTCTGCATCAATCATACATCCTGGCGCACCTGCATTTATCATAGGTTCAATGGTAAAAACCATTCCCTCTCTTATACGTGGTCCTTTTCCCTCAAGGCCAAAGTGCGGAACAATTAATCCATCATGCATTTCTCTTCCGATTCCATGACCTGTGTACTCTCTTACCACACTATATCCATTAATTTGGACATGCTTTTGGATAACATTCCCAATGTCTCCGATTCTATTTCCTTTAACCGATTTTTCAATACCCATATATAAACATTCTTTGGTAACCTTCATTAGATTTGCAGCTTTGGCAGAAACATCTCCAACAGCATAGCACCAGCAAGAATCAGCCATCCACCCATTTAAATTCACAACAAAATCCACTTTAAGGATATCGCCGTTAGCAATTATTTCATTTCCGGGAAAAGCATGGCATATTTCATCATTTAGAGATGTGCACGTTGCATATGGATATCCCATATATCCTATCTGCGCAGGAATTGCTTTGTGTGAAACAATAAATTCCCTTACAAAATCATCAATATTCGATGTTTTTAATCCGGGTTCAATAATATCTCTAAGCGCAACATGGCATGCGGTTACTATTTTGCCCGCTTCTCTTATTTTATTTATCTGTTTTTCGCTCAAAATACTGGTCATTAGTTCTCCAATTCTTCTTTAAGGAAATTGTAACATTATATAATATGTCCTTCAATCCAAATGTCTACAGATTGTCCATAAGATCATAAAATAATTTGTCATCAACCACAGGCAGACCCATAAATGCATTATCTTTGTTAGCACCGTGAAAATCACTTCCCCCGGTCATTATCATATTATTCTTCTTTGCAAATTCAATATATTTTTTGGTATCGGAATCTTTATGATCTGTGTGATAAGCCTCTATACCAGTCAGCCCCATCTCCATGAATTCCGCGATAGCTGTTTCAAATAAATCTTCATCATCAAGATATACCGGATGCGCAAGGACCGCCACGCCTTTGTTCTTAAGAATCTCTTTGATTACACTTGCCGGCGTAGTCTTTTCCCTTGGAACAAATATATCTTTTCTTAAAAGAATTTTATTAAATGTTTCATTTACATCTGCTGCATATCCTTTTTCTATAAGACACTTTGCCAGATGAGGACGTCCCGGAATGCCTCCGTCAGCTTTTTTATACATTTCTTCAACTGTAACCTCATAGCCCGCTGCATTAAGATTACATATCATCAATTTGTTTCTTTCGTGACGCTTTTCGAGAATCCAGTCAAAATATTTTTTAATTCCCAGATAGTTTTCTTTGCTGAAGTAACCAAGAATATGTGTTTCTGTTTTTTTGTAATCTGTACCGAATTCTACTCCGGGCACCACTTCCACACCATATTTATCACCGGCAGTCAAACCTTCTGCCACGCCGTTTATTGTGTCGTGATCAGTAACAGCTATTGCTGTAAGATTTTTTTTGGCTGCAGTTTTAACAAGCTGACCAGGTGTCAGGCTACCATCTGATGCTGTTGTATGTAAATGAAGGTCTATCATTATTCACCTATATATGTCACTTTATATGGAACTGTACATCCTCCGTCATCGAATGTATATCTTCCCTTTTGGTATTTTACCACGAAATCAAATTCGCAGTCTCCGTTTTTATACTTAAACTCTGATTCCTGACCGCAATATATATTGATTTCAAGTTTTTCCTCAACAATTTCACTGGTAAATGCTTTATCCGGTCCATAAACTATTATCGCTCCTGCCGGCACATACATAGGCATGACAGCTAGTTCTGTATTTGTTTCAATCCAACCGGTTTCTTTCAGTTTTTCACCGGTATGATAGTCGTACCAAACACCTGCCGGTATATAAACCATCCTTTTTCCACCGCTGTTAAGAAGCGGCGCTATCATTATTGAATCTCCGAAATAATACTGATCATAAATATTATGCGTATTCCTGTCATCCTGGTGCATAAGTGCCATATGTCTTATAAAAGGCATCCCGTATAACACAGCCTGTGCTTCAGTACTGAATATATATGGGAGCATCCTGTATCTTAATTTTGCATATTTTCTGAATATTTCCAGTGCTTGTTCGCCAAAGGCCCATGGTTCACGGGGGTTATTGTTTCCTCCTCCGTGACATCGAGAATGTGATGAAAACAACCCCAGCTGAGCCCATCTGACATAAAGTTCAGCATCCGGAATTCCAATAAATCCACCTATATCATGGCTCCAATATGGCTGTCCTGACATCCCAAGAGATAGACCTGACCTCAAAGCTCCGGCTAGATTCTCAAAAGTAGAACGGGAGTCACCGCTCCACGGAACAGGATATCTCTGTCCGCCTGCATATGTAGAACGCGCCCATACAATACCTCTGCCATGAACTTCTTCTGCAGCTTCATACATAACTTTGTTATAGATAAGCGGGAACAAATTGTGCATTTCCCTGCCGTCCATATTTTTGTATACACCATCTACCGGCATTCCTTCTGCAATATCTGTTTTAACTACCTTTGCACCCATTCGAAGAACACGCTTTATTTTTTCAAGATACCAGTCAACCGCATCATTATTTGAAAAATCTATGAGAGAGTACTTTTCACCAAACCAGTCAAACAGATAAATATCACCCTCCTCTGTTTTAATGAAGTAATCCTTTTCGGTTCCTTCTTTAAAATTATCCAGTGAATTATGTACATATGGTAGCTGCCATATGGAAGTAGTAAACCCCTGTGAAGCTAAATCTGACATAAGTTTTTCAGGTTCAGGAAATCTAGTCTTTGAAAACTCCAGATCACATACCCAATCTTTTTCAAACCAATATGTATCCAAATGAAGAACATCACACGGTATGTCTTTCTCTCGCAATTCTGTAGCAATTCCTCTTACAATTTCTTCATTTTCGTAACTGTTGCGACTCATCCAAAGACCATAGCTCCACTTAGGTAGTTCAGGCGCAAAACCTGTTATTAAGCAGTATCTGTAAATAACATCTTTCATTGATGGCCCTGCAATAAGAAATACATCCATCAGGTGATCTTCCAAAAAAACATTTGAGAAATCAAAATTAGTTGCTCCTATGTCAAAATCCATCAGATAAGCAGAATTTATATATACTCCGTATCCTTCTGAACTCATATAGAAAGGTACATTCTTATATGTACGCGCACCTTCATTGCCTGCACAGTCCTGGTGTATTGACTCAAGTTTCTGGCCCCTGCGGTCTATTCCGATAAATTTTTCGCCCAGGCCATATATTTTTTCATTGAGTTTCAATTTAGTTGTAAATGTTGTGAACTCTGCTCCAACTCCAAATGGAAAGAAATCTTTTAATGAGGCAAAGCCTCCAGCACCTGAATTATTAGGATGCGCAGAATCAATCCCCGGAAGCTGAGTAAGAATATTACTGTTATTATCTGAAAAAATAATATTTAAAGGTGCTTTTTGAATGGTCAGCCCAGCATTTTTCAATTGGATTGAAATTTGATTATCGGTTTCACTGATTACAGGAATAGTACCTGCGGGAATTTCAGGAGCCATCAGTGTTTCGTTTTTTACATCACCGTCTTTTGAATATCTTATTCTAAAGGCAAAGTCACCTACTGTATTTATAATAATTTTGAAATCCCCAGCAGAACCATTATCTGTAAATCTCGGGAAAATATATCCGAATGATTCCTGCAGCTTTGTTCCAAAAGTACTGCTCTTCATATTAAGTACTATTTCTGTATCTTCAATGCTCCAGTCAGTTACACTTCGTGGAAACATGAATTTTGCATCATCTTCCAAAGCTATTTTCTGTGTGTGGCCTACCCTGTTCTCCATTGCTAATCCCCCTAAAATTGAATATACACATAATACCATCAAATTGCTCTGTAAATTTACAGAATTTATTCTATTTCAGTAAAATTTGTCTGATATAATTTACCAAAACTAAACTATTCGCGAAAAAAGTTTCTCCACAGATTTTTTTGGCTTTTACACAGACTTATCCACATATAAGACACCTATTTTACAGGTGTTTAATAACTTCTTAACAAACAGTTAACAAAAATCAATAAGTTATCCACAGGGATATCCCCATATTTTATACATTATTACCAATTTTCAAAGACGGAATAGCATTTAAAGAGAAATCGTCCCTTTCTCCCTTAATAAGATGGAAATATGCGGCAGACCCAATCATTGCAGCATTATCTGTACAAAGGGCTATTGGCGGAAAATGTACTAAAAAACCATTTTGTTCGACCGCCCTGGTTAATTCATCCCTAAGACCGGTATTTGCAGCAACACCTCCGGCAACCACTATGGTTTTAAACCCTGTCGCTTTTGCAGCTTCTATCGTATTATCCGTAAGGGTTTTTGCCACAGTGTATTGGAAAGATGCACTTATATTTTCAATGTCCGGAACCAACCCTTTTTGCTTTATATTGTTTATTGTATTTAGAACTGATGTTTTCAATCCACTGAAACTAAAATCATAGGGATTATCTTTAAATTTAGTACGTGGGAATTTATACTTCAGTGGATCACCTGACTTTGCAATTGCATCGACCTTAGGCCCCCCCGGATATCCAAGCCCCATCGCACGGGCAACTTTATCAAATGCTTCTCCTGATGCATCATCACGGGTTCTTCCAAGAACTTCAATATCTGTATAATCATTTACTTTTAAAATGTGAGAATGTCCACCTGATACTAAAAGGCAAAGAAACGGCGGTTTCAAATCAGGGTTAACAAGGTAATTTGCCGCTATATGTCCCTCTAAATGATTAACACCTATAAGAGGTTTTTCCCCGGCCATAGCAATTCCTTTTGCAAGAGATATACCTGCTAAAAGTGCACCCACCAGCCCAGGACCCTTTGTAACTGCAACAGCATCAATATCTTTGATGCTGATATCAGCCGCAACAAGCGCCTGCTCAACAACAGGAACCATATATTCCATATGCTTTCTTGAAGCTATTTCAGGTACGACCCCTCCGTATTTCTCAAATAGCTCTGCTTGTGATGCTACAATGTTGGATATTATTTGTCTTCCGTCTTTTATTATGGCACATGCTGTTTCATCACAACTGGTTTCTATGGCTAGTACAATCATTTTTACTCCTAAAATAACTTATCAAAAAACTTCCCTATAAACAGCTGGTCAACCAGCACTAAAATCCCAATTGCAAATGCATAAAATGCAAACCATTTAAGGTTGCCTTTCATAACAGTTCTTATAAACAACTTAATAGCAAAGTAGCCTGATATTCCTGCTGCAATCATGCCTATTGCTATAGGCAGCCATTCAACACTCGCAGATCCATCGGATATCATCTGGTATGTTTCTAAAATAAAACCACCCAGTATTACGGGAATCGACATGAGAAATGCAAATTTAACAGCCAGATCTTTTTTCATTTTGAGTGACAGATTTGCTGTTATTGTCATTCCTGAACGTGAAATTCCCGGTACTATTGCAATTGCTTGTGCAATACCCGCAATCAATGCATCATGCCATTTGAGGTCATCTAAACTCCGATTGCCGGATTTTAATTTAGTTGTTACTAAAAGTACAGCTCCGGTTATAAGGAGTCCAATTCCAACAGTTGCTCCCGATGCAGTTACACTATCAAACAGATCATTTAGCAACAATCCTGCAAATACTGCCGGCACTGTTGCTATAGCAAGTATTCCGGTCATTTTACATATTGGTTTTTTGATTAATTTTAAGACTTCTTCCCAAAGAGCGATACATACTGCAACCAAAGTAGCCAGGTGTACAGCAACATTGAAAAACACGACTCCACCTTCAATAGCAAATAACTTTTGTGCTAGCACCAGATGTCCTGAGCTACTCACCGGTAGGAACTCTGTAAGTCCCTGTACTATTCCTAATATTAATGCCTCAAGTATTGTCATAATTCCCCCGTTGTTGTTTTATAAGAAAATTATATTGTATGACACAACTTAATACAACTGATAAACTCCAATTTAAAAACGATATTTAGACAAAGAGATATTATGCAACTATGAACAGCAGGAATCTGTACAGACAGCATCTGTGGTTTTCATGGGAATTAAAACTGTAGAATATCCTGCTTTTTCGATAATAATAGTAATTTCATCTGGGCTAATATCTCCGGAAACTATTGCTACCTCTGAGGTGAATGATACTTCTGCGCTAACAATACGTTTATCTGTAATTAGCTTTTCCTGCAAACCTGAAGCACAACCATCACAATCCATACCATCAACTTCGAATGTATAAGCTATTCCATCAGAACTATCCTTTTTCCCTTTTGATATGATTTTTGCTTTGATTTTTTTAAATATCGTATAAAAAACAAGAAGAAAAAATACACCGGCAATAACTATTTGAATTATATCCCATGCTCCTGTCACCCCATAATTCTGGATTTCATCATATGCCGGGAAGTTTAAAACCGGTACAAGTACGTCTAGTAGAAAACCAAATGCCAATGCAGTTATTATAGCTCCGACAACATATAGTACTGTTGTTCTTTTACCAAGTTTTCTTGATATTATTGCAAGGCTTGCTACATTGGTGAATGGCCCCATGAATAAGAAAACAAACGCAGCTCCCGGACTCACTCCTTTTGCCATCAATGATAATGCTATAGGAATAGATGATGTGGAACAAATATACATAGGTAGTCCGATTACTATCATTACAAGCATTGCCCAGATTCCACTGTTTATGCCAAGTTCAACAAGAAGAGTGTCAGGTATTAAAACAGATATCAGGGCAGCTACAAGCAATCCTACTATAAAATGAATACTGATATCAGATAGAAATGTACCAAAAGCATATGCAACTGATTTTCTAACCTTTTCCTTAAACGTCAATGTTATTTCAGCAACACCGTCATCGCTATCTTCATCTACTTTATTACTGATAGTTCCTGCAATTTCTGTGTTTTCAACTGTAGTAGTTTCTGTATGATCCTCAATGGTGTTTTGAGTATTTTCAATAATTAGTGTTTCTTCGTGATCCTTCTTACCAAAAATTTTGACAAAAACGCCTCCTAGTATTCCTGATATAAAGGCGGCAAGCGGTCTATACCATGCAAAAGTAGCCCCCATCAAACCATAAGTAGCAATAATCGAGTCTACACCAGTCTGTGGTGTTGATATTAAAAATGAAACAGCAGTAGAATCCGAAGCCCCTTTTTCTTTTAAATATAATCCTGTTGGCACAACTCCGCATGAACACAATGGCAGCGGCACCCCAAGTAGACTGGCTTTAATAATCGACCAAAGGTTGTCTTTCCCAAGGTGATTAGCAATAAATTCCTTTTTCAGGAAAATATTCATAATGCCTACCAGCAGCAAGCCTATCATCATATAAAAGCCCATACTGATTCCAAGATTCAATAAAGCTGAAAAATATTCACGTACCATACTACATCCTCATAATACTTTCTTTATTAAAATTTACCCTATTGAATAACAAGTACACACCTTTTCACAATATCAACAAAACATCACAAAACCCTTATACCTCTCGGAAATTATGGTCGGGGGACTTGACCGCTTAGTGCGAAATCTTATATTGCGGTCAAGTAACCCGACCATAATTTCTGATTTATTCAAATTGCTATTGTTTTTCAAGTGTATGAAATTAAAAAGCAACCGGATATAAATTATCCGATTGCAAATATATTAGTTTAAGTTTTTGTATACTCCCAAATGGTAATATCCATTCGTTTGAAACTTGATGTATGGAATTATCATTTAGGTCACCTTCAACGTTTCTCGCCCTATGTCTTGTGTGCTGCGGTACGTTGACTAAGTTCCTCACTTCGTTGTGGTACGTTGCCCATCCTGCTAAGCTTTCTTTTTTTTCTTTTCGTACAAAACCTTCGGCTTTGATCCATTAGCTATGGTAGCTTCGTCAACTACGCATTTAATCGCATCATTTTCTGATGGTATTTCATACATAGTTTCCATCATTGCCTTTTCTAAAATTGAACGCAATCCACGGGCTCCGGTTTTTCTGCTAAGCGCTTTTGCTGCTACTGCTCGAAGAGCTTTCTTAGTGAACTCAATTTCACAACCATCCATTTCGAACAGTTTTTGATACTGTTTCACCAAAGAATTCTTCGGTTCTGTAAGAATAGTGACAAGAGTATCTTCTGAAAGCTGATGTACTGATACTATAACGGGAATCCTTCCGATAAGCTCAGGAATGAGTCCGTATTTAAGCAGATCCTCAGGCTCAACAAATTGGAACATTTCAACTGCTTCGACACTGTTACTTGCAGAAATTTCTGCTCCGAATCCAATAGCTCGTGTACCACGTCTGTTTTGAATAATTTCTTCAATCCCTGAAAATGCACCACCGCATATGAAAAGTATATTGGTTGTGTCAATCTGAATATACTCCTGCTGAGGATGCTTTCTTCCGCCCTGAGGAGGAACACTTGCTACTGTACCTTCAAGAATTTTCAATAAAGCCTGCTGAACACCTTCTCCGCTGACATCCCTTGTAATGGAAGGATTTTCGCTACGACGCGATATTTTATCAATCTCATCAATATAGATAATACCTTTCTGGGCTTTCTCTATATCATAGTCAGCTGCCTGTATCAGTCTTAAGAGAATATTCTCAACATCTTCACCTACATAACCTGCTTCTGTGAGTGTTGTTGCATCAGCTATAGCAAATGGAACATTTAAAATACGAGCCAGTGTCTGTGCAATATATGTTTTACCTGTTCCTGTTGGTCCAAGTACCAAAATATTACTCTTTTGAATTTCTATTTCATCCTTGTCTTTTGGATTCTGTTTCATAATCCTTTTATAATGATTGTAAACTGCAACAGAAACTGCTTTTTTTGCTTCTTCCTGTCCGATTACATATTCATCAAGTCTGCTTTTTATTTCTGCAGGGACAGGTAGAACTGCCTCTGGATCATCCAGCATTTCATCAATCCCGGAAAAATCATCATCCATAATTTCGTTGCACAAATCAATACATTCGTTGCAAATATAAACCCCGGGACCGGCTATAATCCGATCAACCTGTTTCTGGCTTTTACCGCAAAAAGAACATTTTGTGATTTTTTCCTCTGTGATATCTTTTGGCATCAAATTCTCCTTAAAAGTATCCGGACGTCATAAAGACTCCCGGGTAATAATTATTTTTTCATTACCTTATCAATAAGGCCATATTCCTGAGCATCATCAGCGCTCATGAAATAGTCTCTTTCAACATCCTGCTGGATTTTTTCCAGAGGCTGCCCGGTGTTATCACTAAGGGCTTGGTTGAGATTGTCTTTAATTTTTAATAACCACTCTGTGTGGATTTTTATGTCAGTTGCCTGACCCTGGACTCCGCCAAGTGGTTGATGTATTAATATCTGGCTATTTGGAAGCGCAAAACGTTTCCCCTTTGTACCTGCTGTGAGCAGAAAAGCTCCCATGCTGGCTGCCAGCCCTACACACATTGTAGAAACATCACATTTAACGTATCGCATAGTATCATAGATTGCTAATCCCGCTGTAACTGATCCTCCGGGACTATTAATGTATAACTTTATATCTTTTTCCGGATCTTCATGTTCAAGATAAAGCAGCTGCGCTATCACTAGACTTGCTGTCGCATCATTTACCTGTTCTCCGAGAAATATGATTCTATCTTTTAATAAACGAGAAAAGATGTCATAAGACCGTTCTCCTCTGTTTGTTTGTTCAACTACCATTGGTACCAAACTCATATCAATTCCTCCTTTTTGTTAATTATACTCTGTTTGCTATTTCGTTTCATCTTTTTTAGCTGCAGGTTTTGTTTCTTTCTTTGCTGTTTCTTTTTTTGCTGTTTCTTTTTTTACAGCTTTGGTTATTACGGCATTATCATATATAAAATCGATAGTCTTTTCATAGACAATACCGTCTTTCATATAAGAATTATATTCGTCATTAAGATTCTTTTTATACTCTTCAACTTTCATTCCGTAATTTTTTGCAGCTTCTTCAATTTTCACTTCAAGCTCTTCATCAGATGCTTCAATTTTTTCCAGTTCGGAAATTTTCTCTACTACTATCTGTGATTTAACCTGATTTGTAGATGTTTCCCTGTACTGCTCTTTTAGACCATCCATCTGCATACCGATCATTCCTAGATACTGTTCAAGCTCCATTCCCTGATAACGGATTCTGTTTTCGAAATCTTTGATATTTCCTTCAACCCGTCTGTCCACCATAGCCTCGGGAATATCTACCTCAGCATTTTCCATTGCTGCTCCAAGAGCGCCGCCTTTCATTTTATCATCTGATTCTTTTTTACGAGTTTCGCGAATATTTTTCTTCAGATCTTCTTTATATTCAGCAAGTGTATCAAATTCAGAAACATCTTTGGCAAACTCATCATCAACCTCAGGAATCTCAGTTTCTTTTATTTCGTTTAACTTAACTTTAAAAATAGCAGATTTTCCCTTTAGTTCTTCTGACTGATAATCTTCAGGGAAGTTGACATTTACATCAAATTCTTCACCTGTTGATTTTCCAATAATCTGTTCTTCAAAACCCGGTATAAACTGGCCTGAACCAATTTTAAGCTCATGGTTTTCACCTTTACCGCCTTCAAAAGGAACTTCATCAACAAATCCTTCGAAATCGATTATAGTTGTATCACCATCTTTAACAGGTCTGTCTTCAACTGTAATTGTTCTTGAATTCTTTTTAGCTTCTTCTTCAAGGGCTTCGGTTACATCTTTAGCAGTTACTCTGACATCGATTTTTTCAACTGAAACACCTTTATATTTCCCAAGTTTTACTTCAGGCTTAACATCGACATCAACAGTTATAACAAGTCCTGTTTCAAGACCTATATCTTTAACATCTATAGAGGGCTTATCAACCGGGTATATTCCTGTTTCATCAATAGCTTTATCATAATGCTCAGGGAAAAGTATATTAATAGCTTCTTCAAAGAAAACGCCCTGGCCGTACTGTCTTTCTATCATGTACTGCGGAGCTTTGCCTTTTCTAAAACCCTGAAGCTGATAACGTCCTTTTGTCTTGTTATACGCTCTTGAAACCCCATCTTTGAAATCCTCAGGGGATATTTCTATTTCCAGGTTTACCTTATAACCTTCTTTACTGATAACTTTTGCGCTCATGTATTTAAATCCTCCGTTTTCTGCATAAAAATTAAGCCCGCTTTTCTGCGCGGCTGCAATATTATATCACATCTTTATAGTTTTTTACATAACATAATAAGCGTATACTCCTGAGTTTGACACTTTTAAAAACACAAACCCAGCTATACCCTTGTATTTTCAGTGTATATCTGGGTTTTACTCCCGTTACTTTATGTTGTGAACTATTTCTTTTTTCCAGTTTCTCAATGTTTCAATTCTTATATTTTCATAATCTAATGGAACATTAAACTTCTTTGCTATCGCCTTATTAACTTCATCTTGATAACTAAGTGAATATATACCGTTTGTTATTTTTCTACAAGTTGCATTTTTTAGTGAGCTTTGTATACGCTTTACTGAGAATTTATAATCTAGTTTCATTTCTAATATACGACTGATTAAAAGTGCTAGA